>Ga0265797_10002658_pt1 | contig 29723 bp, 18 predicted proteins | sample P2T30metagenome_FD_192433 | JGI IMG/M metagenome (GOLD analysis project Ga0265797, IMG submission 192433) | Plant litter microbial communities from East Loma Ridge, Irvine, California - P2 T30 | ecosystem: Environmental > Terrestrial > Plant litter > Unclassified | place: USA: California...
TACGTGATGGACTACGGCGCGCCGGTCGGCTTTCGGCTGGCACTGCGGCACCCCGAACGCGTCGCAGCACTGGTCGTCCAGAACGGCAATGCCTATGACGCGGGCATGGGCGACTTCTGGGCCACAACGAGGGCGCTGTGGCAGGAGGACAGCCAGGCCAACCGGGATGCGATGCGTCCCTTCCTGACAATGGACGGTACGCGCTTTCAGTACATGACGGGCGTGCGGAATATCGACCGGCTGGATCCGGCAGCATGGGTCCATGACCAGTATTTCCTGGATCGACCCGGCAATGCGGACATCCAGCTCGACATCATTGTCGACTACCAGACCAATGTTGCGCTGTATCCGTCGATGCATGCCTACTTCCGTGAGTTCCAGCCGCCCACGCTCATCCTGTGGGGTATCAACGACCCGATCTTCCTGCCGGCAGGGGCGCAGGCGTTCCTGCGCGATCTGCCGGATGCGCAACTGCATTACCTTGAAACCGGGCACTTTGCGCTCGAGGACAAGCTTGATGACATGGTGCCGTTAATGCGCCAGTTCTATGAACGACATCTACAAGGAGAACGATGATGCAAGCTGATTCGCATAATAAAACCAGCGTACTGCCCTCCGGCGGCGGCGCGATGCTCCTCGATCCGGCCGACACGCTCGTGCTGCTGCTCGATCATCAGTCCGGCCTGTTCCAGACCGTCAAGGATATCCCCGTTGCCGACCTGCGGCGCAATGTGGAGACGATTGCCAGGCTGTGCACGCTGCTGAAGATTCCGGTAATTACCACGGCATCGGAACCTGCCGGCACCAACGGTCCGCTGATGCCGGAAATCCACGAGCTTGCGCCCCACGCCGTCTATGTGCCGCGCAAGGGGGAAGTCAACGCCTGGGACAACGAGGCGTTCGTGGCTCAGGTCCGCTCGACCGGCCGCAAGACGCTGGTGATGGCCGGTGTCTGGACCAGCGTGTGCGTGATGTTTCCGGCGCTCGATGCCCGCGCGGCGGGCTATGAGGTGTACGCCGTGATCGATGCATCGGGCGACCCGAGCGAGATGGCCTCGCGGGTTTCGTTGGCGCGATTCGTCCAGGGCGGGGTGCAACCGACGACGACGAACGCACTGCTGTCCGAGCTGCATCGCACATGGGCGCGCCCGGAAGCGGCGGAGCTGGCCAGGCTGTATGGACTGGTCGCCCCCAACTATGCAGCCGTGGCGGAAAGTTATTTGCGAGCCCAGCAGGCTGTGCGCGAAACGCGCTGACCCGGGTGCGCCGGCTACCTGCCGGGACTACAGCGTCGGCCGTCGAGTCAGGGCAGATCCAGAAGATCGAGATAGCCGCGCCGCATGCAGATCGCTACCGCATGCGCCCGATCGTTGGCGCCCAGCTTCGGCAATATGCTGCGCATATAGGTTTTCACCGTTTCTTCCCCGATCCCTAGCTGCCGGGCGATTTCCCGGTTCGAGCTGCCGCAGGCGACCAGGCGGATAATGTCGCACTCGCGCGGCGTCAGATCGTCCTTGATCGTCCTGTCGGGAGTTCCCAGTTCCGCTGGCCAGAATTGCAGACCCGCATGCACCGAGCGTATCACGCCGATCATGTTTTCCAGCAGCATGCTCTTGAGCAGATAGGCTGACGCGCCCGCCCTGCGTGCCTGCTTCATCAGCGCGTCGCCGTCGTAGGTACTCAGCACAATGATTCTTGCGCATGGGGAGTGACGTCGGATGCCCGTAATTGCCGAGAAGCCGTCCCCGCCGGGCATGCGCAAGTCCATCAAGGTCACGTCCGGGATCGTCTTCCTGAAAGCGTCGACCGCCGCAGCACCGTCGCCCACGCTGGCCACCAGTTGTATGTCGGGGGCGCTGTCCAGCATGTAGCGAACTCCTTCCCGCATGAGATGATGGTCGTCCGCAAGGAGAACGCGGATTCGATTCGGCGAATTATCATTCATGGCGGACCGTCCAGCAGTTGTTCGTCAGAGTTCGAGGCGAGTGTACAGTCAGTGCAATCAGGCGGGCTTGTGCCCGCCCTTCCGCATCTTAGTGCGGGTTTCGTAAGCCAGCGCTTTACCGATACGCAGGGAGATCGTCGTCCCACGGTCCGTCTCGCTGGTGACGTGAAGGACCGCCCCCATGAGCTTTGCACGTTCCAGGATACCCTGTATGCCCCAATGCCCTTCCTCCCTGTCGTCTGGCCCCAGGTCTCTGGAGAGTCCACGGCCATTGTCGCGTACCGTCAGGTGAAACTCCTGGCGGGTATAGTCGACGTGCAGGGTGATCAGATCCGCTTCCGCATAGCGCGTGGCATTGAACAGAGCCTCCCTGCCGATCGCGTAGATGTCCTCATAGATGCCCGCTTTCAGAGGGCGCGGCGTGCCGGTCAGGCGCGGCTCGAACGTGTGCGACCCCATGGCGGTCAGGGTGTGGCCGAATTCGGACAAGACATCGAAGAGCATGCTGCTCGTGGCCGGGACGCGCAGATCCATGATCTCGTTGCGTCCCTCGACCAGCAACTGCTCCGCGAGCTTCAATGCATGCTGCAGGCGCTCGCGGCCGGCGGCCTCCCTGGGCATCGTATGGAAGTGTGAGCCGAACGCCAGGATGAGCCCCTGCACGCTCTGCAGCAACGTGTCGTGAATCGAGCGGGCGATGCGCGATCGCTCGGCCACGCGCGCCTGAATCTGCTGCGTCACAACACGGATGCGCAGCACGTGCCAGGCATACAATAACAGCACGGCAAAGGTCGCGAGCAGCAGCTTGAACCAGATGGTTTGCACGAACGTTGGCGGCAGGCTGATTTCCACGGCCGCGAGATCGGGATGCCAGACGTTGTCCTCATTGGCGGCGCTGACCTCGAAACGATAGGTCCCTGGCTTGATGTTGGTGTAAAACGCTTCCCTGCGCTCGCCTGATTCCTGCCAGTCGTCATCAACGCCCGTCAACCGGTAACGAAAGCGCGTCCGTTCCGGCATCCTCAGGCTCAGGGCGGTAAATTCGACGTGCAGATCGGTGGCGCCTTTCTGCAAGCGCGCGACACCGGCTGCGGAAACGGGCACGTTGTTTCCGGCGCTGGAGACGCTGCGTATCAGTACCGGCGGCGCGATGGCATTGCGCGGAATGTTTCCGGGGTCCAGTGTGAAGGCGGCACTGCTGGTGATGAACCAGAGCTTGCCGTCATCGGCGCGCACCAGCGATGGTATGGGACGCATCTGCATCGCATGTCCCACCAGGCCGTCCTGCGCATCGAACCGTTCGAACGCCGGCAGGTAATCGGGCTTGCGCAGCCATTCCGTCAGCTCCGCCGCGACGATGTGATAGATGCCGTCGGCGCCATGCATCCACAGGTCGCCGTCCGATGTCCGTACCAGGCCGGACACGCCCCTGAAGCTTTCCTTGCCGTGCCCGCGCAGCGCGGCAATTCGCCCCTCGCGATACAGCATCACACCCCGCTCACCGCTCAACCACATCGCATCCTGGTCCGGCACGATCTGCAATACGGCGCCGAGTTCCAGCCCTGTCGCCGCATCCAGCCGGCGCATGGGCCGCCCGCCGCTGTCGGTAATGGTCACCGTATTGTTGGGATGCGCAAACCAGAGTGCGCCCTTGTTATCGCTGGCGATCGCCAGCGTCAACGCATTCGCCTGACTTGCCACCTCGTCGGCACGTGTCCATTGCGCGCCTGCCAGGCGGTACAACGGGCCGCTCGAATACGACACCCACAGGATGCCTTGGGCGTCACGGATCATCGCCTGCGGGTAGAACCCCCGTGCCTCCTCGGGCGCCGGCGTGACCGACAACTTGCCGTCGCGGCGAAGTTCATAGATGCCGTGATCGGTCCCGAAAAACGCGGTATCGTCCGGCGCGCGATAGCTCGCCGTGATGGAGCCTTCTGCCCTGATCCTGTCCCGCTGCCGATCGGTCTGGCGGTACACGGCGCCGTTGGCACGATCACCGATGAGAATCGAGCCGAGCGGCCCCGGCGCGATCCCGGGCTCTTCCAGTGGCTTGTCGAACACGACAGGGGTGAGCCGGTTGCGGCGCAGGCGATCGATCCCCGTCGCCGTGCCGATCCAGATGTCCCCCTCGCGATCCTCGAAGAAGCTCTGCGCCTGGGGGCCGCTCATGCCCGCGGCTTGCGTCAGCCGCTGGCGCGGATAGCCGATACCCGCACTGCCGAAGCGGCGCTCGACGCCATCGGGATGCAGAACCCACATCGTCTGGTCGGTACCGAAGCGCATGCCCATGCCGGGAAATTCCGGTGCCAGCGTATGCCCCTCGGCTGGCGCTGCCGTCTGCACCTTGAAGTAACGGTATTTCGCATCCCTGGCCCAGATCGTGCCGTCGGGTGCCTCGACGATCGCCAGCAGCTGGACTCTTGGCCATGCCTGCGTAAAGCGCTGCTGGCCCGGCTTGCGGAAAAACAGGCCCTGCAAGGAACCGATCCATTGCGTGCCATCCTTTGCGATCAGGATCTGGTAGACGAACTTTTCCGGCAGACCCACTTCGTTGCCCAGCACCTTGAAGCGGTTCGCACCCGGCGCCAGCCAGGCGACGCCGTCGCGCGTACCGACCCATACCGAACCGTCGGCAACCGCTTCGATATGAATCACGCCGCCCACGGGAAGCCCCTCGGCCTCACCGAATTTCCGGCAGCCTCCAGGACGCAGCAACGTCACGCCACCGAGTCGGTAGCCCACCCATACGCCTTCGCGCGGATCGGCCACCAGGCCGATCACATTGCTGGAATCGAGACGTTGCCCATACACGCTGTCCACCCGCTCGAAGCGGATGCCGTCGAACCGGAACAGGCCGGTTGCCGTGGCCACCCACATCCAGCCGTCGGCGGTCTGGGTAATTTTCAGCACGTCGACCGGTGCGTTCTGCAGGCGTTGCCACGCCGTGTGGGTGAAATCCGAAAGCAGAGGCGCCGGTGGCGCGGACCAGGCAAGCGCGTGGCTCATGAGCAGGCAGATGGCCGGGATCAAACGAATGAGACGCTGAATGCTCACGGGGAATGGCGAAGTTTTGGCCGCTCGATTGTATCGGACAACATCCGAGCGTCAATCGGGGGCTTGCAAATAATGCCTCGCGTCTACCTAGAACTAGGGATGCTAGGGTACTGAAATGATCGGAAAATGAATCTGTCGGCCCGATCCAGGGAGCGAATATCGGCTTGCTGGATGTAGCGCTATCAAATAACCCCGAAGGTGAGGCGATGGAAACATCCATGACAGCGGTGTCCGAGGCCCCTGGCGAATACGACGCGAATGCAGAGGTCCAGCATGTGATGAAAACGATGGAGTATCTGTTCGGACCATTTCGCTTCATACCCGCGCGCCGCACACTGCATTGCGGCGATGTTCCACAGCGCCTCGGCAGCCGTGCCTTCGACATCCTGGCCATATTGGTCGAGCGTCCCAGTGAGCCTGTCAGCAAGCGCGAGCTGATCAACCGCGTCTGGCCTACCACGATCGTCGAGGACGGCAACCTGAAAGTTCACGTAGCGGCATTACGGCGTACGCTTGGCGAGTTCGAGCAAGGATCGAATTACATTGCGACGATCATCGGTCGCGGATACTGCTTTGTCGCCCCGGTTCAGGCCAATAAAATCGCACCGGAACGCCAGCGTCGACTCACCTGGGTCGACTGACTTGGGTCGACTCACTTGCCGCCGCTGCATTCTTCGAAAAGTCGGCTGGCCGGTTTCACTGGTCCGGACAGTGGCGCTGAAACTCCTGCAGGTTTGCTGTAGCCGTTCAACAAGCTGAACATCGGCTGGCCGAAGCCAGCCTTACCTGGCCGGCATCTATCCCGCAACCGCAACCTTGAGTGGAGGCGAGCGCTGCATGCTCAAACCATCGACCGATGCCGCCCTCGGCCCTTAGCGGGAGGTTTCCGTTACACTGCGGGTGTTACTGATCAGGTCATCCATGTTCCCGCCCTTCCCCTCATTTCCGAAGCTCTTTACCGCCACGGCACTCGCGTGCCACCTCGCCACCGTCATCGCAGCGCCGGCCGAACCGGCCGCGAACCAGCCCGTCATCGCCATGCAGCACACCAGCTGGACAGCCGGCGACGGCGCGCCGACCGGCATCACGGCCATCGCGCAAACGCCGGATGGCTGGCTGTGGATCGGCAGTGCGGCCGGCCTGTTCCGCTTTGACGGCGAGCGTTTCGAACGGGCGCGCGACATCGGCCTGGAGCCGCTGTCATCGAGCATCACGAACCTGGGCGTGCTGCCGGACGGCACGCTGTGGCTCGTCTACAAGTACGGCGGCGCCAGCGTTGTGGCGAACGGCCATATGCGCCACTTCCGCGTCGGCGAATCCGGAATGCCGGGCGGATCGAATTCCGACCTTGGCCAGGATGGCGTGGGCCGGCTCTGGCTTGGTACGTCCGCCGGCGGCCTGCTGCAATTGGGTGCCGATGGCAAGTGGCACAAGCCTGAGACGGCGCTGGGCGCGCCCGGCGGCGCCGTGCAGGCGATGCTGCGCGATCGCGGCGGCGTGTTCTGGGTACGCACTGGCGAAGGCGTGTATTCGCTGGCGAAGGGTGCCAGCCGGTTCGAACGCAAGCTCGATGTCACCGGTACCGGCATCCTGGCGGAGCACCCGGACGGCAGCATCTGGACGTCCGACCTGATGCGGCCCGGTCTTCAACTGCTGGCGGGCGCGCCAGGCTCCGACCCGGCGGCGTGGCAGATCGAGGACCGGATCAACGCCTTCTTCTTCGACCGCGACGGCAACCTGTGGCAGCCGGATTACCGCGGCGTGCTCCGTCATGCCGCGGCGCGCCGGGGGCAGCAGCAGCGCACCGATGCCGAGCATGGGCTCTCCGGCCTGCATGGCTATACCGTGTTCCAGGACCGCGAAGACAATGTCTGGGTGGGTACCGAGAATGGCCTGGACCGGTTCAGGGCGACGCGCCTGAAGGCCATCGACCTGCCGCGCTACACGGCCGGTGCCCGTCCGCTGGCGCCGCGCCCGGACAGTGGCGCGTGGGTCGACCGCTCGGCGCTGGCCGGCCCGGACGCGGCGCCGGTGACGTTCGCGCCGCCATCGTCGAACCTCGACCTGACGACCGCCCTGCATGCCGGCGCCGATGGCACGTTGTGGAGCGGCGGCATCGGCGGCCTGTGGAAGGTGCGCGACGGGAAGCGGGAAGCGGTGCCGTTGCCGGCGGCACTGGCCGATCCGCTGCACACCGCCATCTTTTCACTGGCGACCGACGGCGACGGCGCGCTGTGGGCCAGCATGGGTCGCCGCGGCCTGTACACGCTGCGCGACGGTCGCTGGAGCGCCCACGGCGGCGTGGCCGGGCTGGCCGGCTTTGCCGTCACGGCGATGACGGCAGGTCCGCGCGGGAGCATGTGGTTCGGCTCCACGGACGACCAGTTCGCGCTGCTCGAGCGCGGCAACGTGCGCAAGTTCAGCCGCGCCGACGGGCTGCGCATCGGCACGGTGCTGGCCATCCTGCCGGTCGCGGACGGTGCGTGGATCGGCGGCGAAAACGGCCTTGCATGGTTTGACGGCCAGCGCTTCGCCTCGGTCACGGGACATGGCGGCGAGCCGTTCACGGGCATCACGGGGCTCGTGTTCGCGCGCGACGGCACGCTGTGGATGAATGGCGGTGCCGGCCTGTCCGCCATCGCGCCGGACGAGCTGCGGCGCGCGGTTGCCGATCCAGCCCACCGCGTGCGCTTCGCGCGCCTCGATTACCGCGATGGCCTGATCGGCACCGCCAGTTCCATCACGCCGCTGCCGTCGGCCATCCGTGCCAGCGACGGCACGCTGTGGTTCTCGACGATGGCGAGCGTCTTCGCATTCGACCCGGCGCGATTGCCGCGCAACGGCCTCGTGCCGCCGGTGTACGTTACTGCGCTGAAGGCCGGCGGCAAGGCGTGGCCGGCCCGGCAGGACGTACGGCTGCCGCCGCACACCAGCGCGCTGGAGATCGACTTCACGGCGCTGAGCTACCGCTCCGCCGAACGCATGGGCTTTCGCTACCAGCTGGAAGGCGTCGACCAGAGCTGGCAGGAGGCGGAAGGCCGTCGTGCCGCCCATTACACCAACCTTGCACCCGGCCGCTACCGGTTCCGCGTGATCGCCTCGAACGACGATGGCGTGTGGAACGAGGAAGGCGCCGCGTTGTCGTTCGAGATCGCGCCAAGCCTGACGCAAACGCTGTGGTTCCGCATGTTGTGCGTGGGCGGCGCGGCGGCCGCGCTGTGGCTGCTGCACCGGATGCGGCTGCGCCGCGTGGCGCGCGGCCTGGCGGCGCGGATGACCGAGCGCCATGCCGAGCGCGAGCGCATCGCGCGGGAGCTGCACGACACGCTGCTGCAGTCAATCCAGGGGCTGATCCTGAAGATGACGGCCGCCGTACACCGGCTGCGCGACGGCGAGCGCGAGCCGCTCGAGGCAGCGCTGGACCAGGCCAACCAGGTGCTGGCCGAAGGCCGCGATCGCGTGGCCGGCCTGCGTGGCGAAGCTCTTCCGGCAGGCGGCCTGGCGCAAGCCATCGCCGGCTACGGCGAGCCGCTGGCACGCGACTACGGCGTGCGCTTCAGCGTGGTCACGGAAGGAGCGGCGATACCGCTCGACGAAGCAGTTGCCGAGGAAGCGCTGGCAATCGCGCGCGAGGCCGTATGGAATGCGTTGGTCCATGCGCAGCCGCGCACGGTTACCGTCACGCTGTGCCATGAGCCGGCCGGGTTGAACATCGCCATCGTGGACGATGGCCGCGGCATGCCTGCCGAAATCGTCGACCAGGGCGGCCGCTCCGGCCATTGGGGCATTCCCGGCATGCGCGAACGGGCGGCGAAGATCGGTGGCACGTTGGCGTTGGCGACGTCCGCGCAGGGAACCGCCTGGACCCTGCGGGTGCCTGCCATCCGGCGCTGCTAGCCGTTGACCACCGCTACCTTCAGCGATGCCTTCGCCGCAGCCGACGCGCCGCTGGCAGCAACCTCCGGTTCCTCGAACCGATATCCGGCCGCGTCATGAACCTCCCAGGCGCCGCCACCCGTCAGGTGCAGCACATGGGTATGGTGACGCAGCACGGCGGGACGGTGGGCAATGCTGATCAGCGTCGTGCCGTTATCGCGCAGGCGGCCGTAGAGCGACGCTTCGTTGCCGCTGTCGAGGGCGCTCGTGGCTTCGTCCAGGATGACGATGCCTGGCTCGTGCACCAGTACGCGGCCGAATGCCAGGCGCTGCTGTTCGCCGACCGACAGCAGCTTCTCCCAGTCCTGCACGGCGTCCAGGCCGCCCACGCGCTCGGCCAGGTGCGGCAGGTGCACCTGGTCCAGGATTTCCAGCAGCTCGTCGTCGCTCAGGTCCGACTTCGCGCTCGGGTAGATAAGCTGGCTGCGCAAGGTGCCCTGCTGCAGGTAGGGCTGTTGCGGCAGGAAGAAGAAGTCTTCCAGGGGTGGATGGTGAATCACGCCGCTGCCGCGGTGCCACAGGCCCGCGATCGCGCGCAGGAGCGAGCTCTTGCCGCAGCCGCTGTCGCCCGTGATGAGCAGTGCGTCGCCGGGCTTGACGATCAGGGTCAGGTCCTTGATGAGCACGCGCTCGGACTGCGGCGGATGCAGCGTGACGGACTCCAGCGCGAGGTGCTCGCCCGGACGCTTCTCGATGCGCGGGTGCTGGTCTTCGGTGACGCGCTTTGCGCCCGGCAGCATCAGGTTGGCCAACGCCTGCAGGCGGCCGATGCCCGCCACGAAGCGGCTCAGGCTTTCGAAGTTGTCGACGATGATGCCGACGGCCGTCAGCACAGCGGTAAATGCGCCCGCTGCCTGGACGGCGCGCCCCACTTCCAGCTCGCCCGACAGCACGCCGTCGGCCAGGATGACGAACGGCAGCACCAGGGTCAGCTGGCTGAACGTGCGCTGGAAAAAGTTGAGGGAGCGCTGCTTCTTGATCAGCCGGGAGAAGTTATGGATCACCTTGTCGAGCTTGTTGTCGATATGGGCGCGCTCCTGGGCTTCGCCCCGGTAAAAGGCGATCGACTCGGCGTTTTCACGCAGGCGCATCAGGCTGAAGCGGAAATCCGCTTCGCGGCGCAGCTGCCAGAAGTTCAGGTGGATCAGCGGGGTGCCGAAGACCCACAACGCGACGACGGTGCCCAGCAGCGCATACACCGCCAGCACGCCGACAAGCAGGTGCGAAATGGACCACAGCACGGCGGAAAATGCCACCAGCTGCATAAGCGAGCCCAGGAAGATCAGCAGAAAGTGAATCGACTTGCCGGTGAACGTATTGACGTCTTCACTGATGCGCTGGTCGGGATTGTCGATTTCGGCGTCCGACCCCAGCTCGTAATACTTGCGTCCTTTCAGATAGCCGTCCAGGAAACGGCCAGTCAGCCATTTGCGCCACTGATTGGCGAAGACGTCGCGCATGTAGTAATAGAACGCGTAGACCGGTACCGCGAACGCCAGGATGATCAGGCACTCGCGCACCGCGTTCCAGAAGCGGCCGCGGTCCTTGCCCGCCAGCGCGGAAGTCAGTTCGCCGGTCTGGTCATTCAGCATCACAGCCAGCTTGGTCTCGACCAGCATCAGCGCAATCAACAGCAGCAGCAGGGCCCACGCCCGCTTCTTCTGATCCTCCAGCCAGTAAGGTTTGGCCACATCGACGAACTGCTTCCATGCAGCCAGGGAGAGCGGCTTGTCGCGGAGCCTCTTCCTGGGCGGCGGCGGCGTATCGTCATGGGCGACGCCGGTGGTGGTGGAGGTAGGGTTCTTCATTTTCGGTAATTCCATGTGTCGACCAGGTTTCGCACTCCGCGGCCGGGTTGAGCGGGCTTCTTATTTGTAAAACGATGGCGATGAGCGCGAAAACCTCAGCCATGGGCCGAGCATACGAGCAGGAATAAAAGCGTTCAGTGCGGAAACAGACATAACAGCTCTGCTGTAGACTGGCGACAACAGCCCCGGATGATGTCCAGTGTGGAACTGATACGATGAGTCGACGCAGCGACTGTCTCGCCAGGGAACCGGAGGCGCCCGCCGACACGATCGTTCAAGACACCGGCGCAGCGGACGTGTATCGTCAGCGGCATCTCGACGCAAAAGGACGGCAGGAACCCGACCGGCTTCCGCCCGGAGTCATTGCGCCACTGCAGACAAGGAAAACACCGTGAAACATCCTGCCAGGACCGCCTCCGACTGGTTCCGATGCGCCGCGCCGGTCGATGGCCTCGAGCGCATCGAAGCGCGGCTTTCCGGCCAGGCTTACGCGCCGCACCGTCACGACACCTATGCCATCGGCCGCACCATCTCCGGCGTGCAGAGCTTCAACTACCGGCGTCAGCGCCGGGACAGCCTGCCAGGCGGCACGATGGTGCTGCATCCGGACGAGGTGCACGACGGCCAGGCCGGCACCGACGAGGCATTTCATTACCGGATGATCTACGTGGCGCCCGCGCTCATCCAGGCCGTGCTGGGCGGACGTGCGCTGCCTTTCGTCGAAAGCGGTCTGTCCGACGATCCGCGTCTTGCCACGGCGGCGTCGGCGCTGCTGCCGCAGGTCGACCATACGCTGGAATCGCTAGAGCGGGACGACGCCCTGGTGGAACTGGCGCATGCGCTGGCACTGGTCGGCGGCACGCCCGCGCCACGCGCAAGAGGCGATTTTCTCGCCGCACGGCGCGCGCAGGAATTTCTGCACGCGCACTACACGCAAGCCGTGACCCTTGCCGAACTGGAAGCGGTCACTGGCCGCGATCGCTGGAGCCTGTCGCGCGACTTCCGCCTGTTTTACGGCACCAGCCCGTATCGGTACATGACGCTGCGCCGCAGCGACGCCGTGCGCCGCATGCTGCTCGCCGGCGTCGCGCTGGCCGATGCCGCCGCCGCGGCGGGCTTCGCCGACCAGAGCCATATGACGCGTCATTTCGTGAAGGCGTACGGCCAAACGCCGGGGCACTGGCTGCAATGCGCCCGGCGGGCGGGCCGGGGCTGAAACCCCGGCCGCCTTGCCACGATCGTTCAATACGGCAGGGCCGCCCCCGCGTATCGTGGCTGCATGACCCATACAAAGGAGCGCTTGATGTCCCCATCCACCCACCCCGCCCGCGGCCAGGGCCAGGCGATCGACCTGGTCGATAAAATCGGCCGGATCGATGGCTACTGGCAGCCGCGCGTTGTCGCGGAGATGAACGATTACCAGTTCAAGGTCGTCAAGGTCGAAGGCGAATTCCAGTGGCACCGGCACGCCGATACCGACGAAACCTTCATCGTGCTGGAGGGCGAGCTGCACATCGACGTGCGCGCAGGGTCGTCCGGCGTCGACACCATCGTGCTGCGCAGCGGCCAGATGGCGGTGGTGCCGAAGAACGTGGAGCACCGGCCGCGCGCCAGTGCGGAGGTGAAGATGCTGCTGATCGAACCGCGCGGGGTGCTCAACACGGGCGACAGTCCGGCGGGCGAGCGTACCGTCGCGAACGACCAGTGGATCTAGTGTGCTGAATCAAATTCATTGAATAAATCCGACGAAAATCGCCCCAATACCGCGTCGAAAATACACGGAAAGGCCCCGGCCTTACCGTGCATTTCCTTCTTGTCTTGAGACGATTTCATCAAATTTATTTGTCAATGAACTTGTGATTCACCACACCAGGGAAGCTGGCCGTCCCGCTCAGTCGAGCGAGAAAGCGTATTCCACGTTCGCCCAGACCGGCTCGGCCGACCGCTCGTTGCCCGCCACCTTGAAGTGGCATTGCGACAGCGCCCTGCGCGCCGCCTTGTCGAGTTCCGCGTGGCCGCTCGACTTCTGCACTTTCGATTCGAGCACGCCGCCATCGCCACCGACCAGCAGCGCCAGCTGCACCGTGCCGCTTTCGCCGTTGCTGTAGGCGCGCGCCGGATAGGATGGCGCACACGAGCGCGCGTCGGCAATCACCGCCTGGCGCAAGGCGGCGCCGGGTGCATTGGCGGCAGCCGCCTGCGCCACGTTTGCCCGGCCCGCCTCGGGCGCGGGCGAGCGCTCGGCCTCCTCGCGCGGCCGCGCCACGTCCGACGCCACGACGGCAGTGGAAGCCTGCGGGCGTGCCGGCGGCGCAGCGGCCACGTTCGCTGCCACGGCTGCCTTGTCCTGTTCCGCTGGCTGGGCCGGCGACGCGGGACGCCGGGCGGCAGGTGGCTGAGCCGGAACGTCCAGCTTGTGCAGGCCCAGGCCCATGGTCTTCAACAGGACGGTCAGACGTTCGAACTCGCTTGTCTTGACCACGGCTGCGGGGGCGGCGGGCGCCGGGAGCGGTTCAGCAGGAGTCGCGATCACGTCCGTGCCGGGTGCCCCCGTTGGTGCGGCAACGGGGGCCGGCGCCTGGCTTATGGCGACGCCAGACGAGCCGGCCGTCGGCAATGCCGCCTGCTCGAGCATCAGCATCGATTGCTGCTCTTTCCAGACGGACCGCAGGATGAGCCCGCCACCGATCAGCACAACGAAGGTCACCGCCGCAGCAATTCTTCCTTTGCGGCCGATCGCATACAGGCTGATCCGGTTCAGCCATGTCCGCCCTGACCCGGCACGCGGTGCGGCAAAGTCGGCGTCGTCCGCGGCGCCGTAATGGTCACGGGCATGCAGCTCATGCATGAGCTGCGCATCGTAGAGCGCCCTCTGCGCCGGATCGGACAACACGCTGTAAGCATAATTCAGGCGCGCCATCACGCGCGCCGCTTGCTGGTCACCCACATTCTTGTCGGGATGGTGTTTTTGCGACAGTGACCGATAGGCAGCCCGGATAACCTCGGCGGGAGCGTCGCGGGTGACTTTAAGGCATTCGTAATGACATTGAAATTTTGACATCAGACATGACTGTGGCTGTTGGTTCCGGCACCGCAAATGGCGTCTTTATTGCTAATCTGATCAGCAACACGAAATACTATATGGAATTGATGTCGCGAAGAATCATTCTCAGCTGTTGCCAGGCAAAAATAGCTCAAAAACAACAACTTGACTGTTGGTCAGGCCCGTACGGCTCGGCGTCGATCGCTGGCGGTTCCCGCAGCCGGCGCGCCGGCACGGATTCAGTCCGCGCCCCCTTCACCCAACCGGGCCCTGACAGCCGTCAGATAGCGCCCGCCGACGCCCACGACGTCGCCGCAACGCAGCGTTACCGTGTAATTGCCGTCATTGTGGCGGCGCAGTGCGTCGATCTGCGCCGTGCGCACCACCGCCCCGCGATGTACCTGTACGAACTGCCCGGGGTCCAGGTGCGCGACGACATGGCGTAGCGGCGCCCGATGCAGCACCTGGCGGCCCGTCAGGTGCAGTTCGACATAGTTGCCCGCCGCCTGCAGCCACAGGACGTCGTCGATGCGGATGCATTCGATGCGGCCCACGGAACGTACCCGCACCTCGCGCCAGTACGCATCGGGCGGCGCGCTCCACGCTCTCAGCGCGGCGCCATATCCCGCGCGCTGCCGCTGTTCCAGCATTGCCGCCGCACGTGCCAGTGTCTGCGCCAGCCGCGCGTCGTCGAACGGCTTGCACAGGTAGTCCAGCGCATGCACGTCGAACGCTTCGAGCGCATGGCTGCTGTACGCCGTGACGAAGACGATCAGCGGCGGCTCGACCTGCGCGGCCAGCTCGCGCGCGAGCGCCAGTCCGGACTCGTTGGGCATCTGGATGTCGAGGAAGACGACGCCGATCGCCGCGTCCGCAAGCGCCGCACGCGCCGTCGCGGCACTTTCACATTCGGCCGCGATCCGCCAGCGCGGATGCTCCGCCAGCGCGTAGCGCAGGTTGATGCGGCCCGGTTCCTCGTCGTCGACCACCAGCGCGCGGATGGTCGCGGCGACGTTGGTATCCATCACGCCGCCACCTCGTCCGCTTCTGCATCCATCCTCACTTCGGCAACGAAGCGGCCCGCCTCTTCCCACGTGTGCAGGCTGGCACGCCCCTGATATGCCAGTCGCAGCCGCGCGCGCGTGCCGCGCAGGCCGAGACCGAGACCCGGGTTCGGCACCCCGCCGGCATGCAGCGGATTGCACATGCGGATGACGACTTCGCCGCCGTCACGGCGCAGTGCGAGCCGGACATCGCCGCACGCACCGTGGCGATCGAGGTCATGGCGCAATGCGTTTTCGATCAGCGGCTGCAGCAGCAGTGGCGGGCAACACGCCTCCAGCACCGGTCCCGCGTCGCCTTCGATCCGCACCCGCAGCCGTTCGCCGTAGCGCAGGCGCTGCAGGGCCAGATAGTCGCGCACGAAGGCCAGCTCCTCGTCGATCCGCACCCAATCGCGTTCGCTGGCCGTCAGCGCGTAGCGCAACAGGGCGCTCAGGCGGCTGATTCCGGACAGCGCCGTGCGCTTGTCGTCGGAGCGCACCAGCGCCGTGATGGCGTTGAGCGCATTGAAGATGAAGTGCGGTTCGAGCTGTCCCCGCAAAGCCTGCAGGCGCTGGTGCTCCAGGTCCAGCTGCAGGCGCAGGTGATCGACCTGGAGCTGTTGCCACTGCTGCTCCGTACGCCGCTTCACGCTCCACGTGCAGATCGCCACGACGGCGATGAACGTAAAACTCGTCCACGCGAATTCCGTGAACCAGTCGAATCGGTCGATGTCCTGCAACCGCTGCCACAGTGCCCCGGCCGATAGCGCCTCATGCCGTTGCACCAGGCGGACGAAAGCCGAATACAGCATCTGCAGCGGCAGGAAGAAGGCCACCACCAGTACATACAGGCCGCCGACGCGGCGGGCGTCGGCAAGCAGTGGGGGGCGGCGGCTGAAGACCACGTACAGCTGGCAGGTGCCGAGCATCAGCAACGCATGGGTGAAGCACCAGGCCCACAGCGCCTGCCAGTACGGGCGGTCGCTGCCATCGCGCTGCCAGTCGGCGTAACTGCTCAGCGCACCGATCGCGCAGATTCCCGTCCACACCAGGACGGACACGGCAAGGACTGGCAGGTAACGGGGAGGCGCGATGCTGGAAGTGCTCATGGACGGTGAGTATAGCGGCCCATCGAGCCGGTGCGGCGTGGCGGGCGGGCTCGTTCGTCCCGCCTTGATGCCGTTTCGTCACTCGGCGCTGTCCGACGGCGCTTCGCATTCCTACACTCGCAAACCTCACCACTCCTCATCGACCATGAAACCTCTTTTTTGGCTGCTTCTGCTTCTGCCCGCACAAGCCTCGGCACAGGACATGCAACGCGTCGCCGTCACCGGTCCGGGCGACATCGCACTGCGCCAGGGCGACACCGCCGGCAAGATCGTCGTCGGCCGCGACGAACTGCTGCGGTATGGAGACGGCGCGCTGTCCGGCGTACTGGGACGGCTTCCTGGCTTGTCGGTCGCCGCCGGCGAGATCCGCATGCGCGGCCTTGCCGCGGGCTACACGCAGGTGCTGGTCAACGGCGATCCCGCGCCGCCCGGGTTCTCGCTCGATACGCTGGCGCCCGAGCTGGTCGAACGCATCGAAATCATGCGCACGACATCGGCCGAATACAGCGCGCAATCCATGGCCGGCAGTATCAATATCGTGCTGCGCAGGGCGATGCGCGGCACGCAGCGAGACGTCAAGCTGTCCGTGGCGCGCGAAGGAGACCGGTCGAGCCCTGCCGCCACGCTGCAACTGGCGGACAAGCACGGCGGCACGGCCTGGATTCTCGCCGCAACGATGGCGCGCACGTTCTACGACAGCCTGCCACGGGTCGACACCGATGCGGCAGCGGGGGACGGCAGCCTGCTGTCGCGGCGCCGCTTCGACGAGGCGTATCGCGGTCGCATCGACAAGGCCAGCCTGGCGCCGCGCGTGACGTGGACGATGGCGAACGGCGACACGCTGGCCTGGCAAAGCCTGGTCGACGTCAGCCGGTCCAGCAACGGCGGCACCTCCAGCGAAACGACGCTGGCCGGCATACCCACGCGCTCGCCGCAGTCGCGCTTCACGGCCAGCGCGCAGGACGATATTCTGCGCAGTGACGTCAACTGGAGCCACCGCATTGGCGCCGCGCGGCTGACGGCGAAGGTGAGCGGCAACAGCAGCCGCCGGCGCGGCGACTACCTGTTTTCCGGTACCGACCTGACGGGGACACCCACGCTGACACGCCGCGTCGCCTCCAGCGCCCGCGACGACAGCGCCGGCAGCAGCGGCAAGCTGCTGGTGCCGCTGTGGCCCGGTCATGGCATTGGCCTGGGCTGGGACGGCACCTACTCGCGCCGCCGCGAAACACGCGTGCAGCATGATGTTGTGCCAAATGACGCGGTGCTGGACCAGGACTACGTGGCGGACGTCACGCGCCTGGCCCTGTTCGCGCAGGACGAATGGGACATCGGCGAGCGCCTGCAGGCGTATCTCGGTTTGCGTTGGGAAGGTCTCGACAGCACGACGCGTGGCCGCACATTGACGGGTGTCGGCACGCGCGCCAGCGTCTGGAGTCCCGTGCTGCAGGCACTGTGGAAGGTGCCGGACCGGGGCCAATGGCGTCTGGCCGTCGCGCGCACGTACAAGGCGCCGCTGACGCGCAACCTTGTGCCGCGCCGGTACACCGTCAACAACGACAACAGTCCCGGCACGCCGGACGTCGAGGGCAACCCCGCACTGCGCCCGGAACTGGCGTGGGGCGTCGATGGCGGCTGGGAAGCCTACTTCGGCGGCAAGGGTGTCGTCGGCGTCACCGGCTATGCGCGCCGCATCAGCGACGTGACGGTGCAGCAGCTGTTCCGCGACGGCGATACGTGGGTCTCGACGCTGACAAATGGCGGCGGCGCGACGGCGCATGGCGTCGAATTCGACGCGAAGCTGCCGCTGCGATCCCTGCTGGCGGCGGGGCCGGACCTCGACCTGCGCGCCAACGCGAGCCGCAACTGGTCGCGCGTGGACGCGGTGCCCGGCCCCGGCAACCGCCTGGCCGACCAGACACCGCTGACGGCGAACCTGGGCGCGGATTATCGTATCGGCGCGGCCTGGAGCGCCGGCATCAACTACAGTTACCAGGGCGGCTGCCTGTCGCGCCGCACCGCACTGCTGCGGGCGGCGACTGGACCGGTCCGTACGCTCGACACGTACATGGTCTGGAACGGCGGGCGGTACGGCAAGCTGCGCGTCGGTCTGCTCAACCTGCTGCGCGATGCACGCAAGGATCGGCAGTTGTATGTCGGCGAGGACGGTACGACCGATCGCCTCACCGTCACGCCGACAGCCGCCACGCTGCGAGTGCAGTTCGACCTGCCGCTGGGCGGGGCGAGCCGCTAAGGCCGACGCTCGATCCCGCTTCCGGCAACGGAACGCTGCCGGAAGCTTTCGAAATGGCTGGCCTATAATCTGCTCAGTCCAATCGAAAGAACTTGAATGTCACGTCATATGAACTTGCTCCCATTGGCCGCCCTGTCCTATTGCCTGTTATCGAATACGTTCGCAGCGCCCGTCAAGCCGCCAAAGGTGCCGCAAATGAGCCAGCAATATATCGACGAATCGAAGCTGGTCGCACTGAAGCAGCCTGCCCCCCTGGCGGCGGAACTCGACGCTCTCGGCAAGGGAGCGACGGAGGAACGCGTTGCTCTGCTCAGGAAGAAAGTACTTGCGGACCTGGTTTTCGTAAAAGGCGGCACGTTCATGATGGGAGATTTCGGGCCTCTCTGGTCACCAGAGAAGCTCCCCTACAGCGATGACCCCACAAACAAGGCCGTGCACGAGGTCACGCTGTCCAGCTTTTCAATAGCGAAGTTCAAGACAACGTATGCGGAATTCGATGTGTATTCCGACGCCACCAAAACGGACCGTGCGGCAAACGGGCCGTTGGATAAAATATACCGCCACCCGACCGTTCCGGCCGGTGTCCCCTGGCAGCGTGCGAAGGATTATTGCCAATGGTTGGGCAAGGTGACACAGCTCCCGATCGATCTGCCGACCGAGGCGCAATGGGAATATGCGGCTCGCAGCCGTGGCCAGTTCTTCGTGTGGGCTACCGACAACGGCAACATCGATTACGGCCGAAATATCCCGGCGGCCGGCCAGATAGAATTGCTGGCCCCGTCGGGCGAAAGCGACCCTTACCCGGTTGGCCTGTTCCCGCCAAACCCGCTGGGGCTGTACGACGCGTCCCATGACGGAGAAGAATGGACCAACGACTGGTTTGATGAACACTATTATCAGCAATCGCCACGCAAAGATCCGACGGGTCCGGCTACCGGCACAAAAAAAGTAGCGAGAGGATGGCCGGTAGGCGACTCCTTCGTACCGAATACCATGTACCGCAGAGTGCGCGCCTTGGTAAAACCTGATGCGAAGAGTCACTTTACTCCGGGAAAAATGCTGCCGCCAAGCTATCGGTCCAGCGGATTTCGCTGCGCGGTTCAGCAGCCGGTTCCGGCGCGCTGACCTGTCTCGCTATTTCAGCCGCCAGATACCAAACACTGTCGCCACGACAGCTATTGGCAAGTAGTAATGGCAGCGTGCGTCAAGTTGTTTGGGGCAAGGCGATACTCTCCTGCCATGGTCAGGTTCGGTCGTTCGAAACAGCTTCCCGCATCGGGTGAACTATAACTGCCCGAGGCTAAACTCCAGGATCATATATGTCACTTCATGCCAAGCTGCTGCCGCTTCCAGCCATGTTCTGCTGTCTGCTCGCATCTGCCGACACATCATCAGTCAAGCCGCCGAAAGTCCCGCAAATGAGCAAGGAGCACGTCGATGAGACCAAGCTTGTGGCGCTGAAACAGCCCGCAGCCCTGGCTGCCGAGCTGGAAGCACTCGGCAAAGGCACGATCGACGAACGTGTAGCCAGACTCATAAAAAAGGTTCTGTCGGACCTAGTGTTTGTTAAAGGCGGCACCTTCATGATGGGCGATTTTGGTTCCATATGGTCGCCCGAGAAGCTTCCATACAGCGACGATCCGAGCAGCAAACCGGTGCACGAAGTCACGCTGTCGAGCTTTTCGATAGCAAAATACAAGACGACATTTGCCGAGTTTGATGTTTATACCGAAGCTAGCGGCACAGAACGTGCGGCAAGCGACAAGGCAGCGGCGAAGCAGCGTTATCCTGCAGCGCCTGCGGGCGTCTCATGGCAGCGCGCCAAGGATTATTGCCAATGGCTGGGAAAGATCACGGGACAGCCGTTCGATTTGCCCACCGAAGCACAATGGGAGTACGCCGCCCGCAGCCGCGGACAGTTCTTCGTCTGGGCGACCGACAACGGCAATATCGACTTCGGCCGCAATATGCCGGCCGCCGGACAGGTGAAGCTCCTGACGCCGTCCGGCAACCAGCGCCGTTACCCCGTTGGGCTATTTCCGCCGAATCCCCTGGGACTGTACGACGCGTCCCATGACAACGAGGAATGGGTAAACGACTGGTTCGACAAGGACTATTACAAACAGTCCCCGAAGCAGGACCCGAAAGGGCCGGCCGAAGGGACAATGAAAGTGGCACGGGGCTGGCCCGTAAGCGACTCCATCGTCCCCAATACGATGCATAGAAGGGCAAGACCGCTGGCGTGGTCCGCGGAGAAAACCGAGGATATCGGCACGATCTCACCCAACTATCTGTCGCAAGGGTTGCGTTGCGCCGTGCAGAAACCGTCGAAAGTCCAATAGACCGACCAGCCCGTCAGACGTAGAACGTTGGATGCCCTGTTGACGAAAAGCGCGGCCGATCGGTATTGCGCCGCGGCGCATGGCGTACTGGAACCGGGTGCGGGGAAGCTGAAAATCAAGCGTCGACTTACCACTGTCGACATCTCGACCGTCGCTTGGCAAATCAAAGGCCCTAAAGATCCGTCATCAACCAACGCTCTTGAGCGGAGGGGGACGTGTCAAGGCAAAGCGAGGCTAGTCGGTTTGCGACTCACGCTGCACGGCAGCCTGAAATCGCTGCTGCGAACAAACGGTAAACCGCGCGTCGGCTCTACGTTCAATGCTGCTGTTCGACGTGATCCCACCCTCGAGATCTCTGCCGCGTTGCCGATGCAGACAGATCAACGTGCATTGCGGCTTTTCGATCAAGCACTTTCACAAGCGTATGTGGTCCGCCGAATAGCCGCGATGGAGAAAAGGCCAAGCGCCGTTGACTCAAATTGCTCAGGTGACCGTGGCACGGTATGTACAATAATTGTTGTTTCAATTTCGAACGGATCAAGATGAGACGTCGCATCAACCTGCTCCCCGTGTCTGCGCTTGCTGTTTGCTTACTGGCCCACGCCAGCCCACCGCCGGTGAAGCCACCCAAAGTACCGCAAATGAGCGATCAGTACATAGACGAGTCGAAACTTGTTGCACTCAAGCAGTCCCCGGCATTGGCATCGGAGCTTGAATCTCTCGCAACAGGCACCGTAGAACAGCGGACTGCCCGTCTCAAGAAGAAGGTGTTGGCTGACTTGATCTTCGTTGAAGGCGGCACCTTCATGATGGGAGATTTTGGCTCGTTGTGGTCTCCGGAGAACCTTCCGTACAGTGACGACGTCACCAGTAGACCTGTACACAAGGTTACATTGTCGAGTTTCTCGATTTCGAAATACAAAACGACATACGCCGAGTTCGATGTGTACACCGACGCTACTAAAACGGAGCGCGCCGGCACGGACCCGTATAGCGTTACGCTTCGTCATCCGACAGTCCCTGCTGGCGTGCCATGGGAGCGTGCCAAAAACTATTGCCAATGGTTGGCCAAGATCACTGACCTGCCATTTGACCTGCCTACTGAAGCCCAATGGGAATATGCCGCGCGCAGTCGTGGTCAATTTTTTGTATGGGCGACTGATAACGGGAATATCGACTATGGCCGCAATATTCCCGCGGCGGGCCAGATCCAACTCATTTCCCCGTCGGGAGAGAGAGACCCATATCCCGTCGGGCTTTTCCCTCCTAATCCGCTGGGCATGTTTGATGCATCGCACAATGGGGAAGAATGGACGAATGACTGGTTCGACGAACACTATTATAAAAAATCGCCCGAGAAAGACCCCAAAGGTCCTGAGACCGGAAAAGAGAAAGTCGCCAGGGGGTGGCCAATTGACGATTCCATTTTGCCGAATACAATGTACCGCAGGGCTAATCCTCTGATAAAGCCGCAATGGTCAAGCATTACGAAGCCCGGAAAGACAGAGGCTCCGGACTATGTATCTCAAGGCGTTCGCTGCTCACTACAAAAAACAACGAGAGTACCCTGACATCCCTCGCCTCGACATTTACACAGCATAGAACGTCTGTTCACCAACTGAGGCAAACAGCGGGTGATTATTGAGGTCACGCTGCGATGCATATTGCATGAAGTCACTAGGCACAACTGCGTATCCGCGTGTCGGGTCACTCTTGAGCATCGCTGCAAACTCTTGGAACCATCCTGCAGCTACAGGCGCGGAACGGGTCAATGAATTTAAACACCAAGTGGAATTATGAGTGTCTAATTCTCGTGTTCAGCCTGCATTTTTCTCCGTGGCTGGTGGATTGATCCGCGCCGCTGTCGGCAACTTGGCCTGTCGTGGTAGGCGGTTCTTAAAGCGGCCTGGCGTGCGTTTGTAGGCGCTTTCAGGCGTAGCTTGGCGCAGCTTGCGGATCTCGGCGGCGTGGGCGGTATGGACGCTTTCCGGGGTCATCATCCCGATGCCGGAATGACGATGCTGCTGGTTGTACCAGATGAAGAAGGTCGCGCAGCGGGCGCGTGCGTCAGCGAGCGAGCCAAAGCGCGCCGGGAAGCCGGGCTGGTATTTCAAAGTCTTGAACTGCGCCCCGGAGTACGGGTTGTCATTGGAGACTTAAGGGCGGCTATGCGATTTGGCGATACTTGGATCGCACAGCAGCGTAGCCACCTGCTTGGCGCGCATGCTGCCGCGGTCGGCACGCAAGGTCAATGTGCCGGGCGGGTTGGGCTCTTCCCGCCGAATCCACTGGGACTCCCAGCTATAGGCCCAGTGGGTTTCGCTTCTCGCTTCAGCAGTCTGCTCCGCCGCGCTGAGCTGGCACACGAACAGGGCGGACAGCGGTGGTCTCGGCGCTACTCCTACAACTATCGGCTAGCTGACCTGCGATGCATTGGCGTCAGCGCCGTGACGTACGGCTGCAACCGCCTCGAGGCCCACTCTCCGCGATTCAGCCACTCTTGTCACGTGGACTATAATTGCTGAGAGCTTAACTCAAGGATTTCATATGTCACTTCATGCCAAGCTGCTGCCCCTTCCAGCCATGTTCTGCTGCCTGCTTGCGTCAGCCGACGCCATGTCGGTCAAGCCCCCAAAAGTTCCTGAACTGAGCAAGGAATACGTTGATGAGGACAAGCTGGTGGCGCTGAAACAGCCCGCCGCCCTGGCCGCGGAACTCGAAGCACTGGGCAAAGGGACCATCGAGGAACGCGTGGCCAGACTCAAGAAGAAGGTATTGTCCGACCTGGTCTTTGTCAAAGGCGGGACTTTCATGATGGGGGATTTCGGGCCGTTGTGGTCACCAGACAAGCTGCCTTACAGCGACGATCCGACCAGTAAACCGGTGCACGAGGTCACGCTGTCGAGCTTTTCGATTGCCAAGTACAAAACAACTTACGCGGAATTCGACGTCTTCACCGACGCATCCAAGTCCGAACGCGCAGCTGACAACCCGCTGGACAAAGCATTCCGGTATCCGTCGGTACCGGCTGGCGTTCCCTGGCAGCGCGCGAAAGACTATTGCCAGTGGCTAGGGAAAATTACTCAGCTCCCAGTCGACCTGCCAACCGAAGCGCAGTGGGAGTATGCAGCTCGCAGTCGTGGGCAGTTTTTTGTGTGGGCAACCGATAACGGAAGTATTGATCATGGGCGAAATTACCCTGCGGCGGGGCAAACGCGGCTGATATCCCCGTCAGGGGAGTCTGATCCATATCCAGTCGGCATTTTCCCCCCTAACCCTCTAGGGTTGTACGATGCGTCCCACAATGGTGAAGAATGGACAAACGACTGGTTCGATGAAAATTACTATCAGCGCTCGCCGCGTAAAGATCCGCAAGGTCCCGCTACCGGGACAAAAAAAGTTGCGAGAGGCTGGCCGGTAGGGGACTCGATCGTACCGAATACGATGTACCGCAGGGCGCGCGCCTTGGTAAAACCGGATGCGAAGAGTCACTTTACTCCGGGAAAAATGCTGCCTCCAAGCTATCGGTCCAGCGGATTTCGCTGTGCTCTACAGCAACAGAATCCGGCACGCTGAAGCGCGAGGCGGGCATCATGCCGCATAAAATGCCCGCTCCCCTATAGACGCAAACAGCGGATGATCGGTCGAATTATCCCTTTGCAATGCATATTGCACCGAGTCACTGGGGACAATAGGGAAACCGCGGGTGGGTTCGCCCTTCAGCGCCGCTGCAAGCTCGCGATACCACAGGTCGAAATCTTTCCCATGTCGACTGTCAATACCGGGAAGGTCCCGATTAAAGGGTGCTTCTTCCCCGAAGAATCTCTGCAGTCGAGCCAGATTGGCCTCATAACTTCCTTTACTTCCATCCTTACTCATGTGCTGGATAACGTTATTGCAGTCAGCCTTGGTATGCGACCACCGTTTAAGAATATGCAAAATGGCGAGCTTTTGGTCTCTCAGGAACGAGTCTCCGATCCCGAAGCCACTTTTGGCCCAGTCCAGGCTCCCATCATTACAGAGCTGATGGATCAACATGCCTTTCGTCTCGGGGGGCGCATAACGCAATGCCTCAGGATCGGCAAGGATTTTGCGGGCGAGTTCCTGCCGCGCGTCTGCGTCCTTGATCTCGGCATTGATTCCCTTCACGGTGCTGCGCAGCTCATCGATAACTAGGCCGAAGCTTTCTTCCACCGATTCACCCGCGCTGATCGCGATGTAGGCCAGATCGCGCGCGGCCTCGAACGCCGACTCCTGAATGTAAGCCAGCCGCTTGAAGTTCGCATGATAGAGCTGATAGAACAGCCACTTGATGAACTTCAGCAGCAGCTTGACGTTCACTTCGAACGAGATCTTTCCTTCCGCGCCGAGGCCGACGCACAGGCCGGCGTCGGCGTGCACCTTGAATACGCCATCGACGTATTGCACCGTCAGCTTGGCATTGCCGCCAAGCCCTACCATGCCGGCGACCGCCGGTGCGACGTTGGCGAATGCTTCAAAGGCCTTTTTCTTGTCTTCCGGATTGCGCCACTCGATGGCTCCCTTGATCTCCGCATCCGCCTTCAGGCCGGCAAACGCGTTCAGACCGGCATCGACGCCGGCCACGCGCATTTGCTTCTCGTCGCCCAGCTCGTGGACGATGACGGTACGGGCGCGCCGCTTGCCCTTCTTCTTTGTCCTTCTGCCGACCGCGCGGGGCATTTGCCCGGTCTTCGTTTCGATACCGAGGCTGACTTCGGCCGCAATGCTGGCGCCCACGGCGCCCTTGACTTCGATCTGCGCCATGAATCGCACCGCACCGAGATCGATATCCTTGGCGGCAGCGCCTTTGTCCGCCAGCCCGGCCGGCAATGTCCACATCCAGCCTTCCTTGCGCGGGAAATAAATCGCGGCACTTGCTTTGGCTTCAGCGAACGCCACCTCCGCATGGCCCTCGGCGCGGAAGGAGACATTGCCTTTGAACGGTTCGAACGTGCCGTTCAGGCTGGCGCCATAGAGGTAACGCATGAACTGCGCGCCCGCGTCGAGCTCGATGTCGCCCGTCACCGGGCCTGCGGTCAGCTTGCCTTCCTTATGGTATTTGTTGGCCGTATCCGAGTTCCACAGCGTGGCCCAGCTGCCGATCGAACCTTCAATGTCGACTTCCAGCTTGACGAGGTCCTTCAGCTGGAACTTGGCAGCTTCCTTGCCATACGCGACTGCCTTTTCCTTGTTGATTGTCCGTTTGCCGTTCGCATCCCGCGCGATAACGTCGCTCCACTTCGTCTTGGTGGCGTCCTTGAATGTGGGCCAATGGCGTTTCAGCTTGTCCGAGGGAACATAGACCAGACTGCCGCGCGGCGGACGGATCCAGTCGCGGGACGGTGTGCGTTTCTTGCCCGTCGCCCATGAGCCTTTCATTACCTTCGAATATTTGCCGTCCTTGTATTCGGCAGGCTTGTTCGAGGTCTGGGTGGACGGAGCCGTCGGCAGCGGAATGAGTTCCACGAGCTGTTTTCCGGCGGTGCCGATTTTGGCAAGCGACTTGATTTTCGCCTGACACGTGTCGACCACCTCTTCCTGCCAGTCGAGGGCGAATTCCCAGTTTTTCTCGGCCTCCTCCAGTGCGCCCGGCGTCATCCGGTCAGGCTCGAGCGTCAGCTTGATGTATTCCTCCTCGAAGTACTGGACTTGCGCATTGGCGTCCTGCAGCGTAGCCACCAGCGAGTTCCATTCGCCGATCTCCTTGTTGAGTTCGTTCACCTCTGGCACGGGCACGGCGATGATTTCGCCCGTCTCCGGACGCAGGAACAGCATCGGCGCGTGTTCCGCTTGTGCTTCGACCTTGCTGCCACGGGCGGGGTTGGTGGCGCCTTCCTGGATGGGTTTCGGTGTCGCGGTGGTGGTATCGTTCGGCATCTGAATATCTCTTCCTGCTTGTTATCGCACTGCTGGACGGCGCGCCGGTACAGCCGGCCGCGTCGCCTGCGGACTCACTTGGAAACTCGCCGCTTAGTCGTCGAGGAACAATTTGAGCGCCTGACGCTTGAAGCCCGTACTGATCCGGTCCGTGTGACCGAGCTTGTCGGTTACCCCATGCGCTATCACGCCATCGGGCCCTTCGATGCGATACGCGGTGTACGCCATCGGCTCGCCGGTATGCTTGTCGGTCAGTACGAACTGTTCGTCGAACAGCGGCTTGGACGATGGCAGCTCCGGCGCATTGAAGCTGCCGTTGGCCGGTTCGCCGAGTTCTTTCGAACTGGCCTTGAACGACATCGTGCCCGGCCCATGAATCATGATGTTGCCGCCCTCGAGCTTGATATAGGCGCCCTGGGCGGTCAGCATCACGTGGTCTTTCGCGGCCACCGTCACGCTCTTGGCGATGCTGGCGACGGTGATGAGCTTGTCGGCCGTGAGCTTCGTCATGTCGGCGTGGCTTTGCACGCTCACCTTGCCGCTGGCGGCATGCAGGGCGATACCGGTTTCCTTGTTGGGCTTGTCCGCCGCGCCCGCTTTACCGTAGGTGAACAGGCTGATCCCGTCTTTGACACCGCTGTGCCAGTCGGCCTGCGCGGCGATATTGATGTCCTGCCCGGCCGTCAGGCTGCTCGTGGCGCGGGACGCGAGGATCGCGCTGGCGGGCGTGACGGCCACGATGCCGGCCGGGGCCGACAGTTGCAGCTGGGGCTCGGCAAGGCTGGCTGCCTGTCCCTGTCCGCCCGTGTCGCCTTCTCCCATCCCTGCGTCCGTGGCCTGCAGCACCTCGACACTGTGCTGCATTCCCACGAGCGCCGGGAGTTTCGCGGCTTCCGATTCGCCCTGCAAGCGGGCATTGTGTTTCTGCGCCGTTTCCGCCAAAGACAGCTGCAGCTGCGCGCTGGACTCGTTCTGCGCCTGCGCGCCGCCGGCGTCGAGCTGGTGGCCGCTGCCACCGTTACTGGCTTCGGTGGACAGCAGCAGCCCTCGCGCGGCACGCAGCGCGGCACTGTGGGCGGTTTTCAGCTCGGCACCGAACCCGGCGGCGGCGAGCCGCTGGTTGTCCGTCTGATGCCGCAAATGTCCCAGGTTCAGTTCCGCCGTTCCTTCATGCGGTTTCGCATGGCGCTGCAGGGCGATCCTCGCCTCGTTCGGGCTGTCGTCGAACACGAGCTGGCTGAACGCGCCGGTGCCGTCCTGGCTGCTTTGCATGGCCTGGCTCTTGATTCCCGACAGCGCCGCGGGATGCGCGTGCGCCCCGCTCTCGCCGGGGAACCATGCCGGGGCGTTACCGGTCGCAGCGCCGGTGCCCTGGGCCACGCCGTTGTTCTGCGCATCGGCCTGGCCGGCGCCGTTGTGCAGCGTGCCGATCACCACGGGCCGGTCGATATTGCCTTCGAGGAAGTCGATCAGCACTTCCTGTCCCACGCGCGGCAACGCGTTGCTGCCCCAATTGGCACCGGCGACGGGAGCCAGGGGCGTGGCGACACGTACCCATGTGCCGGACTGGTCGTCCGCCGGGGCGCCCGTGTGCCCTTCCGGCACGGGATGCTCCAGGCGGCTGTGGCTGGCACTGCCGCGCTGCCAGTGGAACTGTACCTTGATGCGATGATCGCGGTCCGTATGGATCACCGCCCCGGCAGGGCCCACGACGATCGCCGTCTGTTGCCCGCGCACCAGTGGCCGGGGATGCAGCAGATGACCGCGTTCGTCCAGCCAGCTGCCGCGGTAAGGGGTGGCGGCCGGGATCGCGTCGACGCGGTTGCGATAGACGGGCCGCTCGCCCGCGCCGCGTCCGACGGCATGCAGGCTCGACGCCAGATCGGCAAGGTTAGTCTTGCGCAACAGGCATTGCCCCAACAGGCGCGTCAGTGCGCCGTCGGTGTCGGCGTTCAGGTTGTTGTGGGCCATATGGCACACGCGCACGATGGTGAAGCGCGCGTCGTCGCCGCCGTCAAAGCTGCCGTGCTCCAGCAGCGTGAACGTGGTACCGGGCGCAAAGGTGCGCACCGTGCCCGCGCCGATAAAGGTTTTCTGTCGGGCCTGCAATGCCTGCAGTTGCCGCTCGGCGATCCGCTCGCCCTGCTTGCGCGTCTGGTAGGCATAGGCGCCGGGATGGTCGCGGCTGGTCAGCGTCGTGCTGCCGCTGGCGGCGCTGGCCACCTCGCGCAGGCTGCGCGAGCGATAGTCCCAGCTCGCCAGTTCGACGGCATTGGTCTGCAATACCGCCTGCATGCGCCATCGGTCGAGGCTGTCCTCGCGCATGACGGCGCCGGGCTGCGTAAAGCGCACCTCCGGCTGGGTGTTCGCCGCGAACGCATCGTTGTGATCGGCAATGACGAGCGTGTGCGTGCCCAGGCCGGCGCTGTCCGGATTCCCTTCGTGTTCGAAGAAGCAGAACAGCCCTTCTTCGCTCATCAGGCGCTCGACGAATGCCATGTCGCTTTCCTGATATTGCGTGGTGATGCTGCGGCGCGGATAAACTTCCGGGTCCTGCAGATCGAAGCGCCACGCGGGCGCCAATCGGCCTTTGCCGTCATAACCCTTGAATACCGCTTCGAGAATATCGATGACGCTTTTATCCTGGAATATACGGCTGTCGCGACCGATACGCAGGAACGCTGTCCATGGTTCGATCACGAGCCTGTAACGGGCAAAGCCGCCATTCGATCCCGTCAGCTCCGCGGCGGTAACGTGGCCATGGAACGGACGCAACGCCTCGCTGCCGGTCAGCAGTTCCACGAGCACGGGCTGGCCGACCAGCGACTTGAGTGCAATCGAGGCGTCCAGCGACAGCGCGGACAATTCGAACCGGAATCCGCTGCCGATCGCTTCTTCGCCGCGCAGGGTTTCAGCCAACAACGACTGCGCGCCGTTGGACGTGGTCAGCCTGATGACGCGCTGGTGCTGCGTAAAATGTCCTGCCAGCGCGCCGACGACTGTAGAGACCAATAAATCAACCGCACCCGACATCCCGCTCTCCCGGCAAGCAATAATAAAAAATAAATACTCTACATTATAAAACATGCTGCATTGCAAGCCAGTTTTTTCCACCGATAAAATGGAATAATGTGACTCTACTGCTGCACGTGACGGGATCTCGGCAGCCTGACGGGAAGTATTGCCCTGCTGCCGCCTTGCCGCTCGGCGCGCCACTCGGCGGAGTGAATCGGTCAGTAGTGGCGGGCACTCACCATGGCATGGCATTGGACGGGATCGGTGCTGCCG
>Ga0265797_10002659_pt1 | contig 29717 bp, 21 predicted proteins | sample P2T30metagenome_FD_192433 | JGI IMG/M metagenome (GOLD analysis project Ga0265797, IMG submission 192433) | Plant litter microbial communities from East Loma Ridge, Irvine, California - P2 T30 | ecosystem: Environmental > Terrestrial > Plant litter > Unclassified | place: USA: California...
GAACACCTCCCGTAATTACCAAACCGGAACTACAAACAGTGGCAGAAAACGATTCTTCCATGATAATCACCTGGAAATTGAACCAGACTACATCTCCTGATGTGATGCTTGGACAGATTTGGGTACGTGAAAGAGCCAATGCACCATTCAAAAAAGCCGGTTATGCTTTTGCTAACCGTGACGAAAAGAATGAAAATATCACTTTCACCTGGCAGCAACACGTAAAGCCAGGACTTTCATACGGGCTTTACATGGAACCGCAAACACTTTTGAATCTGCCCGGACCGCTATCCGATACCGTTTCCCTTATTTCAAGAAATTTCAGAAGCCTGGCGCAAATACCCATAGCTGCTGTTAAGGATACTTCCAATGGCATTTATATTTCCTGGAAAACCGTGGGCGATATTTCATTTCTGGGCGGTATCGTCATTGAGCGCAGCAAACTTCCTTCCGAGGGTTTCGCCTTGCTCGACACCATTCCGGCATCGGCTACTTCTTACACCGATACGAGGGTTTTACCCAATACCTTATACCATTACCGTTTTAAAATGCTGAGCATCCGCGGAAGTTTGTCAGAACCTTCGGCTTATGTATCCCATCGAATGTTTGTCAAGAAAAGAGCTATTGAAGCACCGGAAGGCATAAAGGTGGTGTACAACAAAACCGGTAATGCAGTGATCTCCTGGAAACCGGTGCCCTCACCCGAAGTGAGCGGCTACCAGGTGTTCCGCACTTTACAGGGAAACGAGCATTTTGAGCAGGTCTCCAACTTCCTGGAAGATTCCGTATTCGTCGACACAACGGTACACAACAGTCGGTTGGTTTACAAATATGCCATCAAAACGATCAATTACGAGAACCGCACCAGCGAGCTTTCCAGGGTTGTGTTTGCAAGTCCTGCCACGGCCATTTTACCCAAAACTCCTTACGATGTGGAAGGCTACGCCGAAACCGGAAAAATTACACTTCGCTGGAAAGACATGGTGGCTTATGATGAATACATCCGTGGTTATACTGTTTACCGCAAAGCTTTGGGAGCAGCCATCAAGCCCAAAGATACAGAGCTCTCGGCTGAGGCATTGCGGACAGATGGATTCAGGAAAATCAACCAGGAATTGACCAGAGAAGTGGTTTTTGTTGACAAAACAGCCACACCGGGACTGAGCTATGCCTATGCCGTTACGGCCACCGACCAGTTTGGCGTGGAAGGAAATGCATTGGGGGCAAAGAAAATGGATACGCCTAAACTGACTCTGCGCGCACCGGAAATCTACGCCCGTCCAACCAGCAAAGGCATTGAAATCACCTGGAACGATGTAGTCGTGACCGGAGTAGATAAATACCTTTTGTTTGTTCGCACTCCGGGTCAAAAAGAACCTACTCTTTTGGCTGAAATACAACCTGGCAAAGAGGTATATGTCAACTCCACTGCCAAGCCGGGCCAGCAATATTTCTACACGATGCAAATCAGCGGAAGAGGCTCAAAAAGTCCGTTGGGAATAGAAAAAAGTGCACGTAGGGATTAGATCAAAATACGAAATATTTAGAGCGTGACGATCAATCTCGTTTCTGTAAAACCTTTTAACAAAAAACATCATGAAACGCATTATCCATACAATCCTGTTAGCTGTTTTTTCATTATGCCTGCATCCGGCTTGTGAAGAGAAACTGGACCTGCTCCCTCCCACGCTTTCCGCTGTGAGTGTTACGGAAGTCGGTGTGACTACGGCCAAAATATCCTCGGCCATTACTAAATCCGGCAATCAGGAGATTCTTGATTATGGATTTACAATATCTCTTTCTGCGGACGCCCCTGTGATAGGCGATGGAAGTATTAAAAAAGGAGCCATCGACAGAGCTACGCCTACTCCAATAGCCATAAATGCTTCGCTCACCGGCCTGCAAACAGCAACGGAATATTATATCCATGCATTTGCGCAGCTGGAAAGCGGACCGATATTCAGTGAAGGTGTAAAGTTTAAAACGTCCAATGTACAGCAGACTGATGTAAAAACGCAGGGTTCCGATTCTGTGAGATACAATTCAGCACGTCTTATAGGAGTTGTTGCTTTGAAAGGTACCTACCCCATTTCTGAATATGGAATTGTATGGAGTGGAGCAGATAATCCAACAACCGAGTCCGGCTCGAAATACAGTGTTAAAAGCGATGTTTCCGCAGTTCCGTTTTCTTTTGCCACACATGCGCGAGGCCTGGCACCCAATACAACCTACTATTTCAGAGCCTATGTGATATCCAATGGCGTGACAAGCTATGGAGCAAATTTAAGTTTCAAAACCGAAAACGAAATTCAGCCAAAGATAATTACCGGCGAATCCAAGACGGCTACCCGGTTGTCGTATCTGTGGGGTGAAATCACTGCCCGGGGTTCATCATCGATTTCACAATATGGAATTTGCTGGTCTGTTAATGCTAATCCAACCGTTTCAGGAGAAAAAATACTTTTTAATGGCGATGTAAATACCATTCCTTATTCTTTTGGCGGAGAAGCAAGAAACCTGTCGCCTGCTACAACTTATTTCTATCGTGCATTTGTAACCATGAACGGCGTGACAAGCTATGGAGATAACCGGACCTTCCGTACGGCAGCTGAACGCCAGCCTACTGTGGTGACGGGTGATGCAAATTCGCGGGACTACAGTGCTATCTTATCGGGATCTGTTACATCCGGAGGAGACGCCGCCATTACACAATATGGCATATGCTGGTCATTATCTGCTAATCCGACAACCAGCAGCAGTAAATTGCTATTCAACGGTAACATTACAGCATTTCCTAAAACTTTTCAGGTTAATGCTCAGAACCTTTCGGACGCCACCTTGTACAATTACCGGGCATATGTAATCATGAATGGAATAACCACTTATGGTGCGAACAAAACGTTCAGAACACCTAAGCATGTAAACTGATCATCTGAATACAATTAGAAATACATAGCAAACTAGCCTATGCCAGATTTTTATAATTCAAAATCGGGCATAGGCTATTTAAAAGGTGAGCAAAGTATTTTGATTTGATCCTGTATAGGATGCATTTCATTTTGGCTAAAATATTAGTATATCGATTTAGGTAACTGGCAAGCAGACGATGAATTTTGGGGAAAGTAAATATTATCCTTGGACGGAAATTTCTATCTCACATTTGGGAATTGTCATCCGTATATTCAGTCAACACTACCTGATTAACCACACATTTTTTAAAAAAGTTTTGTATTAAATAAAAGAGATCTCATTAAATGGATTTTACACTTTAACCTGTTAAACCTCATAGGTTATTTAGTTAAACACACTCCGTTAATTACCCGATAGTAACATCATAATCAGACACTTACAAATATATTAAGGTTAGTATCCTGCCACATTATGGCATGCTTTTTCTATTTGTGAAATTTAATTATCAATTCAACAAACAAATATTATGAAAAGCAAGTATGAACATTTTGGCCTTACAGGCAGGGGCGAGTACAACGAAGGATTAATCACCGGCTTGTTGCTTGGTGCCGCAATTGGTGCCTGTACAGCTCTTTTGCTTTCCCCTAAATCAGGTAAAGCGATGCGTAAAAAGATCAAAGATCTGGCAGGTACACAGGCCAATACGCTGGATAAACACTGGGAGCAGGCGAAGGATAAAGCGGGTCAGTTTGCGGACGATTCTAAGGATGCCATTGAATCAGCAGCTGATCATACCAGATCTAAAATTAACGATCTTACCAACAAAGCTGAAAGTGAAATGGAAGATAGTGCAGAAAATATCATTGACCGGTTTCAAAAGAAATATTAAAATGCTACCTATATAAAAAGAATTTGCAGGCATTCTTCAATTCCGCCTGCTCCTACTTCATTCATCAATAAACTAAAAACTATTAACGTTCATGGAACACAGTAAGATTTACACGCCGCCTACATCGAATGGCGGGCTTATACAACTAAAAAGAATTTCATGGAGCGCCATTTTTGCCGGCGTACTTGTAGCAATTGTGACGCAAATGCTACTTTCGCTCTTGGGCTTCGGAATTGGTCTTGGTACGATCGATGCCGTTGAAGAAAAAAATCCGACTTCAGGCTTGGGTATTGGCAGTGCAATCTGGTACATCACATCAAGTTTAATATCTCTTTTTGCCGGAAGCTGGGTTGCAGGCCGGCTAGCCAGCGCCCCGCGCGCGTTCGAAGGAATCCTGGATGGTGTGCTTACGTGGTGTCTGGTTACGCTTATAACGATCTACTTTCTGACCACAACGATCGGCAGTATTATTGGCGGTACAGGCAGATTAGTTGGCGGATTAGTAAAAACAGCCGGTGCGGGAATCGCCGCAGCTGCCCCCGGTATCGGCGATGCTGTCCAAGGCCAGCTAAAGGCTAATGGCGTAAATATGGAAAATCTGGATCTGTCCGATTTAAAAAGTGAGGCTAACAAATTATTGCGTCAGACTGGTAATCCGGCACTGAACCCCAATAAATTGGAACAAAAAGCAGACCGCGCGGTTGACCAGGCCGGCAACGCAGCTGAGAATGCTGCCTCTGATCCGGGGAATGCAGATGACATCGCGGGAAGTATGTTCAAAAATCTTTTTAAAGAAGGTCAGGCAACTGTTTCACAAGTGGATCGTCAGGATGCGGTGAATGTCGCGTGATGAAGAGAACCGGAAAAAGCCAGCAGGAATCACAACAGATCGTTGACAACTGGATAAACACCTACAAACAGGCACAGGCTAAATTAGAACAAACCAAAAAAGAAGCAGAAGTGAAAGCCAGACAAATGGCCGACGATGCCGCTTCTGCTGCTTCGAAAGCAGCGATCTTTGGTTTCCTCGGATTTTTAATTGGCGTAGCGGCGGCTGGCTACGGAGCAAAAATGGGAACAGAGTCAAAGGACAACGCAAATAGCTTTGATAATCCTGTGGTACGCTGATATCAGGCAGTTTAATAAAATCATTTACGAAGCAGGGCACCTATTGTGTGTCCTGTTTTGCAGTTTAAAATGCCCTCAGAATTAATTAAAGTTCATAACGCAAAATGAGCACTAAACATTCTCTCTTATTTTAATTACAACCTTTCCTTTCGCCCGGCCACTTTCAATATATTCCATTGCCTCATTAGTTTGCATGAACGAAAATGTTTTATCAAGAACCGGTTTAATCTCCCCTGATTCTATCAGTCTTCCGATTTGTGACAATTGTTTTCCATCTGCTCTCATAAACAGGAAGGAATAATGTACCCCAAGCTTCTCTGCCTTTTTCTTTATGCCTGAACTGATCAGCGAGAGGATCGTTTTCAGATACCAGGGTGCGCCTATCGCTCTTGCAAATTCCGGCGTTGGTGGCCCGGATATCGAAATAAGCTTACCTCCCGGTTTCAGCACATTCAGTGATTTTTTCAGTGTGGCTGTATCCTGACTATTCAGTACCAGATCATAATCTTTCAGGATGTTTTCAAAATCCTCATTTTTATAATCGATCAGAACGTCGGCCCCCAGGTTTCTCAGTGCATCAAAACTCTTTTTGCTGGCTGTTGTGGCAACGGTTGCTCCCAGATATTTTGCAAGCTGAATAGCGATGGTACCTACCCCTCCGGAACCAGCCTGGATAAAGACTTTCTGTCCTTTTTGCACATTACCCAGTTCAACCAATGCCTGCCACGCAGTTAATGCTACCAACGGAACCGATGCTGCTTCATCCATTGAAATGTTCTCAGGTTTTAAGGCAAGATCTTTTTCATTAATAGCAATGTATTGGGCAAATGTCCCGATGTGAAAATCAGCAGGACGTGCATAAACGTGATCGCCTACTTTGAAATGCATGACATTTTTTCCAGCCTGAGTAATCACTCCTGCCGTATCATGCCCGAGAATCAGCGGAAGTTTGTAGGGCAATATCAATTTAAACTCCCCGGACCTGATCTTGGTATCCAGAAGATTCAGACCGCTGGAATAAACTTCTACCAAAACTTCATCGTCTTTAGTGACAGGCGTTGCCACTTCCTCCAAATGAAGTTTTGCTTTTTTACCATACTTTTTAATCAGATACGCTTTCATGTCATTCGCTTTTTGATTATTGAGTGTTCTTCGAATCCGTTTCAACAAACTTTTTAATGTCTCAGCAGCTGATGGCTTTTCTTTGGATTAAGCAGGCCAAATGCGGTTTTAGGAAAAAACCGGTTGATCAGATTAAATATTTTTGCATCTCCCACACGGATCGTATCATGCTCTTTTCGTAAACCATTTATCAGCCCTTTTACCATTTCTTCGACAGATATTTTCTTATCGTTTTTGTCTGCGGTCATTTCTGTTGCAACAAGCGGAGGAATCAGTTCAAATACTTTTACCTTACTGCCAATGATTTTCAGGTGTTCACGGAGCGACCTGGTGTAAAATGCCAGCGCCGCCTTGGACGATGAATAGGTAGCTTCAGTTAACGAAGGTGCCTGGCTTAGTATCGATGTTGTGTTGATGATCGCAGCTTCTTTCCTCAACTGCAACATACCCATAAAAAGATTATTCAGCCTTATGACACCAACATAATTCACGTCCATTTCATAGGCCGCACCCTCGGCATGTTTGTCGTTTTCGACACCGAAATTTGACGGCGGAACAAGTACCGCGGCATTGTTGTAAAGAATGTCAATACCTCCCAGCTCTTTCACCTGATCCAACAGAAGCCCGGCGTCTTCCAGATTACCTACGTCACTTTTAATAGCAATTACTTCCGGATATAACTTTTTAGCCGCATCCAGTTTCTGCTGGTTTCTGCCTGTTATAATCACCCTTGCTCCAAGCCCCAGAAACTGCTTCGCAGCTTCCAGACCTATTCCGGAAGTTCCGCCTGTTATCAGGATAGTCTTACCCGTTATGTTCATATTGCTTTTGTTTAAAAACTATTAATTAATGAGGCATCTGTTCACTGATCGGGTTTATCAGCGCATGGATTTGCTTGGTTATCCCTACCGGTACTTCAAGCTGGTTTAATGCCAGTGCAGTAAAAAATTCATCCGCAACGTCTGATGCCGGAATACCGTTGGCACCACCGATCTCCGCTGAAAATTCGGTATTGACCAATGGCGGATATACTTCGTAGATTTGCAGTTTTTCGTTTTCTGCAAAAGTGTCCCTCAATCCCTGCGTGTAGCTGTGCAGCGCTGCCTTGCTGGCCGAGTAAGTGGGTACATATTTATTGGAACGAAACACTGCGATGGATGAAATATTAACAATAGCTGCCTCCTGTTGTTTCAGTAGCTGCGGCAATACCAGCGATGTAAAATGGATCACACTGATATAATTGGTGTTCATTTCCTGGTAGGCTTTTTCCGCCGCGCTGTTATTCGCATCGCTGAGATCATTCATAAATGCAGCACCGGCATTGTTGATGACAATGTTCAGATCCGGATGTTCTGCTGCCAGTTCACCGAAAATGCGTATGCGTTCAGCTTCTACTGTAAGATCACCCTGAATAGCCACGGCATTGTTCAGTTCTTTCAATGCATTCTGAAGGCGTTCTTCATTTCGTCCGTTGATAATGACCTTATTACCTGCTGCACTTAGTTTTTTGGCAATGGCTAAACCGATTCCGGCACTTCCGCCACTGATGAATACGGTGTTTGATGATGTTTTCATATTATGTTTCTTGAAAATGTTGTTGTATTAATGATTCAATGCAGGGTAATCGGTATATCCTTTTTCTCCCGGTGTATAGAAAGTAGATTGGTCTGGTTTATTCAGCGCAGCATCGGCTTTAAAACGTTCTACCAAGTCAGGATTAGCCAGAAACGGCACACCAAAAGATACCAGATCAGCATCGCCCTCATGAATTACCTTCGTTGCAGTTTCCTTTGTAAAACCCCGGTTAATGATGATCGTCCCGTTGTATATCGGACGGAAATGCTTGGCAACTTCCTGGATCGCGTTTTGATTTCCGGTAACATCGGTGAAGGGTTCTATCAGGTGCACATACGCCAAACAGTAGTCATTCAACCGGTTGACTATATAATTGTAGAGTGTAATGGTCTCCTCATCTACCAGAATACCCATAATGCCATTCAGCGATGGATTCAGACGAACGGCAACGCGACTGATGTCTACTGTATCTTTCAGGGCACCAAGAATGTCAAACAGAATGCGGGCGCGGTTCTCAACGGTTCCACCGTATTCATCTTCTCTTAGGTTGCTGTTTTTAGAAAAGAACTGCTGCAGCAGATATCCGTTGGCACCATGCAGTTCCACGCCATCAAATCCGGCTTCAAACGCATTGATGGCGGCGTGTTTAAAATCAGCAATTGTTTTTTTGATATCATCCAAGGTCATTGGCTGCGGAGCCTCAGATGGTTTAAGCCCTTCCGCGGTAAATATCTGCTGATTGGCATTGACAGCAGAAGGTGCCAGAGGCTTTTTACCATTGTGCAGGTCAGGATGTGAAAAAGCACCTGTATGCCAGAGCTGTGCAAAAATGGTCCCTCCTTTTTGGTGAACTGCTTCCGTGGTCAGTTTCCAGCCTTTGATCTGCTCCGTTGTATAGATGCCCGGAACATTGATCACGCCAATGGCTTCTTCACTTACATACGTGCCCTCTGTGATAATGAGTCCGGCTGATGCACGTTGTTCATAATACTTCGCAGTAAGTTCCGTAGCCACATTCCCACCGTTGTTCGAACGTGAACGCGTCATTGGGGCCATCACCATGCGATTCCTTAATGCTGTTCCGTTCATTTCAAACACCTCAAATAATGCTTCGTTTTTCATAGATAAATTTTAGTCAACTTAAATTAAAATATACTTTTTGGTCTATTTTATATCAAAAAAAATTAAAGAACATAGTGTTCCAGTTCTGCTTTAAGGCTTTTGATCAGAGACTGCATTGGCTTTGCAGTATCCATCGTTCTGCACATCACTATACCCCCTTCGATCGATGCCATCAATTTGAAAGCGAAGACCGGGGCATCCAGATTTGAAGAAAATTCTCCTTTATTAATACCTTCTGCAAGTACATTGATCAAATCCTGCTGGCCGGAACGAAATACACCTGCTATTTTTTGTTTAATAAGCGGGTAATTATCATCTGCATCCACCGCAGTATTAAAAATAGGACAACCTCCTGATATATAGGTATCTATAGGATCTTTGTAAAAATCCAGAAATGCGAAAATTTTTGCTTTTGCTGTTTTCTTATCGGCCACAGCACTGTGAATCTTATCCGATATTTTTTTGAGTAGCAGATCAATAACCTGCCCGGAAAGATCGTCTTTGTTTTCAAAATGTCCGTACAGACATCCTTTTGTCAACCTGGTTGCTGCCAGCACATCATCTATATGCACACCGGAAATACCCTTTTCATTGTAAAGGGGTGCAGCTGTTTCCAATATGAATTGCTTTGTTTTTTCAGCCTTGGTAAGCATGATGTCGTTAATTTTTTCTCGTCACAAATATACCTAAAAGTATATTATAAAAACAAATGAATTAATTATTATATGAAATAAACTGCTCAACTTATGAGCTACATCAACTTAAATCATCTGATATATCAGTATAATAAGTCCCTATATCACTATCATGAACGCAAAGGTTGTTATTTCATGCAATCACCAGCCTGCAATTTGTCGGGCAGCCGGGTTTTTATCAATTTCTGATTGGGGAATGGGAAAAACCATTAGTCTGAATGGAAAATGTCGTGTTTCGAACGCATACCTGCGATAATCAAATCCAGATGCGGTTTTGGAAGTCTTTATACCATAAACAGGTCCTTCCAGCAATTTCCAGGCAATTCCCCATCTGCGGATATCAAAAAAACGATGCTCTTCGAATGCCAGTTCAACACGACGCTCATTCCGGATTTTATCACGCATCTGGTTTTGAGACAATTTTTGATTTAAGTCAGGCATACCTGCCCTTTTTCTAACCTGATTCACCGCTGCAAACACAGAAGCATCCGGACCTGTGGCTTCATTTTGTGCCTCAGCATAATTCAGCAGTACTTCCGCATACCGGATATAAATCCAATCCTGATCACTGCTTTTGGTATAAATCGGATAACGCTCATCGTGAAATTTCCTGAGCTGATATCCTGTCTGTGTGTCCTCCGGTTGATGTGTCACATCTGCTCCACCCTCATACATCTCCATGACATGGCCCCGGAAAACGGATCCGTTGTATACTACCGTGTCATAAAACCGGGGATCCAGATTTGCAAACGGATTATCCTTATCATACAAAGCCGACTCACTCCGGGACTTTCCATCCTTCATTTCATAGGCTTCCACAAAGTTTTGTGTAGGAACATTTCCTCCCCAGCCTGCATCGGAAGGGCCTTTAAAAGATCTGGGAGAATTGAGTACATCCCAACCCATATTCGCCTTAAAATGTATTTTATCCGGATTCTGAAACTTCTTGGCGAAAATAACCTCAGCATTATTCTTTATCAGGAATGTACTGCGGTAATTGATAAAAAGTGCATAATCCAGCTCCATAACCTGCCTGGCTGCCTGAGCAGCCTGAGCCCAGTTTTCATTATATAAAAGTACTCTGCTTTTCAGTGCATAGGCTGCGCCTTTTGTTGCTCTGCCTGCATCCGTATCGTTACGACCACCCAGCAGCGCTGATGCTTGATCAAGATCGCTGACGATAAAGCTCACTACCTCAGCATAAGTTGATCTGGGAATTTGCAGGTTGTCCTTATCAGTCATTGCCTTTTTAATTATGGGCACACCTGTCGGCTCCTCCCCCGATGATGGAATACCATACAGTCTAAGTAGTTCGTGGTATAAAAATCCCCGCAGATAATAAGCCTCACCTTTAAGACGATCCCGAATTGTGTTTTCAGATAGCCTGTCAAGATTTTCTATTGCCAGATTAGCCTTTCGAACCAGGGAATAATAATCACCCCACATTTCCGGCAGCGGAGATGAAGAAGGCTGAAAATCTCCTGACTGTAATGCTTCAACTGTTGTCCACGGAAAACAAAGATCTCCGTCATCCGACGCGGCATCTAACAGGTAAATGCCTTTTCCCCAACCCTGGTAGTTACGATCGAAACCGCTAGGCAAATTTCCGTAAATAGCATTCACAAACTGCGTCGCTGCCTGGGCATCGGACCACAGACTTTCATCCGTCAGTGTTTCTTTCGGAATTTGGTTCAGCATGCCAGAATCACACCCGCCTAAAAAAAATATTAGCAAAAATGTAATGATATGCGATTTGTTTCTCACAGCAGTTATAACTTAAAATTGTAAAGTCAGCCCGGCATTAGTTGTTTTGAGCTGAGGATATGCCCAGCCTCTGTCATTCCCATTTTCAGGATCAAAGTTTTTAATTTTAGTCCAGGTAAAAATGTTATTTGCATTCACAAAACAACGCAACCCGGTAACTGCGGATTTACCAAAAATTGATTTGGGAAAACGGTAGGCAAACTCGAAACTCTTTAATCGCAGATAAGACGCATCTTTAAGCCAAAATGATGAATTGTCTACGTAATTCATATTGATATATTTCGTAAGTACACGCGGCTCAGTAGCATTGGGATTCGATGGAGTCCAGCGATCAAGGTTTTGCTGCGTGGCGCCTGCACCGACGAAAAATGGCCACACGGACTCACCACGGTACCACTGGTTGACCAGCGCAGCGGCCTGAAAAAGAAACGAAACCTCAAAGTTCTGATAATTCAGTCTTCCTGAATATCCCATTATGATTTCCGGCGTATTGGCTTTTCCGATTTTCACCCTGTCGTGATCATCGATCCTGCCATCAAGGTTTATATCCTTATACCGAATATCGCCTGGTGCTGTGATACCAATCTGCGACGCTGCCGCATCCACCTCTGACCGGGATTGAAAAATACCGATTGCCTGATAACCGAATTCCGTATTTAGAGAATTTGCTGTCCGGCGAATATTGGGATTTGTAGAAGCCGGCTCATCGATAAAAACAATTTTATTTCTGGCATAGGTTAAATTTGTACTCATGGAATACTTCACGCGGCTACTTATCCGGCCGCTGTAACCCAAGGTCAATTCGATTCCTCTATTATCTACTTTTGCAAAGTTCTCCACCGGAGGCTGCACGCCGAGAATCGCAGGTACAGAAGCATTTCTATAGCCAAGAATATCGCTGCGCCTGTCATAAAAATAGTCTAAAACAACCGTCAATTTTCCGTTAAAAAAAATAGCATCCAGTCCCAGGTCCAGTTTTTTGACCGTTTCCCATGTAACTCCGGGATTGGCAAGGTTGTCTTCCGAAATAGTTTGCTCTACCTGTCCATTACCAAAAACAGCGTTGCCTGACACACGGTACGATTGAAGATACAAAAACCGGGCGCCGCCGATTCGGTCATTTCCCAGAATACCGTAAGACCCTCTTAATTTAATATGATTTATATTTTTAACTGATCTTAAAAAATTTTCACCGGATATAACCCATCCCGCGGACACAGAGGGAAAAAAGCCCCATCGTTTTCCTTTCGCAAATTGTTCTGAGCCATCCCACCTGAAACTTGACTGAAAGTCCAGTTTTTTGCCGATCAGGTAATTCAGCCTTCCCACTACTCCACGCCGGCCAGAACTACTTGAAAACCCTCCATTTGTACGGTTAACGGGTCCTCCAAAATCTAGTTCATCAATGGCAAGGGCATACTTTTCACGGTACGCGCTCAAATTATTACCCTTTTGGCGGGTTTGGGTATAAAGCAGCAATGCATTAAACCTGCCATGATTCAGGAGACGTTCATAGTTCAGATGCGTTTCTAGGGTCACAGATTGACCGTCGGTATGCTCCTGTTTTAAAGAACTTATTCCCAGAGGCTCTTTATTAAAACTGCCGTCCGTCTGCAATGAATAATATGGTATGACCGGATTGTTCCAGATCTTACTGTCGGACAATGTCTTATCAAATGAACTGATCAGTTTCAGGTTTGTACCTTTTAGGAAGGGAATTTGCTGGGTTAACTGTAGACGTGCTGCAAATGCAAAAATGCTTCTTTTACTATATCCGTTATCATCCAGAAGTAAATAGGAAGGTCCGTTTGGATAAAGTCCGCTGGAATATTGAATCGGATACCTATTGGATGGCGTTGAACCTATCCTCTGAAAAATTTCTTCCGTTGACGTTGGCAATGTGCTTGTCAACTCATTTCTTCCGCTGAGATCGAGACTAAATCTTGATGTTTTTCCTGCATCAGCATCAAGGTTTGAACGGAAATTATAGCGTTTGAAATTGCTGGAAGGAATGATCCCATTCTGATGCAGATAACTAAGTGAGCTGGCAAACTGAACCTGGTCACTGCCTCCGCTTACAGATAAATTCTGTTGACTGACCGGCGCATGCGCTCTTAATAATGCTGCCCAATGTGAGTCGGGATAACGGTCCGGATCCGATTGATTCTTGTAACTGTTCAAATCGGATTCTGAATAAAATGGCGCTTCGCCCTGATTGTTCCTCGCTTCGTTAAAAAGCATACCCAATTCGTAAGAATTAAGATACTGAGGCGTCCTTGTCCTTTTTTGATAACCAAAACCAGACGAGTATAAAAACTGAGGCTTGCCGGTACTTCCCCGCTTTGTTGTTACAAGCACAACACCATTACCTGCTCTTACACCAAATACAGCTGCACTGGCTGCATCCTTAAGAACGGAGAAATTCTGTATTTCATTTACATTCAACTGTTCAAAATCTCTTGCTGTCCTGACGATACCATCAATTACATATATCGGTGATGCATCTCCCGTTGTACCAATTCCTCGTATGTAAATATTGGGAGAATCATTTCCGGGTTCTCCAGAACGTTGTGTAGCAATAATTCCGGCAGTTTGTCCGATCAACACATTACCCAGATTTACAGCGGGATTTTGCCGCATTTCTTTAATACTGATACCGGAAACAGCTCCGGATATTTCAATTTTTTTTTGTTCCCCGTAACCCACAACAACCACTTCCTGCAATCCCTTGATTTCGAATTGTAAAGAAGCATTGACAATACGCTGTGCTCCTATTTTAATTTCCTTAGAGACGTATCCGATGTAAGAAAAAACCAAAATGGTTTCCTTACTGATGTGCTCCATCTGATATTTACCAGATGCATCGGTAGTGGTACCCTGGTTCGCTCCTTTTACGGTAATATTTACGCCAATAAGTGGTTGGCCATTATCATCGGTAACCCTTCCGTTAACGCTTAATAGTTCAACCTGTACCATTTTCAGCGCATCTTCCTGCGCACTTAGCAACACACCATTTTTGGTCAGCCGATATTGAATATGAAGTTGATCAAATATTTCTTTCAATACCTGCTGTAATGGCTTGTTTTCGGCATACACTGAGACAATCCTCTGAGACTGAATCACAGTTGGACTGAACATAAATCTCACTTTGGTCCGGGTTTCGATCTCAAGAAGGATTTCCAGAAGAGACCGGTTTTTTAAATTTAACGTAATATTTTCCTTAGGTAACTGCTGTCCGAAGGAAGTAAAGGAATACAGGATGCAGAATACAATTGTATGAAAACAAACATTTCGAAAAAGGTTATTTGAAATGTCAAATGCCGCACATTCTTCACGTTCATTGGTAATCATTTTTCAAAATTGAATCTATACACATTACCACATCTGATGAAGAAACTTAGCTTCCTATTGTTACTGGTCGGAATATGTTTTTTTAAAAGCCAATCCGTCAATACTACATCTGAGAACATCCCCGGGCATTAATAACAATCTCACCATTGATAATCTGGTAACTAGCCTGTATCATTTCACATACCAAATCCAGTTTCTCGTACAGCGAGCCACTTTTCATAGACGCGATTATAGTGCAGTGCCGGACTTTTTTCCGATCAAAAACAATCGGGATTCCATAGGCTCGCTCTAAAACGACAAATACCTCGTGAACAGGCAACTGGTGAAAATCAAATTGGTTGGCAGAATGACTGATAATTACAGGATCCTGAACCAGTGTTTTAATTAACCTGCGCTGATTTCTGTCATAAGTTGCCTGTTGATTCGGAATCAGATTTACACTATTAGCCAGCAAATTCTTACTGCCGGATCGGTCCTTATTCGATACCGAAACTTTTCCTGTATTAACCGATACCGAAATATTTGCATCACCGGTATTTGCTTTGACTAAAAAGCTCGTTCCAAGCACCTTGGTAGTAAGATCATCTGTAACAACCAGAAAAGGCTTTTTTACATCACGGCTTACTTCAAAAAATGCTTCTCCACGCAGGTAAACAGTTCTTTGGTCCTTACCGAATTGTTTATCCACCCATATTTTGCTGTCACCCTTACAGGTGACTTTACTCCCATCGCTCAGTACTGTCACTCGGGATGATAAATTCAAGTTGTTTTTATGAGCAACTAAATTTCGGTCAGCATCTTTTGACAGATCATTTTGGCGCGATGACAGAAACCACCAGCCTAGGCCAGTGATGAAAATAAAAACAGCAGCTATTTTAAAAAAAGGAGTGATTCCTGTGTTAATTCTTACAGGTTTTCTTGTCGTACGTAAAAAAACTTTTTCAATTTGATCACTTAAATCTTCAGGCCAATCCGGCAATTCATTTACAGCTGACGCCTTTACGAGCTCCTTTGCCTGCAACACCAACAGTAACTTTTCCGGATTTTCATAAATCCAGTTATCCCAGAATAGATCACAGCCGGAAGACTGTTTTGACAATGCCCACATCCGAAATCCCGGATCCTGAACAAAATCTTCCAATGTAAATTCACTATAATCTTTCATAGAGAGGGAAATAACTACCTGTTTTACAGTAGCAAGGAGGCAAAATAATATTTAAAATACTGAAAAATTCAAAAAAATACAGATATAAAAAATGAAATGCTTACGAACCAGTTTTTTTTGAGAACTCTGATGGCTTCATATACAAGATTGACTGCGGATTGATGATTGATCCGCATTATTTCTGCAATCTGCCCGTAGTCCAGTGACTGCGTAAATCTCAGGTAGATGACTTCCCGCTGACGTCTTGTAAGGCTTTCAATCTGCTTTTTTAGCTTCTCTTCATTTTCATGATATTGTTCGTTTTCAATAATCAGCGATTCGATGTTCAAAGAACCTTCAAAATCAAGATCATCATGAAGTTCCGTAGCAGAATTGATCCACACTCCTCGCTTTTTTTCCCTAAATAAACGCCGCCTGAAAGATAAAAAAAGGTACCCCTGAATAGAATGGACATCATTCAGCCGTTCTTTCCGTGCCCAAAGATCTACAAGAAAGTCCTGTAAACAATCCTGAACAAAATCTCTGTCTTTTACAAGACGGAAGCCGTAGTTGAGAAGCACCGGGTAAAATTGCCTGACCATAAGCTCGAATGCCTGGGCATTGCCGCTTTTAAAATCCTTCCAAAGCAAAAAATCTGGTGAGATTTCTCCATCGTTGTGCGGATTAGTCTCTATTTCTGAATCTCTGGATGTTTGCATAGCGCCCAAATATAGCGAATCAGAAATTAATAGTAAAATCAATATTTTACTTTGCACTAATAAAAGAAAATGTAACCATCGGTATATATTTAATTGTCTATCGGTTACAATTTGACAGTGTGTTATTGATTTTGGACAGGGAAAAGTATATCGCTGATTTGCAATAATTATAACATTAAGCTGAATACTGATTACATACTTATTTAATGCCAATTGATTCTTAACACACTTATAACAACAGACAGATCCTGAATTCCTTCAGGATCTGTCTGTTAATTAATAAGATTTAATTTAGGTCGTGATTAAATAGGTTACTTTTTAATATCCCGGATTTTGTACAAGCTTATTGTTTTTATTGATCTCGTCAAGCTTGATCGGAAGAAAATAGTTTCGTTCTACCCAGGCACGCGTTTGTATCTCAATTAATTTATAAGTTGGCTTTGCCGCTGTCGTTCTGTCCGCATTCAGCTTGTATGTTGGTTCGACGCCGCGTGCGTTGCCAAAGGTTTCGGAGGCTATCATCCACCGGCGAACATCAAAATACCGCTGTTCTTCAAAAGCCATTTCAATACGCCTTTCTTTTTGATAGCGTTTTAACAAAGCAGTTCCGGTTTCCGTTATTTCAGGCATGGCAGCTCTTTTTCTGATCATATTCAGATAAGTTTTTGCCTCTGCATCCTGTCCAAGACCGATACATGCTTCTGCATAATTGAGCAGAATTTCGGTATATCGGATAAAACGCCAGGGAACTTCTGAGCGGAAAAACTGTGCATCTACACTTGGATCCATGAATTTTTTGAGATAATAGCCGGAATAGGTTCCGTTCCAGTCTTCGATAGGCCCTTTTCGCGTATCAAGTCCTGCGACAACATCGGTCTTTGATGTGGACGGATTCCATTTTTCCCAATAACCTACCTGAATGATTCCCACCGGATCTTTGTCAACCACATCCGCTGGTCTTGGCCTCCATGCTGCTCCCTCAAACAATATGTCAGAATAAAGTCTGGAATCACGGTTTTTGTAAGGATCCGCAGCATGAGCAGGATTAGTCCAGCTAAAATTTGTCCCGTCTTTCATTTCATAATCATCCACAACTTGACCCAAAGGTGTATTACCTCCCCAGTTGTGATAGCCATTAGGCCCATTGCTGCGTCCCGGCCAGGCGCCATCATTGTCCAGCTTGGCCAGAAAGAAACGTACATGAATGTCCTCAGAAGATTGTTTTGAAACAAACATATCTGCCCTGTTCTTCGAGGCAACTTCAACGGATGCGGGGTTTGGTGCATTTAAACTGTAAACACCTAAATCAATAACTGCTTTGGCGGCATCTTTGGCTGCTTTCCAGCGTGCTGCACGGTCACCGCCCTTATATCCGATTAATTCCGGGTTGGCATACCCTTTGGCCCAGGAAGTGTTCGCATACAGATCACTGGCGGCGTAAAGTAACACTCTCGCTTTTAAAGCAAGTGCTGCACCTTTTGTAGCTCTTCCGAGATTACTGGCCGACTGGTTCAAAGGAAGCAAACCTGCTGCCTTGTCGCATTCCTCTACGATGAATTTTACACACTCTTCATAAGAATTCCGCGGAACGGCGTAATTCTCTCCAAGGCCATAGGCTTCGGTAATAATTGGTACACCTCCGTAGACGGACACCAGATTATGATAAAGGTAAGCCCTAATAAAATGCTCTTCTCCCTCATACATTTTCTTAGTCGCTTCATCAACACCTTTGGAAGTAGCAATCTTTTCAAAGAAAAGGTTACAGGCCCGAATGTTCTTGTATCCATTTTCCCAGATAAAAGTCGCTGCTCTGTCATAGTTCCAGTCGTTCAGGTCACTTGCATTGATCAGCCCCTTCGTAACATTGGCGACCGGCCCCCACACCGCCATGGATTCGTCACTGTATGACGAAAACATAACATTATTAAAGCCATGGCCTAATCCACGATAAGTATTGTTGACAAATGTTTGGATCAAAGCCGGATCGTTCCATACTGCATCGTCGGAGAACTGATCCAGAGGTTGCTTGTCAAGTGAGTCTTTACAGGCAGTTGCATTAAACAATGTCAGTGCAACGGTTAATGCCGTAATTATTTTTTTCATGCTTAAATCAATTAAAATGTTAGGGATAAACCTCCGTTCACAACTCTTGCCAAAGGATAATTAATCCCGCCGGTATTGTTATCCTCAGGATCAAAACCTTTTAGCCCCGGGCAGTAGGTTGCAATATTATTTCCATTTACATAGAATCTCAGGTTTGCAATTCCCAATCTGCTAACAATTTTGCCGGGTACGGTATAGCCCAATTCCAGATTCTTCAAACGGATATAATTGGTATTGTGCAGCAGATAGGTATTCCGCTGTGAACGCCAGTATTCATCGCTTCGGTTGCTGGCACGGGGCTTACTTGCATTCGGATTTTCCGCAGTCCATCTTCCGTCAAAATCCTCTTTCCAGTAGTTACCAAAGTCCCCGCTTTCCAGAGACAAATAACGAAGTGCTCCGGTTGCAGCCTGGAAAAGCAGCGATACATCAAAACCTTTGTACTGAAGGTTGGCACCTATCCCACCCTGAAAGCGCGGTACGTCGGTCTTGTAATTCCGCACACGGTCGTTGGCATCAATTTTACCGTCTTCATTGACGTCTTTGAAAATCACATCTCCGGGACGGGCACCTCCCCAGTGCGGGTAATTGTCAACAGCAGCCTGGTCTTTGAAAATACCAATTGACTGATAATACAAATCTCTGTCCGGATCAAAAGGCTGACTCTGGTCTCCCGGTTTGGTAGGCAGCGGATGTCCTGTGATCTGCTGATAATCCGGCCTTCCCGGCGCCTCATCAATAAAGTTCACCTTATTAATTGCGTAACCACCGTTTACAAAGAATGTATATTTTAATTCATTTGTCTGACCGCGATAGGATGCGTTAAAGTCAAATCCCCTGTTGGAAGTCTTTCCGATATTTTCACTTGGCAACGTAAGGCCGGTTGTTGTAGGTACCGACGCATTTCTTTTCCAAAGCAATTTGGAGCGGCGATAGTCAAATACATCGAAAGTAAGATTTAATTTGTCGTTCAAAAAGCTCGCATCAAATCCAATATCAGCCTGATTGGCTACTTCCCAGGTAACATTTGGGTTTGGAATTCTTGATTCTGCCAGTGTTTTATTCTCTGTGTTTACACCATACACCATGTTTTGAGTCTGGTATCCGTAGGTTCCCAGATACTGCCATTCGTCGATACGGTCGTTTCCGGTTTGACCCCAGGAAGCACGTAACTTAAACTGGTTGATAAAGCTCAGGTTATTCTTCCAGAATGATTCTTCTGATACACGCCATCCGGCCGAAACGCCTGGAAAAAAGCCAAATCTTTTGGTTTCCGGGAAAATGTAGGAACCATCCACACGCCATACAAATTCAACCAGATATTTTTCTTTGAATGAATAATTTACCCTACCGAAATAATTGAGCCGTGAGCTTTGGTAAGCAGTACCTGTGTTATCTTTTTCTGCATCACCACCGGCGTTAAGCTGATCCAGGGATGTTGACACAAAGTAACGGCGGTAAGCGCTGAATTTATCTCCGTTTCCTTTACGTGTTTCAGTACCTACCAGAAATTTGACAAGATGGTTTGTCGCAAAATTCTTTTCGTAATTCACGTAGCCATTCAGCAGGATATCCTGCTTATCCTCCATGTATTCGGTCAGGTTGGGATCACCCACCCCTTTTTTTCCTCTTACAAGAACAGGCTGCCCGTTCGCATCGCGGGAAGTCCCGTCCCATGAGTTCAGATACCAGGGTGTTTGAAAACGTTTCCGGAAATTGAAACCTTTGTCGATACCTGCGTTTCCTGTCAAAGAAAGTCCTTCGACCCAGGGAATTTTAACATTAAGCTGCAATGTACTGTTAAGCACATACCATTTGTCACGGTCGTAACCTGTCTGGCTTGTACTCACTACAACCGGATTATTTCCGTATTCAATATCTGGTCCGGTCGCACCGTTTGGCCAGTAAGCAGGCATATTGGGTTTACCCCGCATGACCATCCACAAAATATCGCCTGCAGAACGGGTTGGGTAGTTTTTATCTTCCATACGCCCCGAAACGTCAAATCGTAAACTGATATTCTTACTAACCGTAGCATCCAAATTTGTTCTGAAGTCATACTGATTGTATTTGGTTGCACTGTTTTTATAGTATCCGTCCTGAGTCTTCGCACCAAGTGATACAAAATATCGTACTGCATCGCCGCCTCCGGATACCGTGGCATTGTAAAAGTGCTGACCTGACCAGTTTTTGTAAATTTCCTTAAACCAATCTGTGTTAGGATATTTCCACAAGTCCGAACCATCAGCGTATTTGGCTATGTCCTCGGAGGTATATCTTGGCGAACGGTTACGGTAAAGATCCACTTCATTGAGTGCCTGGGCATATTCTGAAGCGTTGGTCATTTTGGGAAGAACGGTTGGCTGACTGAATCCCTGGTTTGCATTAAGGGTGATAGTCGGTTTACCAGTTTTTCCCCGTTTGGTTGTGATCAGTATAACACCGTTTGCAGCCTGTGCTCCATAGATAGCTGCCGAAGCATCTTTCAATACAGATATTGTTTCAATACTGTTGGGATCTATCCGGTCAAGCGATCTTCCGGGAATTCCGTCCACGACAACAAGTGCATCATTATTACCCAAGGTATTTACGCCACGGATACGGATTGTCGAACCGTCATTTCCAGGCTCGCCGCCACGCGTTACCAGCGTAACGCCGGGAAGCCGCCCTGCAAGACTATTACTTACGTTCAGGGAGGGCGACTTAACAATATCAGATCCCTTCACCGTGGTGACCGCACCGGTTAGTGTTTCTTTTTTCTGCTGACCATAGCCCACTACGATAATTTCGTCCAGTGCATGTAAATCAACCAAAAGCTGCACATCAATGACCCCGTTTTTACCTACCGGTACTTCCTGTTTGGTAAAACCAACATAGCTAAAAACCAAAACCGCATTGGCATCTGCCACCGTTATGGTATATACGCCATTAACATCACTTGTTGTTCCGGAACCCGTACCTTTGACCAAAACACTTACACCCGGTAGCGGTGATCCGTTTAATTCCGTAACTTTTCCTTTAATCTGAATATCAGCTGCCTGCTTCCTGTGATATGGAACAACGGCTTTTGAGTAACCCGGCAGTACCATACCAGTTAATACCAGGGTTAATATGCAGACCTTTTCTACCTGGTTTTTTAAATTCCTGAGGTAAACATTTCTTTTCATAAAGTGACTGTTTAGATAAAATAATTCCATTCGCCAACAGATCGTCAGCGATAGTGCTTCAGGCATTTTTTGGTTGCCAAAACCAGTTGTACTTGTTCTCATTTAGGTTAACTGCATAGGCTATTGGATTGTATATAAAATAAATTAAGACTCTTGATGACGGCCATTTGCATTAGACAGAGTCTGCTTCGGCAACGCCGGTTTTTATTTAAACCATAATTTGGTCAACCGAAAAATGCATACTGATTCAGACATTAACTATGGTCAGAAAACAAATCCTATTTACTGTTAAAAGTGGTTAAATCGTGCAGAAGAAATTGGAGGCTCAACAGATAGGCCTTCCATTTCAATCCAACAATTTCACACTGCATTATTCTCACAATAAATAAAACTAATACCTGCTTCCAGATAGATGAGGCAAAAACTAGAAACGAATACTGAAAAAAATAAAGAAAATCTGAAAATAATATTATTTACCAACATCAGAAAATTATCAGTTAATGCTCACCAAACATAGCAAGCTGATAATTAATACATTAAAACCGATTTTTTTTAACCTGATGTAATCTCTTATCGTTATAATAAAAAATTTATTCTGATACGATGCTGTTGTATGCACGCTGAAGCGAAAGTTTAACGTCCTGCTGGGTAAGCGGTTTTGAGATGTAATCATTCATTCCTGCTTCAAGGCACTCCTTCCGGTCTTCGAGCATCGCATTCGCTGTCATAGCGATGATATAAGGCTGAACGATTGGTTCGATTCGAATAAGCCGTGTTGCTTCCAGTCCATCCATTTCAGGCATCTGGACATCCATAAATACTACATCATACTGACCAGTAATTGCTTCATACAATGCTTCTTTACCGTTGCCTGTAGTCTTGGGTGTGTAGCCTAATTTGGTGAGAATCCAGACAAATAATTTCTCATTGACCAAATTATCCTCCGCCATAAGAATACGCAATGGAAAAAATGTGGCGAACTTATCTGACAGAATTAATTTTTCCGAATCTGATTCCAGAGTTGCCTGATTCCGCTTTCCGATAAGCAGGCTATGAAGCAATTCTGAAAGCTGATGATGTTTTACGGGTTTGGTAAGGGTTCCGGAAAACATATGCATGTAATTTTTGTGAAGCTTATCCCCTATCGCGCTTAATAGGACAATAGAAACGGACGGATATTTTTCTTTAATAATGGCCGCTAGCTTTAGCCCATCCATTTCCGGCATCTGCTGATCAGTGATCACCATGTCTATTCTCGTACCTGTACGCATTATTTCCAGCGCTTTCAGCCCGGAATCCGCCAGCAGAGGCTCAAATCCCCAATTCCTGAGTTGTCCTTCCAGAATATGAAGATTAGTCTCATTGTCATCAACAAGCAATAACTGTTTCCCATCCCGGTTCAGGTTCCGGTATTCTTCCGTTGCCTGTTCACTTGCGCGTGCTGTGATCGTAAAATGAAAACAGCTTCCCTGCCCTACAACACTTTCAACGCCAATGACTCCTCCCATGAGCTGCACCAGACGCTTACTGATAATCAGGCCAAGGCCGGTGCCACCATATTTTCGCGTATGTGAAACGTCTACCTGAGAAAAAGCCACAAACAAACGGTCCAGTTTGTCCTCTGGTATTCCAGTACCTGTATCCCTGACTTCAAAACACAATTTAACTTCAATTCCCGTTTGCTTCAGCAATTCTACCTGGACCAGAATTTCACCCTGCTTCGTAAATTTCAAAGCGTTTCCAACCAGATTTATCAACACCTGCCTTAGCCGCTGCATGTCGCCCATTACGTAATAAGGCACCTGGCTTCCAATCTGATACACCAGGTCAACACCGGCAGAAGTTGCTTTCGCAGAAAAAACATCCAAAACGCCTTCTATACAATCCCGCAGGTCAAATCGTGCATTTTCCAGCTCCATGTTGCCCGATTCGATTTTTGAAAAATCAAGAATATCGTTAATGACTGTCAGCAAGCCATCGCCGCTGCTGATAATTGTTTCTGTGTACTCCCGCTGTTCATGCGTCATCGAGGTCTGTGAAAGCAACGTTGCCATACCGATCACGCCATTCATAGGTGTCCTGATCTCATGGCTCATCGTAGCCAGGAAAATGCTTTTTGCACTATTTGCCTGCTCCGCCTCTCTTCTTGCCAGCAGTGCCTGTTCATGTTTTTTTTCAAGTTCCTCGTTCATCAGTTCCAGGTAATGCTTCTGTGAACGAAGCACCTGTTTCTGATGCTGCACTTCTTTTGTCCTGGTTTCCACCTGTTTTTTAAGAAACTTCTGCTGCTTTTTAATGACCCTGATCCTGAACTGGTAAAGGCCATAAATCACCCCGACAATTAGTAAAGCAATCAGTATCTGAAACCAGATGGTTTCCCAGTAAGGCGGTTTAATGTGAATTGTCAGCCTGGTACCTTTCCTGTTCCAGATACCGTCATTATTTGATCCGATGACATGAAATACATAATCTCCGGGATCCAGATTTGTATAGGTTGCTTTTCTGCTGGTTCCGCTTTTTATCCATTCCTCATCAAAACCTTCAAGTTTATACGCATACTGGTTTTTTTCCGGCACCGTGTAGTTCAAAGCGGCGAATTCAAATGTGAGAACAGTCTGATCAAAGGAAAGCCTGATGGATCGGGTCTCATTGATGTGCTTTGAAAGTAAAGTAAGGTCTGTACCTATTTCTATCTCTTTATTAAATACGAGGAAATTTGTAAGGTAAACCGGTGGAACAAAAGTATTGTCTTTCAAACTATCCGGATAAAAAGCATTAAAACCTCTTACTCCGCCAAAAAACATTTCTCCGTCCTCAGTTTTAAAAAAGGAATTACTTCTGTACTCTGCACTTTGCAGACCATCTGAAACGCCAAAGTTCCGGAATCTCCTCGTACGCGGGTTAAATTGGGAAATACCGTTGTTCGTACTTAACCAAAGATTTTTATTTCGATCCTCCATCATGCCATATACGACGTTACTGGCAAGCCCTTCATTTTCAGTGAATGTGGTAAAAACCTGACTCTTTCGATCCAGATAATTTAATCCTCCTCCCAGTGTGCCTATCCACAGATTGCCATTATCGGTTTCACGGATGGATTGTATTTTGCTGCTGGAAATACTGTTGTTATTATCCACCTGATTATAATAACGCTTAAAACGCATGGTTTTTTTATCCAAAAGATTTAAGCCATCATAAGTGCCTACCCAAATGTTGCCGGCCTTATCCTGAAAAACAGTCGTTACGATATCTGAGCTGATACTGAATTTATCCTTATCATTGTTCCTAAAACGCGTAAAACGTTTTGTACTAATATCATAGAAATTCAAACCTCCCTTCCACGTACCCAGCCAGATATTGCCATCCCGGTCCCTGAACAGGTTATTGACATCCGATATAGACAATGAACCCGGATCATTTGGAATTGGAAGGTGATGGACAATTTTGCCGGTTTGGGTATTAAACAAATCAAATCCGCCATTGTGAAAACCGAGCCCCAGTACATGTTCGGCAACCCGGATCACAGAAATTACATAATCGTTGCTGATTGAATTCGCATCGTTATCATCATGCCTGAAAGACCTGAACGTCTTGCTTTTACGGTCAAAAAGATTCAACCCGCCACCATCAGTACCGATCCAGACCTGATGCGCACTGTCACCTCCGCAAATTGAAAGAATAACGTTGTTGCTGATCTGGTTGGCATTTTTTGCGACGTGACGATAGGTGATAAATTTTTTACCAAACTTTGGCAGAAAATTAACTCCGCCGGCAAAAGTCCCTATCCACAGGTTTTCTGCTCTGTCCTTATAAATACTGTATACAGAATTATTGCTTAGCGACTGAAAGTCTTCCGGATTATTTTTGTAGGTAATGAATTTATTTGAGAAAAGGTCATATACACTGATTCCGCCATTTTCTGTGCCGATCCATATCTGATGATCATTAACCTGAGTAATGGAAAGTATATCATTATGAGCTATGCTGTTACCGGGAACGGAATTGACGAGAAAATTCTGAAATACATCCTCACCAGCTTTACACAAAGAAACCCCTCCGCCATGCGTACCGATCCACATATTTCCCTGTTTGTCTTTGCATAATGCTTTTATCCAATTAGACCGCAGCGTCTGTTTATTACCTGCTGTATAGAAAAAGGAGCTGTATTTATTTGCTTTCAGATCTAACCTGTAAAGTCCGGTCTCTGTCCCCACCCAAAGCTTTCCCGTATTATCTTCTGAGATACAGGATACAAACAGCCTGCCTGCCGAGGTGGTTGACTTACCAGTCAGTTTATAACATGTAAGCTTTTTACTCACGGCATCAAATAAAAACAAACCGGTGGTAGTTCCAAGCCATATTCTGCCGGCACTATCCTGAAAGATTTCATTGATATTATAGCTAATGTTTCCCGAAAGAAAACGCACAAAAACATCTTTGTTGCGGTTCAGCATATTTAAACCACCGGAAGTCGCTATCCATAAATTTCCATTTTTGTCTTCCAGTAAATCCTGAATATAGCTATCGCTAATACTGCTCCGGTTTAGAGCTTCATGTTTGTAATACGTAAACTTATATCCATCGTACTTATTTAGTCCGTCCTCCGTCCCAAACCACATAAAACCGTGTTTATCCATCAGAATTGACGTTACATGACTCTGCGATAATCCCTCATTACTTGTTAGTCGTTTGAACCTGGGTCCCTGCGCATAAAGAGAAAAAGACCTGCACAAAAAGACAGTCATCAGTAGAATGGCAAGAATTAACGAGGAAAGTTTCATTTAGTCAGCTGAAGGTTTTCATGGCAACAAAGCTACAATTAATTCTATACCCAGTAGACAACATTCAATGATATGTCACCAATTCGCGGAAACTGAATAATTAAACAAGAAAGTTATCCTGTATTCTATTCCCAAAACACATTCAATGACATTTACCTAATTGCTGATTCACTACCGGATGCAACCATTAACTTATAAATATTATTCCATTTAATATTAATAATTAAATAAAATCAGTATTCATCTGTTTTTTCTTGTCTATTAAAACTATTGATGGCAATGTCAGTGTCATCAATAGTGAAATAGGTGTTGTAAAATCGTAAATCCGGAATATCTGGTTTACGATTTTTATTTTCTTCTTCTTAAAATTCATGTAGATGAAGGTGAGCTCTTTTTAATACCCTTGCAGATAAAATCAACTTACGGTGACTAACTGAACTATTAACGTTATACGAGCATTGTGACCTGATAAACTCAATATATTCAATTGGCTCGGAATATCATTTCAGCATTGCAACTATTGTTAAAACAAACTTCTAGCTATACCAACTGCTATTCCAGTACCTGCATACCTATTTTAGTGCCATAATGAATTGCATAACTTACAATTATTAATGAAATAATTACAATATTTGCGATGACGCAACCGGATACCAGCATCCTGAGACATCCAGTTTAGCAATAGATTAAAAGTCGCCAGACACCAATAAATATTAAGCTCAAATGGGTAAAATGGCCGAAAATCATCCGGATTTGCTATCAGATAACATGGTCTGGTATCACTTTAAAAGTGGCGATGACCGGGCTTTGGACATTTTGCTTTCCCGTCATTTTCGTCCTCTGCTTCATTATGGGAGCAAGTTTACGAAGGACCGTTTCCTGATCGAAGATGTAATTCAGGATCTTTTTCTGGAATTTTTGGAAAAAAGAGAAAGGCTTGGTGATCCGGTCTCGGTTAAAAATTACCTGCTTAAATGTTTGCGTAACAATCTGACCAGAGCCTTAAAAAATCAAACGCACAAAGAGGAAGTATCGGAACAGCAGGAATTATTGATTGATGCCGATAATATGGAAAGTTTTCTGATCGGACTGGACGAATCAGCAGAACTCAATGTAAAGATGAGCAATTACTTTTCACTCCTGACCACCCGCCAGAAGGAATGTCTTTTTCTACGCTATTATCAGGATCAGACCAACGAAGAAATAGCCTCGATTATGGGAATTAACAAGCAGTCGGTATCTAACCTGCTTGCAAAAAGTATTACTATTCTTAAACATAATTGGGTTTTTGAAATAATTTTTGTTTTATACAACACTTTATAAATCAAATACTTATCCTTCTGATTAACTAAATCTGCAAAAATATTTTTTGAAATTGAGTATAAAGCCTGCGGTTTTTTCTAATCGTATAGAAAGGGCAATAATTTAATTTCATGAATAAGTATAACAATTTCAAGTCATCAGATTTTATTGAAGATCGTGCGTTCCGTGACTGGGTTTACGGCAACAAATCGAAAGACATCGTTGACTGGGAAGGTATTTGTACACAAAATCCCGCTCTGAGATCTGAAATTGAAACGGCAAAACTGTATCTGAAAAACATTGCAGACCAGCAACCAGCTGTATCCGATGCGTATATACAAAATTTCAGCGAAGCCCTACTCAGAAAACATAATAACAGGAACGAATCCGGTAGCCATCAGCTAATCAGGCCGTGGTATCAGAAATCAATTCAATCCCTATATCTGGCGGCAGCAGTCGCTGTGGCTTTTGGCGTTGGTTGGTTCTACTATGTAAATTCCCAGGAACGTACCGCAACATCAGACGGTGCTGTAGCATGGAATAAATCCGAAGAAAAGCTAATCAGCAGATATAACCAGTCTCAGAAACCTGAGCTTGTTGTTTTAAGCGATGGAAGTAAAGTAACGCTACAGCCTAAAAGCTCTATCACTTACCCGGAGGCATTTAACGGAAAAGAGCGTAACATACAACTGGAAGGAGAAGCATTTTTCGATGTCAAAAAAAATCAGAAACAGCCATTTTTGGTTTATTTCAACAATCTGACCGTAAGAGTTTTAGGTACCAGTTTCAACATACGCTCCTATGGAAATGAGAATGGTATAAAGGTTACAGTAAAAACAGGAAAGGTATCTGTGTTCAAAAATCAGATGGATACCGGATCAGAAAATAACAGCAGTGCCAGTTCTGCCGTAATTATGCTTACAGCCAATCAGGAAGTTTCGTATAAAAAAGACCGTGGCTATTTTGAAAGGAGCGTCGCTTCCAGTACGCAAATCATAGACAAAACGATTTCAGAGCAGGATTTCGTTTTCTCAGATACCCCTTTAAATATCATTCTAAGTAAGCTGGAAAAAGCATACGGAATTCCGATCATTTTTGATGAAGAGCAGATACATGGCTGTTCACTGACCGCATCTCTTGCTGACGAACCCTTGTTGGATAAATTAAATATGATCTGTAAAACGATGGATGCCAGCTATGAAATGGTAGATGGTCAGATCGTGATGAACATAAAAAGTTGCCGTAATACCAATTAATAAATTATCAAACTTAAAATGATGCATCAAATATGATTACATAGTTACGCTACAAAAAAGACCAGTAGTGTTTGCGGCACTACCGGTCCGGTTATCCCCTTCTATCCTTCTACAAATAAAGTTTTCCATCACAGAAAACCGAGGGGAATTGTTTTGCCCAAAAATCTCACTAATTGATACAAAACAAATCAAAAGTATGAATGTAAATCTAGTCTTCCAACGCTTACTACTACTATTTATGAAAGTGACGTTGATCCAATTCTGTCTGCTAATCCTGTTCACTGATCTGGTTTGCGCCAATGATTCGAGCGCACAGGAAGTATTGCAGCAAAGAATAACGCTAAATATGGATAACAGCGATATCCGGACTGTTTTGTCTAAAATTGAAAGTATCGCCAAAGTGAAATTTATGTACAGTCCGCAGATGATCCAGGCAAGCCGCAAGGTGAAGCTGAATGTGACGGATGAACGTCTCGAGAAGGTACTAAGTCAGTTCCTCTCCCCGCTTAAACTAACTTATGAAATCAACAAAAGGACAATCATATTAAACCTGGATCAGTCTAAAAACCAATCAGTTTTGCAACCTGCACAAGGTGTAACGGATAATCAGACCGCTAAAAAAGACATATCCGGCAAGGTAACAGATGAAAAAGGAGATGGACTTCCGGGGGTAAATATTATTATTAAAG
>Ga0265797_10002660_pt1 | contig 29716 bp, 23 predicted proteins | sample P2T30metagenome_FD_192433 | JGI IMG/M metagenome (GOLD analysis project Ga0265797, IMG submission 192433) | Plant litter microbial communities from East Loma Ridge, Irvine, California - P2 T30 | ecosystem: Environmental > Terrestrial > Plant litter > Unclassified | place: USA: California...
GGAATAATAGCAGCCAAAGGCCTCTTTGTGAACTTGCTTGCTGACGCGCAAGAGAGGCAAGTGGCTTTCGAGATCAACTCGGAAGAGGGCTTTAGGCCGAGCACTAGGCGAGTCCCTATCGGTGTTCCACGTGTTAGGCTGGTACTGAGACGAGGCAAAGCCACGGTCACGAGTCCAGGCCCGAAGTCTAAGGCATCGCTCTCGAGAACCTTTGTACCATGTTTGGAAGTCGTACCAAACTCCAGAGCGAGGCAGTAGAAGAGCAAACTCGAAAATTAGCTCTCGTAATTCAATAGGAAGGTCCAAGATTCGGAAGTGAGATAACGGAGTCGCAATTGTGCACGGGAACAGCCGTCTTCTGAGGAAAACATTCGCGCTGCATATTGGAGATGTCCAATGTTTCGAGCCCAGCTGGTCGAATTCGTGAATGGGTACCGTGAAATCCGTGAGGGAATCGTGGATTTCCTTGCGCGAATGCGATGGTCTCTCCGGGCGATCAATCGTTTTGAAAACCGGTTCATCGTCAAAACCGTCCACTGCAACATGAGATGCATCGGAGTTGCAACTCGACCACGAAAGCCGTCTCTGATCAGAGCGTCCGGATGATGTTGTATTCAGCGTATCGAAGGACTTATGTGAATGACGGCTCATCCAGGACATCGCTTCTTGGATGGACAAAGGCTCATCGCTTAAAACGCAGGCCACGACAGCAAGCTCGGCAATGGTGGCATCGCCAATTCGTTCATGTTGCCATTGGTGCATGTATTCCATGACACACTTGCGTAGTTCATCCTTCATGGTGTGTATACCAGTCATGGTTGCGCACATGGGAAGTCGCTTATGATGATGTGAATTAATGGCAGTACCCGACACTGACAAACAATGATGCTTTGTGGCATCCTAGAATGGCAGACCAGGCAGACCAGGCAGACATCTAGGCAATGTAGATAACACACGACGTGGGGTGAAGCTCCAAAGCTAGCCGCCGATGCTGTGTAACGCGAGCAGGCACACACGCTGCCAGCGAATCACAAGGCTCATCTCTTCTCATTACCACGATCTTTTAGTCCCTCAGGACCTTTGCCCCACGCACCAGCTTTCTTGCCCCAAGGGACACCAGATCCCCAAATGTGAGTCCAGCTGATCTTCGGTGGCTCTTCAGTCGAAGTCCTGAACGGGCTAGCACTGCTGTGCTTGAAGCTTCGCGCATCTCTCGTGTTGTCTTCTTGCGCTTCGCCCATTGTCACGTCGCTTGACGCTCCTGGTACGCTGGCCATGGTCGCAGCTTGAGCGAGAGCTCGCTCAGAATTTGATTTTTCCCAAGCCCGTACATCGACAGGCAAAGGTCGGTGCCAGTCTGCCTCGCTTCTCGCCCACCATTTTGCGCCACACATTTCCCAGAGTCGGCTTTGTGCACGTTTGTATGCAAAACGCTCGTCTTCACCCGTGAAGGCGCCTGACTTGGAGAAGTTGGGTCTACTAGTGTATCGTGGCTCGTCAGGGTCAATTGGCTTGCGTTCCATCTCGGAGTCTGTACGGCCGAATGATCGCCCGAATGGGTTGCGGCGTGGCTTGTTTGGCGGGTCATCTTCCAAAGCATCTGCATTCAAAAGACCAGCAAGACGTGCATGTGTGTAGTCGGGCTCTGCATCAGGCTCGGCGTAGTTGGGGTTCTCGGAGAGGATGTTCGGTCGGAAAGGAGCGGTGACATCTTGGTACGCTTCGGCAAAGGTTTCTGAAAGTAGAGCATCGCTCTCCTCGTCGCCAGCCTTTTCAGGGAAGAAGATGTCATCAGGACCAGCTGCCGCGGTGATGATCAGCTTACAGCGGCATTCGTAGAGAGCGTCAAGGAGGGTGATGAACCGGCGGGCCTCGTTCTTCATCAACCAAGTGAGGACTGGAACGTCGGTCAATATCACCGTGTGGAATGTCGAAGCCAAAGTAATGTAGTCGGCCGGTCCGAGATGAGTTTTGCACAGTTCGTCGAAAGTCCAGCATGAGGTGCCGTCCAAGGTTCGTGGTACTCCGATTTGTCGACCATATACCTTCATGGCTGCGCTTTGCCATGGAATAGCATCCAAGCTTGGATGTCCAGTAGCCTTGCTCAAGACATCGCTGAAAGACGTTCCAGCCTCGTCAGAGCTCACCACGTAGTTCATCGGAGCTGACAGCACTGGCAGCTCTTCTGTTTGATCTTTCTCTCCTGCGGCAACGGCCTCAGGCCAACCAGCCATGCCCGGTCCATGCTGATAATCGTCATGGCCATCAAGCTCCCAAGCCTCAGCAGTCTCCTCGTTCCTCACTTTGGCCACCGATCCGTTCTCAAGCCTTCTGTAGTCCTTCGCGCCTTCCATCTCCCAGACTTCACACCTCGCCTTCAGAACATCCAAAAACCCAGCAAACTCAGTCTGGCCGCCAAACATCCTGTCACTACCTCCAGACTTTCGTCTCAATCCCAGCTGCCAGCCCAAAGATTCCAGGCGTGAAGGCGGAGGCGCAAACTCAATACCAGCAGCTTTAGCAAGCTCTTCTGGCATGCGATTCGAAGTCGCAATCAGCACACCACCGAGGTGGAAGAATGAAGTCATGAGATTCGTCATGATTTTGCTCGCTGCTCGATCCGGGAGTTGGAATTCGTCTAGGAAGATGATGGGTGATGTCTGGATCAGATCCCTCGCGAGCCAAAGCATGGAATAGTCATCCTCCTGCTGGCCCGTTGCTTGGGACCGTCGGAGGTTCTCGAGTTTCGCAAAAGTCTCCAGCATGAAAGTGTTGAAATGCCAGCGTCGCTTTTTCTTGTTTGGCAAGCAATCCGCGAACAGGTCGATGAGCATTGATTTGCCTGTGCCGACTTCGCCATGCAGCATTAATCCTTTGGGACTGTTGAGTTGCATTGCAGATTCATGAGATGTCAGCTTCCTCGTAAGAGCCAGACTGTCTTTTTCCTCCTTCCCAGCCAGAAGAGACCGCCATGAAGCTGGCCTTGGCTGAGTTGGGATGTCCGAGGCATTGTTGCGATCGCTCACGGCACGAGTGATCTGGTCGAGCCGTCTGCCATAGTCAACTTCCGGCTCGTAGTCTTTCAGCCTGTCATATAACTTCTGTAGATGTATAGCCAGGCGATGTTGCGAAGGGTCTCGAGCGATCGCTCGCGTCTGGACTAAAGAACGGTATTTGACCAGTGGGTTAGTGATCGCGAGACCCGTGGCTCCGGGTGCAGGCATTGGCGCTTACTGCAAGTCGAATACAGTGTATAGAAAGATATATTGTATAGAGGATATAATGTTGCATGCAAGGTACGGTCGATGTCTCATTATCAGATGCATGCGGCTTTCGATGGCCTCGGCCAATGATGTCGTCATTTCATCGGGGATTTTACGGAGCGATGGCGCTAGTGTTTGTACAGATCGGACGACACGAGATCTTCATTTGTAGCACTTCCACATGTGTTATTAGAGGCAACTTGGCCAAAAGCTTGCTAGAAAAAGGAACAACAGCGTGGGCTGGACTTTTATACACCAGACAATCCCGTAATCCAGCCATGAAACCCGTACTTCCCAGTCAAGTCAAGATACTAAGACAACCTCCCCGTACCCATGAAAACGCCGACTGGCTACAGTACAAAAGTGCAATGATCGTAGAGAGACACACCTCCCTGGTGTGTCCACAAGGTAACACCTCACTCCATTGCCACGTCTCCTTCTCCGTCAAGACCGTCAAAAGTTTCACCCTCGCCGCTGTCATCCTCAATCTTAATGCCGTTGACATGGGCATGAGAGTGTCCGTTTGTCAGTCCATTCGCGCCATTGCCATTCTCGACAATGACAACACTGGCGTCTTCGGACTCAGTCTCATTGCCTTGCGCCTCCAATCTAGCCTTCTCGGCTGCCTCAGCTTCTAGGGTCTTCTTGACAAGGGTTTGGCAATCATCGAACCATGCGTTGATGCGAGCACGCGAAACAGCCTGATCGAGCTTCTCGTCTTGAACTCGGTTGTCGTGGGCAATTGGCTCAGCCAAATCAGCACCGAAGCGATGAGCGACCTCGGCAGCATTGCATGCTGCTCCCAAGCACTCCGATGGCGACAGTGCTCGGACATAGTTGGCGTCAATACTCGTGTCGAACAAGCCACTCCGAGTTCCGAGGTAGAGCGTGCGGAAAGTTGCTGTGACTCCAAGCAAGTCATCAACATCAGCTCCGCCTCTCTTAGAGGTTGAAGATTTGTTGATGCTTGCCCAGTCGGTGTCGAGGAACGCTCGCTTCCAGATGAGTTGCAAAAGCATCTCAAACCTGGCTGTGGGGATCTCCGGCGCGGCTGCGTTCAAAGCAACAAGTGCCAGGTAGAACTCTTGGCCGTGGATGTCTGTATCTGGGTTGCTTGTTCGCACGCTGTCAATGAGTGTGAGCACGTCAATCAGCTCATCCAGGTCCAGAGTCTGGTGCGGAATGAGCTTGGAGAAGCTCGACTCAAGCAATTGGGTAAGCATGTTGTAGCCCTTAATGCCTTGGCCGAATCGTTCCATAGCAATGTCAATCTCGGCGTGCTCGTCGAGAGCATGCAAGACCTCGGGCAGAACGTGACGATAAAGCTTCTCCTGCACATCAATGACGTCCAGCTCGCTCTCAATCACCTTTTCTGCATGAGAGGGTTCTTGTGAGGCGCGATCACTGACGCCCTCGTCGGCTGCAAGCATCGAGAGCTTCGCCAGCGATAGCTCTACCTTTTTGCTCCACAGCTGTTCCTCGCGCTGTGTTGCGTCTTCTGCGAGAACTTGGCTGGCGTGTTTGTAGTCGCCATTTGAAGTAATGTCATTGATCCAGCAAATTTTCGCACGCGAAGGGTCAGCGCGAAGATAGCTGTCAAGGTACTTCTGCCAATACTCTTGGCCACGAGAAAGCACATGGCCTGCTTGATTTCCTGAAAAGCCCTGATTGAAGAAAGCGTTTGCCCAGTCGTCTTGGAAACGATTGAAGTAACGGCCGACACGTGCGTTTACATCCTGAAGCTCCGTCTCAATAATAGTCTTCTCATCTGCAGCAGCTGTAGCTTCTTGCTCAAGCAAGTATTGGGACTCGGCTACAATGATCTCCGTAAGCGTGTCCATGTCGCGATACTTCTCTGCAAGCGTCAAGGCCGAAGTAGTTTGACCAATGCCAGAAAGTGCTCGAATCTGGTCGTGGCGCTGCTGATCGTAGATGTTCTTCAGTTGGTCTGCTTTGTCCTCGTATCGTTGCGTACCCCGAGACCTAGTCCAGTTGATGCGCTCTTGGTATGCCTGGCATATCAGAACCACGAAGCGTGGGTTCTCCGCCGCAATACGTTTTGCAAATGATGCTGAGGTCTCGGTTTCAGCGGTCTCATAAACCTCTTCTGCCGACTCCCGAGCCAGAGCTGTCATCTTCAAGATCTCCTTGAGCATCGAATCCGACGAAGTCCAGAACTCGCTAAGATCTTGATAGTCTCTGGGATTCACCAGAATACCCTCGACAAGTTGGTCGGGGCCAATGTTGTACAGTTGTGCATTGTCGGTGCGGAATTTATACGCAGTCTCAAGAACACCCAGCCATACATCGTCGGCTTCAGAGAGGAGTCTCAACAAGTCTTCCTGTGATGTTTGCCTCTCACTCTTGACACTGCCAACAATGAGATGTGCCCACACTAGGAACTTGTCTATGTAAGCCAGTCGGCTCACAAACATGCCGCGCACGCGATCGTCGGGTCCTGCATTCGCGGGGAGGTTGAAAGGAGCGAAGTCCTGAAGGAAAGAGCTGATCTCGTGTAGGAGTGTTGGCCGTTTCTTGCCCTTGCTGGTTGCAACCGCTAGGTGTTTCTCGAAATCTAGCCACAGTTGTTGACCTGCAGCCAGTCTTTCTGCGTCCCAAATCAACTTCCACATGGTGACGCGTGAAAGAGGAGGGTATGTTTGACGGAGATGTGTTGCTAGGGCGTTGAGCGCCTGTGCCCTACGCGTTAAGTTGGCTTCGATTGAAGTTGGTGGTGTAGCAATGAACGGTGTCTCGGATTTCAGGATTTCATCGCTGATAGCCACAGCGGCCTCTTCGACTTCCTCGATTGAGTCAGAATCCCGATGGTGACGCGCCAGATCGAGGATGTTGTCTTGTAGCATTCCGTAAAAGACAGCCTGCTCGATTTTGCTTTTGACCGAGATGTGTGACTCGGTTTTGCTGGCGTCATGTGCAGAAAACCTGACCAGACCAGCGCCCTGCACAAACGCAACGCATGATGCTTGCCCTGACTTTGTTTCTTCGGCTTCGGCTCCCAGGAATACCAGATCCTGTTTCTTGCGTAGACACACGGCATCTTCGAAATTCTCTGGCTGGATGTATGAAGCGTCGTGAAGTTGCGCTTCCGGGTCTGAATTCGATTGCGATGTGGCGACGAGTATGATGCTGTCCTCAAACACGACATAAGCAGTGTGCTCGGGTTTGGGCAGCACAAGTCGGGGCGTAGAGCTTGTTGCTGTTGATCCTTGGCGAGCATTGACGGGAATGACCTGCTTGACTTCGAAGGTCGTGCCAGCCAAACTTGTCTCTACTAAAAAGTATTGTTGCAGATCTGCAGGTCCACTTCTGACGAGCACCAGCAAGTCGATAGGTTTATCCGTTCCAATAGTCCAGACCTCCTTCCCTGCCGATTCGATAGCCTTCTCGACGATTGCGAAATCCATCAGTGCAACCGGTTCAATGTAGCCATGTGTCTCGGCTGATTGTGTTGCTTTAATCTCTCGAATGAATTCCTCTCTGAAGTCGATGTTGCCTCTGTGGTCCGATCTTCCGCTCCAGTCTAGATTCCAGATTTTACACACGCCATTCTCGGTGGCCGCAACGACCTGCATCTGGCCACGGGGACCGAGTGCCCTTGTGCGCACTGCTGCGACATCCATTTTCCAGGCTCCAGCGCCCAAAAAGCCCTTGAAAGTTGCAGACCAGCTTGTCTTTTCCTGTGAGTTCTCGCGCAAGAATTGCGCTTCAATCCGCGGTTTGCCTTGGATGTCTCGAAGTGTGAGTTGCGCGATCCTTCCTGATGTGAATGTGATGATGAATCCCGCTGAGTCTGCAGAAGTTATGTTCGAGACGTACTCGCCGGAGAAGATGTGTCCGAGGGTTCCCTCTACGCCCGGCTTACGCTCCTGGAAGAGCCCCATCGAAGCAGCCCGCTCTATAGACTCGTGGAAGACGACTTGTCCAGTAGTGGCCGATATCAAGACCAGGCCAGTATCCGCAGTCATGCCGCTTGTGACCAGAGCACCGAATGGCACAGGCTCCGAGTCCGTTGCTGGGAAAGGCAGATCGAAAATCCTCGGGTTCGTGACTGGCGCATGGCTGCCGTACTCCCATACATATGCGTTCTCTCTTGTGACGGCCAATGCTTGACCGGTGTGTGTCGCAAGGCTTCCGCGGAACTCGACACCAGCTCGCTTCAAGGCGCGCGGAGTCGATGGCAGACTCTTGACCGAGTAGTTTGAGTTTTGTGTGAGAAGCTGTGCACCATCGCTGCGGGCTGTCCTCTTCACCGTCGCCTTCTTTCCTCCTCTAACCACAAGTTCTGCTTCCGGTTGTGGTGTCTCATCTCTGAAAGCTCCGCTCAGCTTCCTCAGACTCGCAGCTCCAGTAGGCGCGTGACCATTCATTGCGGGTGTTTCGCTGGGTGATGCATCGTCCTGGCTGCTGTCGCGTCCGATGAACGCGTCCTGTGATATCTTGCTGCGCTTCCGCCTGGGCGCAGTTCTAGCACCACCGTCCGAGTCGTTCCTCTGTCTGCGTCGCGGGTTGCGCACTGAAGCTCCTCGAAGAGCGCGCTGCTCGCGGCCGATGGTCTCGGGGGCCGGGGAAGTCGACATGCTCGCTCACCCTCGTAGTATGGCGAGTAGAGGGAGTGAGCGAGTCCTTAGATGTGATGATTCTGCCTGTCGAGGGCTGGTTGATGGGGACGGCTTTTGATTGTTTTTTCGCGATGCAACAACAACCAGAAATGCGGAGAGAGGTGCTGGCTCGCTGGCTTGCTGGCTTGCTGCACGGCGTCGATGGACTAGGAACGCTGCAAGCTTGCCAAGCCGATGTTGATCGATGAAGCCCTTCGCGACTTCCTTCGCGACCAGCACTCCTGCAACCCCGCCGGCCACTTCACTTTGACCTCACACACTACGCCACATCGCTATCTGGCTGGCGATACGACATAACACTTGTATCCGTATATTGACATCCGCCGTAATACGTCTGCATCGGTACAGTGCTTGCTCTACGCCAACATGTCCGACCCTCCTCCCGCGAAGAAGCCGAGCGGCCTCTCTCTGTACGGCGACTTAATCGCACCCAAGGAGGGCGGTGTAATCAGCGCCGGGCCCGTCAAATATGACATGAAGGCGAAAGAGCCCGAGCCCGAAGCTCAAAAGAAAAAGAACGGTAGAGTTGCATTTCATTCGCTTCATTATAGGCCTTCTAGCTCACTCGGCGTTCAAGCTGCTTATCAGTTCACACCCGCTATCAAGCGTCCAGTACAAAAGAAAGGCAAGTCAAAACCATCCTCATCCTTCGGAGCGAGGCCCTCGGTAGGCGGAGCGGCAGGCACAGCAGTGGCAGTGGCACAAGGAACAAGTTTGCCGGACAAGCAAATCTCGAGCGGCGCGCCTCAGCAACCGCCTGTTGGTCGAGGTTTGACATATCAGGATATCGTGGACAACGTGGATGAGGACGAGGATGAAGAGCTCTACATGAACCACAAGCCCAAGTGGCAGGGCCGTGGAGGTAAGAAGCACAAGAACAAGAAGAACAGGAGGCAAGAAGAAGAGGACGAAGTTGATTGGGATGCGATCTACGATCCTGCGAAGCCTTCGAATCTGGCACGCTATCAAGGTTCTACCGAGCAAGACGCAGAAAGAGCTGAGTGGACGCATTTCTTGCACTGGCACAGGGACAAGGCCAACAAACACGCGAAGGTGCAGAAAACCAAGCCAAGAAACAGTAGGTTCACTCTTATGTATGGCGAAGCCATTCCTAACCTTTCGCAGACCTGTTCGCTCCCCCTACGAATCTCAACTTTGCGCCACCTTCATTCAACGAGGCACCGCCTGCTGTCAACGACCCCATGGATGTGGACGACGACGAGTACTACCCGCCACCAGCCGGATTTTCATCGAAATTCGACAATGGCGCAACGCACCAAGTTCCGCCGCCAATTGTCAATCTACATGCTACTGGCGACGATGCTTACATGCAGCGCATACGCTTAAGTGGCATGGCAAACCCAGCACACACACAGACCCCTTCTGCCCCAGCACCGCAGCAATCATCCTCTGTAGCACGTCTCCCTTCAGCTCAAGCACCGATCAAAAGCTCTGCAACACCGCCTGTCAACCTTGCTGCGCAGATGGCAGCAGCAAAAGCCAAGCTGGCAGCCGCTAAGGCTAAGATCGATGCGCAGCACGCACAAAACAGCAAGACAGCAGTGCCTTCTCCAACGCCGCCGGCAGAAGTTGCTGCTTTGCCTCCACCTCGTCCCACCGCACAGCCACAAGGCAACTCGACAATCGCCAAGGGTCCTATGCTTTACAATCTGGCAGATTCACAAGTCGACGCTCTTGTAGACCGCCAGATGTCACAGGCACAATCCGGAATGGCCTCAACTTCACAGTCGCCAGCTCCAGTCCAATCAACGTCCAAGGTCTCTGGTCAACAGGGTTTCGCTGCACGCATGATGGCAAAGATGGGCTGGGAGGAAGGTCAAGGTCTGGGCGCCAAGGGTGATGGTATCACAACGGCGATCGTCGCACAGGCTACCAAACGCAAAAGGCGCTCAGACAAAGAAGGTGGCGGATGGATGCCTTCGGTCGGCAAGATTGTTGGTGGCAAAAAGCGCAAGGTGCAGACCACGGATGATGACGAGGGCGAGTTCGGCAACATCTCCCAAGTTGTCAAGTTGCAGGGTATGCTCGACGAGCTGGACGTTACCTACGAAATCGAAGAGAACAATCTTCTGCAGGAGATTGGTGAGCAATTCTCGAAGGACTACGGCGCGATCGAGAGACTGTTCATCTGGCGTGAGCAGAACGGCGGCAACAACGAGGTTTTCGTCAAGTTTACAAATCAGCTCAGTGCGCTGAAGGCTTGTGGTGGAACGAACGAGATGACCTTTGCTGGCAATCCGGTGAAGGCGAGGTTCTTCGACGCTTCAAAATTCGAGAATGGCGAGTATGCTTGAGCCGTTCAACGCAAGATCCGAGATGACATTGGCAACCCGGCAAGAGCGAAATTACTTGATGCTGGGAAGTTTGAGAATGGCGAATATGCTTGAGTTGTTCAAGGCACGATTCGAAATGACATTTGCTGGCAATCCGGCGAAAGCGAGGTTCTTCGATGCTGGGAAGTTTGAGAGTGGCGAGTATGCTTGGCGGTCCAAGGTGTGATCATGCTGAAGAAGTTGATGCCGTTGAGCGGGAGATGATCATCAACAACGAGTCGATGAAGAACCCCCAAAACGGCCGGTCGAAAGAAAACTTTTCTGTACCATAGATGTTTGGATGCATGCGAGATGAGGCCGATTGCCAAAATGACGACTTGTAACATTAGGACAGAGAACAAAATCACACCTGCCTTTAGTAACCCTTATGCCCTGGCTCTTTAAGTGGCAGCAGAGTTCAAACTCCAAAGGTAAGATATAATTAACTGCCCGCCAGTCCAAGTAAATGGCAGCCGGAAATTCACTTTGCTAGGACGAACCGCACGCGATGACCTTTCCCTCTCTTTCCACAAGTAACCCCGGCGCGACATGAGCTTTTTGCTACTTCTGCACAGCACACCACGACCGCGACTCGAAACAGGATTCTCAGGAACTGCAAACCTCAACACAGCCTTTGAGGCACGAAAATATCACATTAACCTACAGCGCGATTCAATAAACCAAGATCAACAGGATTCGCTACGATGGCGAGATTTGCCAACAAGCTTCGCGCCGTCTTCTCCTTGATGTGTCTCGACATGCCCTCGACGGATGAGGCGAGCGAGACCGATGACAACAAGGTCCGGGTTCGGGAACACACAAGGACTAAAACTGCAAAGACGCACTCTTACCCGAGAAACACTCTGATGGGTCTGCCCACCGAGCTCCGCCTAATCATCTACAAGTTCGCCCTGCAAGACGTCGTCGACTCAATCGTCAAAGACTCTGTCGCCGGCGAGCGCCGTCTCGAGCGCCGTCTCTCCAGCTACATATTTGCGCTGCAACCAGTCACCGATACCTCTGTCCACGGGCGCCCATCTCCGCCTGCAATTCCGCTTCGCCAAAGCTCTATCATGCCGTCACAACAGCCACCTCGTCTCGGTGGCCTCGCTCTACCTCTGACCACCCGTACCCTCCGCAAGGAAAGTCTTGACATCTATGGCCCGCTGTTGAAAGCACACCGACACAGGCTCTGGGAGTACTACATCGGTCTGCAAAATGGTGCAGAGCACGTTTCGTTGGATGAACATGAGTCACTTCTGGACGCTGAGGTCGATGCTTACCTTCAGTGGCGCACGATTGGGTGTTTGCAGAGGGTGGTCAACTGCATGTACGTTAACGAGTGCTATGTGCGTGGGTATCACAGGGAGTTGCACACGGAGGCTAGGACGTCGGAGTGGCTTGCGAGGGTTTGAAGGGTTTGAGCGGTCATGGGAGGGGTGCTGCAGTTGAGGATCTTACGTTCGGGAGATCCACAGGCTTTTTGTGTAACAATACGCCCGATTCTTTGGCATATGTGCGAGCGGGAGACACCATTAATTGCCTGATGCCACTGATGCGCGCCGAAAAGATGCTTGAGTAGTGGTAGCAGAATGGTAGATTCGGATGGAGGTCATGAAGAATGGATACCAAAGCAAGCACCAGGTACGAACACAGTTTCTATGCTCCCCGTCACTACCTTAACTAAAGTGTCTGAAGCTTTCACAATCTTTACTAACTTGTCGATAAGCTATGACCACCTTCGTTGTCCAGTTAATTGAACCAATTTCCTTGCCACCAAATCAGCGACTATCCTGCTCCAATCCATTACGGACTCGTGCACTGTTCAATTTCATAACCGGACCCTCTCGATGCTCGCCTGAATGCTACACCCGTACTGAGACCTCAAACCTGATTCATCTCTCATCCGGTTATCTTCTGCTCGTCAGCCTTGCGAGAATTAGCCAGTACGGTGCACACCTTAGCAATGTGTCTCATGCTTGATCTCAAACGAACCAGGACTTTGACGAGATCTGCGTAACCAGATTTCTGCTCTCCAAACAAAGAGATATGTGAAATCGCACCAACTGCCATCAGTTCGAGTTCGGTCAGATCGACTTCGGATCGCAGAGCAGATTTAGAAGCCTGGGCAAGAGGTCCCGTGGCATCAATGCCCTCGGTGCGGAGAGCACGGCAGGTGTGTAGGAGTGCAAGTGCTCCGCGGAGCGGCCGGGATGCCGAGTTGTAGGAGGTTGGTGTGGAGTGGATGACATCTAGGTCGTGCTGGAATGCGAAACGGCAGATCTCGAGTCGAAGCTCCGTTGATAGCTTGAGGAGAGGACAGTCTTGCTGAGGTGAGACCTGCATGTTTGACTGATCTTGCATTCGTGCCACTGCGGCGTTCTCGGTGATGGTCTAGAGAGAGCATTAGAGATCATGCAGAGCGGAGTAAGGGAAGAAAGGAAGGCTCACCTTGCTCAGCATGTGGGCTGGAATGAGTCGATGGTGAGTGATCTTAGTTGTGTGGTTGTGGTTGTGCACACAGAAAGCTGTTGAGGGAAAAAAGCACTTGCTCCTCAGTCGCAAGGTGGACTGAGTCGCTGGTGTCGCTCGCCAAGGTCGAACTGAGTCACATGAAATGACTCTCGTGGATCCATAAAGTGAACCGAGAGCTCACCGGAAGCAGCTACGCAAGAGGGCCGGCCACTACAGAATCGCTACTCACTTTCACTTGTTCTTTCACTTGCTCTCATTTATGATCTTGACTACCTCATTTCTAGCCACGCAGCTGCGTACGTTTAGTTCGAGAATTTTCTCCACAGCGATGATCAAGGAGAGTACGAGTAAGTGAAAGACACAGGGAATGTTCGGCACACGACAAAGTAGCTTGCTGCCAGACATTAGGGGTTTGAAACCTTTCCGAGCAGAGCCATGCTGTCTGCTTGTCCCGGTGAGCAATAATCATCTCTGTAGTTCAGTAAAGCGAGCAACTCTATTCGCAATCATATCCTAACCACGCTCGACTGCTACGCTTGTGCTAAGACCTCAAGCCAGATCCCTCTCTCAGTCGAACCTCATCTTCTTGTCAGCGGGTCAGCGATTCAGACGTGCGAGCATGAGCCAGAACTCTGCAAACCATATCCATCTCGACTATACTGATATGCAAACGCTTGAAGTCAACGCTAAAGTCCAAGTAAGAGATCATCTTCTCTCTATCGTTCATCGAGGACATGATAGCTGCTTTCATCTCAGAATTGGCGCGATGAATCTCAGATTGTAGGGTCGAGATTGAAGCGTTTGCTAGAGGCTCCATTGCATCAACGCTCTCAGCGCGGATGGCTCGACAGGTGTCTAAAAGTGCGAGTGCTCCACGGGTTGAATCGGCGGACGAGAACCTATGAGTGTCCCTTGCTGGAGAGGTGATGATATCGAGGTAGTGCTGGAAAGTGAGACGGAAGATCTCGAGGCGGAGCTCGGGTGGCAGTTTCAGAAGAGGACAAGCATGTTGACTCGGGGCTTGCATGTCTGGCATGTTCCCAATGGTAGTGTTGTTGGCGATGACCTTGAAACATTAGCGACGAGATATTGTGTGGTGTAGAAGGTAAGAGTGTTTACCTTATTCAAGACAGGCTCAGCATCGGGTGGCAGAGTAGACTGCGATTCGCGAGATTGAGCTTGCGGCGGTAGAGCCTTGTCGTCTGGTTGTGACGAGCCCATGATAGAAAGTCCGCGAGATTGTGGTTGTGGTTTGGCTTGCAGCAGGATGTTCCGGGAAAGGGCAGCTTTATGTCAGTCGCGAGGCTGCGTAAAGCACTTGTGGGGCCGGAGATTGGCTTGAGGCACGTGCGAGGAGATGTGAAGTGAACGAGGAGCGTGCTTGGTCCGTGACCACACGATAGCACTACTCACTTCAGTTTTGCTTCGCTTAGGGTATTTGCTCATCACTTTAATGCCTATAATCTTGGCCACTCGGGTCCTAGTTGTTTTATCACGGCCTGTTCACAAGGACTTCAAGACTTCAACAAAACATTAGTGAGTGGACAGGAGATGGGGAACCTAATGAACTTTTGTGGACTACAGGACGCTACAACGATAATCCTATCATACGTCGTGCCTTAATGCTCCTTGCCTTGGTTATCGTACAGAACCAGAATAATAGTGGTACAAAGCAGAAAGCAGGCACCACGATTTGAAAAGCCCAGTTGGCCTCTCAGTAGTTGATTGACATGATACATCGCTATTCCGTGCTTTATTGTATGAACTGATGCTCAATCAACCGCGACGCTGCTTGAAGCGCCTGAGCTCGTGCTGCGCGCTCACTTTATCGCATTTCGCGGCGAGAGAGATTGCGTCGCAAATGAGCTCAATCCTTTCAAGTCGATGCGCGGCTTCACTGTACTCCAGGTGTGCCAAACGGCGAGTACGCAGGAAATTCTGGGAGAACGGTAGATTACCGTGTTCATCCAGAACGGGGATGCGACGTGCTCCACGCGCGGTCTTGGCCTGATTGGAGGAGATCTTTTTGAAAGCTCTTGTGGGTTTTTTGAGAGCGTCGAGACATTCGCGGCGAAGCTCGCGGCTGACGTGTAGGAGGCTGAGCACGCCAACGAAGATTAGGTGGTCCGTCTTTGGATTGGAGTGCGAGGGCCACCTCTCGTCTGCCTCCTGGTACATCCGCTTCTGGTTGGCAGCGTCGGCCACGATGCCGTCGACGATGTCTTCGAAGGCGTACTTGTAAATCTTCAGGCGTAGCTCTACTGGAAGCTTCATGAGAGGGCAGTTCTGCTGAGATTGGTCTGCCATCTCAGCGGCGGTGCTGGTGATTTTGTTGGCCATGATGCTAGATAAGTGTCAGCAGTGAAGCGGTTGTGTACCCTAGGACTTCATGCTCACCTTTGCCGAATGTGATACTGGTCGACTAATGAGCAGTGAAGCAATCTGGGGTGTGTGATTTCGAGCAAGTAACACGAAACTCGACTCGGGGGTGTTGTCGGCGGTGTCGGGGGATGTGCGAGGATGAGTTGGAAAGGTGCTGTTGTGTTGGCGAGAAGACTAGCTGTGGCGCGGTTGCAAAGAAAAGAGTCGCGTCGTGGCTGGGTGTCAAGGGTGTCGCTGATCTAGTGTGCCTAAAGTGAGTAGGTGAAAGTGGAAACGCGCACCGCAAAGTAAATGGATGATGCGCTTGTAGCAGACCAAGATCAAGGCACACATCACTCTCACTTCACTTGACTCACTGGTAGTCGGTGGTAACCAGAAACTGCTGTGTTAGAACTTAGAAGTCACTTCCTTTCTAGCGAGTGAAAATCAAAAGCGCATGTGTTTCAAACGATCAACACTCATGCACATCCACCCACAAACCACGTGTCTTCCCTGACATCCAGTTTGTGGCTGTTCCATCACCGAATTATACCATCACCTTCCTCACTAACCACCTTTCGTCCAACCCATTGTCCAGGAAATGTAATGCACCTGAATGGCACAATTGCCCAGTTTGTGGATCTCCTTCTCTTCTTCCAGAACTGCCCTCGCGACAGCTTGAAGATCTTCAAAACCAAGACGATCGCGCAACGCATCTGTCACCCTCATCGCCAGGCTGCCAGCGACCCTGTCCGCTTCGGCCGCCAAGCGTCCGACGTAAGCGAGCATGAGGGATGCCAGGACGTCGAGGCTTTCGGCGCGGATGGTACGGTTGGTGTGAATGAGGGCCAGAGCGCCAGTGTAAAAGGGCACAACACTAGAGTCGCTGCGTGATTTTTTGATGGGGCGATATAGTTTGGTGTCGGAGGGCGTTTCGATATACACCGCGTCTAGGAGGTGGAGGAGTGCAAAGTCGTAAATTCTGATGCGCATTTCGGTTGGCAATTTCATGATTCCGCAGTGACAATGTGGTTGTTCGGATGCTGTGTACACGGTGTCGAGGTGGGCCATGCTGCTGCTCGGTAGCGTTTAGTCATAGATCACTCGAGACAGCGTTGAGTCCGCGACTTACACGTCTAAAAATTCAGTTAACGATGACACGCCTTGGATTGCCGAGATATGATAGGTGTTTGGTCGAAGGAAAATGTTGTGATAAGTTACTTCTCAGACAGACTGGAACAAGATATTTGCAAGCGAGTACGGAAGGCGCGCAGGGTAAACACAGAGGCAGGTGGAAGCCGCTTCTCGGAGTCGAAATGTCTGGCAGTAAGTGATCCAAAGCCGCACCTGACCCAGTGTTTCTCACCGTCCGCGCTGCCCATCCTTCGTCCACCCCATCACACCACAGATGTATTCCAGCCGACGGATACTCTTGTTCAACTTCATAGCCTCCTCAAAACTCTCAGCCAAAGCCAGCGCAAAAGCATTAAATCCCTCAGCGTTCGCGGCGCTCAGCCTCTGTGCTGCACTATTGTGGCGCGACGCGGACTCGGCGACGACCTGGCCAACTCGAGCGCGGGCAAGAGTCGACAGGGTGTCGAGGCTTTCCGCGCGAAGTGTGCGGCTGGTGTGTGGCAGGGCGAAAACTCCGGAGTAGAATGGCGTGAGCTTGTAGCCTTCGGGCTGCCAAGTGGCCGGATGCAATTGATCCTTGTCGGTGGCGATTTTGTCCATGGTGTGTTCGAATGCGAACTCGTAAATTTTGACGAGTAGCTCGGTGGGCAGTTTCATGAGTGGAGAGGCTTGCTGTAGCTGTTCCGGCGCCTTGGTCGCAGAAGCCTGGTCGTCCATATTGCTTGCTATGCATGTCAATGATGGTACAATGTGAGTGGCATTGAGCGCGGATTACTCACCTGCGTCGAGTGGTTAGCGAGATGCGATGAGTTTTGTACAGTGCTAAGATCTCGGAGTTTGCGATGGCAGTAGTGTGGAGCGAGTTGTATCTGGGTGTCGTCAGAACAAGTCGGGCATTTGTATGTCGTCAAGAGAAGCGCAGTCGAGAGGAGAAAGAGTGGATATCGTCATTGTCGCGTAAAGCCGCTTTCTGTACATCAGAAGTGAAATGTTTGGCAGTAACTTGTACGGCTCACTTGACAGGAGGCCGGAGAGGGGTAAACACTGTGAGATGTATACAGTGAAGAGTACCTACGCCGAGTTCCGCCTATAGCAACTAGATGGACTCATAGTTGAAAGGCGCCCTAGTCTTCAACCACTACTCAGAGTGAGTTCCATTTTAGCATGACATCCGAGCATCGCGTTGGGCTCACGATCCTCCGCTCAGCTTGCATGCTCAGCTCTCACCGATGGCACCAAAACCACACGAAAGAGCTTGAAGGCACACTTTTGACAGCAGGCCTGGCAAGACGAGGCATCCGTCCACCGAATGCATGACATGCGTGGGTGCGCGGTGCAAAAAGCCACATAGCGAGACCTTGCAAACCCATGAGGATGGTTCGTGGCTTGGTTTAGCAGCAGAGAGATTGTCGAGTGCCAATCTGCCTTGAGTATACAAACGGACACCGATTAGGTCGAAATGCCAGGCCTGTGAGCACTTAATCGTGTCGTGCAGAGATGCGGACCCGCGAGTAGACCGCAAGGATGGAGATCGTAGCATGAAATATCACCGTGCTAGGTGCTCAACAAGACTTCTGCTCCCTACAAGTCGTCAGCACAAAATATTCTCATAACATCTAGCACAGACCACAGCTCACCCAAACTCAGTTCTCAGCGCCTTCACAGGCTGTGTAGTCAAATAGGTAGTCATAATCGGCACAGCCCTCTTCTTCAAATCACCCTCTTCGCCAGCGCCCATAGTCTGAAAAGCCTCGTCTTCAGACGCATCTCCCTCTTCAGCAGCAGGAGCAGCTCCCACACCCTTAGGCCTAGGCTTTCGCTCAATCTCGACAATCTCAGACGACAGAGCGTTGTACTGGAAGACTTTGACGCCTTTGGCCTCGAGATCCCGCTTGGCGATTTCGACGATGCTGATGAGTTTGTTGGCCCAGCGGGATTGAGCGACCAAAATCACCAGAGCAGGCTTTTGGCTAGCATTCTCGGTTGTGTCTTTTGAGGCCGAGAGTGCGGAGATGATTTTTGTTGCTTTGGCGGAGATTTGCGTGTTGGATTGGCAGGAGATGTGGATGATCTCGTGGTGCTCCGCGAGGGTCCTCTCGTCAACGGGCATGATGTCGTTTGCCGTGTTGATTTGACGATGTGAAGTGAAGCGAGGCTGGTCTTTGTGATTGGCTGGCGGATCACCACTCACTTCACTGCTTCGCTGCGCTGCACCTAAACCGCGGTATTTGCCAGGATCATGTGACGATCTCCGAATATTTGCATGTCATGTGACAAGGCGCCGATTTTGATTAAACAGGACGTCTGAGCTTTTCCTAATCATTAGTTCTCATTCGCGTCGCAGATCACGTTATTTGCGCGACGGATAGTGGCGGCGGCGACAGCGGCGAAAGCGGGAATGAATAATTTGCACGACAAACCTCCAGGCAAGCAACGAACAGCTAAGCCGGATTAGAGTTCAATCACAGCAGGATCAGAGTTCAGGTCCCGATGTCGCGCAGCGAGTCAGAGGCACCCGCGGGCGGATCAGGCATTCCGGACAGTTGGTGTGCGGCACCAGCCCGGCACGAACGCCCCAAGCCGAGACACACAAGCAAACGGGGCGCTGTTCGAGATCGCAGGGCCGCGCAATTCCCACGAACAGACAAGTGGCAGCTGGGAACCCAGGACTGCGAGAAGGGCAACGGGCCCTTTTTGTGACAGAACAGAAAAGGGTCAGAAACACTCTGTGTGTGAGAAGAAATGCGCGCTAAAACCTACCCTTCCGTTATCTCTCTGACAGCGCGGCGGCGGAGAAGGAAAAAAACTTCGAAGCTCGGAAAAGGCTATGAGCACACCATTAAATTCAAGGAGTAAAACGACAAGTCCGCGTTTGGTGTGGCAGGTGTGGCAGGTGTGGCAGAGCTTGCAGCGATAGAGTTGAGGTGCCGGCATGGCGTCTGCGCTACGACGCGCGCCTGTACGATGATGGATGCACGATGTCAACGCGGAGAGGACGGCGGGTGATAGCTCGAGTGGATACCTCTACCTTGCAATATGATTGATGGCGTGAATGGGCTCGATGGGCAGCACTATACGAGCGACAGACAGCACAGCTCCAGCTCCTGGTGATGATGATGAGCCGTGTGTCGTGGCATGGAGCTGGCAAACGCGCGCCTTGCGCCGGGCGGCCGGTAACTGTGTACTGTACACATATACAACAAATCTACACACAGATGGGGATCCTATCAGGGACGATGGCATTCCAGGGCGAGCACTGGCACACTGGCACTGACACAGGGTGTTGGGCCGGACTGCCTGGATTGAAGGCGACCAGGCGACCCTGAGGGCTATCTGTCGTGTTGCAGGAGTCAGCGTGGTGGCTTTGCATGGCATCGATGCTCGCAGTGCATGCAGTGTCTGAGCGCGATTGATAGCACGGCTGCTGGGCTCAGGGGTGCTTGGTGTCGCTGGTGTTTCTGGAAGCTGGAAGCAGTCAAGCAGTCACCGCGGCGAATATCAAAGCGTCATTTTTCAAGGTAGTCGATGCGCCAGGCCAGTCGGAAGACGTGGAAGAGGCCGCCGCTACTGCAGATGTGTGCGTCAAGGCCCACTTGGTGCGCTTTTCTCACGCTTTCTGTGGTCCGCGCGTTGGCAGGCAATCGAGCATCGGCCGCTTCGTTTGGTCCGCAACGTCTCGCCGTCGTCGCCGCCTACTCTCTTTCGCAGCTCGCACCTCTCGTCTCGCTCTCGCCCCAAGCAACAACCTCTCATCCTCCACCAAACATCACCACCACCCATACCCAACCCGCCACGACTGTTTCCTTGTTTCCTTGTTGCCTTGCCATAGACCTGTTTTAGTATCCGCCTAGTCCTTCTTCTGTAATACAACACCCAACAACAAAACACTCTTCCAGCCTCACGGCCATCGCTCCTGCCTCACCAGCCCCGATCAACGCCCGCCTTATCCCCGCTGCTTACATCCAGAGGAAACACTTCTGCCTCGCCGCCACCACCACCACCACCACCGCCACCCGCTCCGCTCCGACTAGGCATCCACCGCTGTAATCGTCGTCGCGTGACCTCGATTACTCATTCGCCGACTCACACCTCGACCCGCGCACCTGCCGCCGCTCGTTTGCGTCACCAACTAAGCTCCAGGTCCTTCTCTGTCGCATTCACCACAACTTTCGAGTCACCCATCTTTCGGACCAGCGAACAGCAGTGTCCGACTCTCCATCGCTTTCTCTATCCATTATGCAGAGCATCTTTCGCCTTCCCTGGTGTGGAGACCAGATCGCCTCCAAGATGTCCGAGAAGCCCTCCTTCGACCAAATGCGCTCTTCGCCCGCCGTTGAAATACCCGGCCTGAGCCAGTTCAAGAGAAAGCGCACATCGAGTCCTGAACCGCGACCCACGCCCCAGTCTCTCGCGAAGAAGCCACGCGCTTTTGGCGACTTCCCGCAACGTCTGCCTCTGGATATCCCTCAACTGCCTGCGAAGCCGGAGAACGAGCAAACAAACCCCGCGTCTCTGGCCTACGCGACTCCGGGTGCTACGCCGACTACTGCTGTAAATCGATCGGATTATCTCTCCACTCAGCCTGATAGCTCGGATTCCAAGGTCGAACTCAAGGATGTTGCTACTGTCGACGCGCCACGCAAGGACTCTGCTGTTCTCCCACCACGCAACGACTCTCCACCGCAGACCTCAGCAGATGTCACCATGGAGGAAGCTCCCGCTGTTGTAAAGCCCGAGACTGTTCTGCAGCAAGCTATTGAGAACCAGTTCAACATGCAAATCCTCTTGAAGCACAACGAGTTGCGCCTCATCGACCAGGAGCTTGCCAAATGTCAGATCGCACTGGAGCAGCTAAGGAGATGTGAGCTACGACCTTTCCCTGGAAGCGACAAGCCTACTGAGTCTGTCTCTGCTGGTACTGGACCCGCGATCAACCCTCAGCCTGGCTTCACGAAACCTTCGCATGCTGCACCATACGGCGTGGTGGACGGCCCTTACAGCCGCCACTACAGGAAGTGGCTACTTGGAGATTCCCAATTCGACTCTGACCCTGTCCGCGATCTTAGCTTTGCTGAGAGCGCTGCTTTCGCTGCCAGCCGCCCTACACGTAATAGCGGCTCGGCTAGAAAGTCAGCTGGCAAATCTATCGGCAACATTCCTGGTGAATTCATGCCCAGCATCCCCAACTATCCTGCGCCACCTGCCCGAAAGGAGAAATCAGGCCCGCTCATTCTACGGAGATCTAGCGATGGAAAGCTGGTCAAGCTTGTCTGCAACAACTGCAACCGTGGCGACATGAACAGCATTCAGGGCTTCTTGAACCACTGCCGTATCGCTCACAAGGTTGATTACAAATCACACGACCAGGCTGCCCTTGACTGTGGACGTCTGCTCGATGATGCAGAGATCGCTAACCTCCCCGCTGACGCTGGCAACATCCCTATCGCAAAGGGAGCACCCAAGGCTGCTGCTGCTCGTGCATCCGTGTCCTCGGCTCCGGCTGTGCACATGGTGAACGCTGCAGTGCACCCTTTCAATGTTCCTGGCGCAGCATTGCCCACCTCCAGCCGTAAGCCAACCAAGAAGCGTTCAGCTACTCCTGCCCGCCCACTGGCTGCCTCACCTGCCAACAATGCCGCCCCCTCCACCTTCAAGCCTTCGACTCAGGCACCGAGACTGTCCGCTTTATTTGCGAAGAACAACATCGGTGGCGACCTGAACCAAGCTGTCACCAACGCAAAACTCAGGGTTGACCTCAGCGCTGAAGAAGACACGTCTTCTCCTGACTTCTCCACGCCAAACTCACCCGCTGCTCCCAAAAAGAGCACCAACTCTTCAATGCCAGCCAATTCGTCCACTGTTCCGCGCCCGCCTAGCCGTAAAGGTCACCGCCAGCCGCAGCAGCGTTCCCGCCCGGCACCACTGGCTCCTCAAACCCAGCAGTTGCCACCGTCAAACTTGGCAACTACCCCTACTCTCCTGCCTGACTCGCCGCTTGGCATGTCCGCACACTCGTCACCTCACACAGGAGACAGCAACCCGGGCATGATTAGCGACCTCGAGGATGACGACCACGGTTCTGCTTCGGAAGAAGAGACCGCGCTGCCGCCTTCTTCGCGTGGCTCCATGTTGCCCGTCAACCCCGTCTCACGCTCCTGCGCAGACAACTCTGCCATGGATCTGGACGTTTCGGTCGACGAAGAAATGGATGAGCACGGCGTGATCATCAGGCGCAACAGCATGCTCGGCTCTGATGTCCGCGAGCACCAGAGAAAGCTGACTTCCACGGCTAGCCCGTCGAAGCTCGGCTGATCTGACCAAAACAAAACCGCAAATCGTAGCTTCAACTGCTACAACAAACCCCTCTCAACAAATTCTTCTCTCTACTCTTGAGTACCCCGCGGCTGCGCCACGACCACTCACCTTAACAACCTTATTTTAACGAACGACCTGTTTTGCACTTTTTCCAGTTTAGCGCTTCTTTTCTTTTCTTCGCATGGAAGGGAAGGGCTTGTAACGAAAAAAAGCGCTTTGTTGACCTTTTTTTTTTATCTGAGCTCCTATGGGAGCTCGTGTGTTGAATAGATGAAAGACGGATACCGGATATGGGGATACGGCCCTGTCCTGTTTAGCCCTTGGTTGGGAAAAAGGGACAAGGGGGATACAAGGAAACCAGAAATATACTAAGCGTATGGGCTTAAGTGCTATTATTGCCACTGCTACTACTACTACTACTACTACTACTCTACTCTACTCTACCAAAATCGAAAGATGTGTAATCGATTGCGCTGCGCTGAAGAGGCGTGGGGTGGTTGGTTACCTTTTCTACCGAAATCGATGTGCACTTGGCGTCTTCTGTTCTTGAGCGTGATGTGTTTGCGGTGGTGTGGCTCGTAGGGCAAGATTCGCGATGATGTGAGATGGTCGAGCAGCTCAGACATACATGTAAGTTACATGTACATTTAGCTAGGTAGCTTTAGTGAGGTTTAGGTATAGTTTGAATGGCAAATCGCTCAAGGACGACACGCGTGCTTGACTTCCCGCCCATTGCTTTTGCTAGGCGGACCTTGCAAATACAGTGCCGCGCAGATCTGGTAGTGGCAGTGAGTGCTCTTTATGCCCAGTGTTTGTTTTTGCTACTGCGTTTGTGGGGTTTGGTCGCTCTGGCTGGGGACTATGGGAACGTTGAGGGCGATGCGCATGAGTGTAATGCTATACGGATCAGGTGTGAGTCTTATGTCAGGCGTTGTTGGGTTCTGGAGTGGGACGTGTACTTTGTCTGTTTCCAGAGCCTTTCGAATCGAACTGCATTTTGTAATGCATGCATGTGTACTAAAGAGCACTGGGGTTGATTGGCTAATGCTGTCGAGGCTATTACCTCATTGGAGTGTGCTAATGCAGTTATAGTTTACAGGGTGAGTGAGTGATCGACCGGCCTGGAGGCTACCTACAACTCGCTCGCCACATGGGCTACGGAAAATGTTATTTTCACTATGGACTTGTGGTTGCGGTGAAGAGGCACGGCTAAGATCCTGAACTACTATGCACATGTACAGCGTTCGACCAGTCCGACTCATCCTGACTGCCCAGCTGACTGGCCGGTTTGTGATTCGGTACGTTATTGGCAGCGTATGTAACATCTCCCTTCATTTCATTCCACAGCTGGACATTCGAGTCGGTCAGCGCATCCGCGTATTTCCGCTCATTTAGTACTGGAGGGGGACTCTTCGGAGGGTGTCTGTACTGCAGTGGTAGCTCTTTTCTTCGACTCTGAGGCTGGACAGGGCCTGCAATTCGCGAAGGCAGCACTACAGTTCTAGTGGTTTCCGGTCGAGGCGCTGGTCGCAGATATTTGTTTCGGCCTTGCAGAGCACGCAGTCTAATCCTTGCCGCTAACTCATCAGCGATGTCCGGGTGGGCGGCGACGATGGCCGTGCCGAAGATTGTGCTGCGGTATTCTGTGTTCGCGCCGTAGTCGATCAGGACTTTTGCTTCGTCGATTTTGTCGTTGACCACGGCGACAATGAGCGGAGTCATGTCTCCCAGCATGAGAGCGTTTACGTCGGCGCCGGCGTCAAGCAAGGCGCGGATGACAGCTGGAACGCTGTCTTGGAAGAGCCTCGGTGGGCCGTCGCAGGCGAGATGGAGCGCAGTCCAGCTTTTGAACGACTTTCTGTCGCCGTTTTGGAAGCCGGACCGAAGATCGACGGTGACATCCTTGCTGCTTAGAAGTAGCTCGACTTTTTCCACATTGTAGTCCGAACAGGCTTGATGCAAGGCGCTCCAGCCGGTCAAGGGGCTTAGAGTATCCACAATGGCTCCATGCTCAAGTAAGAGCTTGATCATGGACGTGCTCGAGTTGTAATAACACGCCAGTTTGAGGGGACTGTCGTACAACTGAAGTGCGCCATCCAGTCTCATCCTCCCCAGCATGTTGACGTCGGCTCCTCTGTCTAAAAGTATCCGGACGAGGTCCTCTCTTCCAGAAGCTACTGCTGCGTGTAGCGGACTCGCCATAAACCCTCCACAGCATGTTGTAAAATCTGGTCCAGTGCATACGGGTGATCTTCCGATTCTTTGACTTCGTTTGCCGAGACCTTTGACGCGAGGTTTTATCGGCGCGGAGGATTTGAGCGTGGCTTCAACCAGGCTATAGCATTGATAACATATCAGGAGCATGAGCAAAGTTGCTGTATGGTGGGGGAGGATGGCGCACTGTATCGGGTGACGCTCAACCTCGTTGTATCGTGGGCATGCGCGGATGTTGTAAATACCGACAAAGTCGCGAAGGGGAAAGGTATCGAACACACCGTGCTTGACCGAACCGGCGCTGTGCGCAAGTTCCAAGTGTATGAACACATTGTTCAAGACGTAATTGAGGAGCGGGTGACCGTTCAAGAAATGCGCTGCGTCTTCATAGCTCACGTCGGCGTCTCTTGCCGGCAGTGTCATGGCTCGGCAACGAGCGCAAGTTACGAGATATTTTCGACAATCCTCTGCCATCTTCGCATGGCTCTTGATCTCCGGTTCGTTCAACGAGGCGCTGTCCGGGCTCGAACCGCCCCAGGAACGAAGGTACTCTCGGACCGATTCGTGGACGAACTGGACCGTCTCGTATTCTACACTTTCCCAGGTACACTCGATTAGTCCTCGAGAAACATGCAATATATAATTTCGAATTGCGTGCATAGTGGTTCCAGCTGAATTCCAACAGACCGCGCTCAATCGCCCCGAGCCGGTTTTGGTAGCAACGTATAGTTGTGTGGGAGTTAGCGACATTCTTGCACACAACACCCAACGCATAGCTGTAGCGAAGTCCGAACCGGCTGATTTGGTGATTTTCGCGAACAGTTCGTTGAGCTCATAGGGCAAAGACATGAGTATCTCGCGCAGTTGAGATCGAGTGGCACCTTTGTCGAAGCTTCGCTTTATCAATTTGACGACCAAAACTACCCATAGAAAGATACCCGAGCATCGTTCTTCAATCTCGGTTTGCAGCTCGGATCGAAAGGGTGACCGTATTGTGAGCTCGCTCGCGAGAAACGTTTTGATATCTGCCGAGTGCTCCACCAGAGCGTCAAGCTTGACTTCCTCGTGGGATTGCATTGTGATTTGCGGGTAGTATCGACTCGAGAAACAGATGAGGAATTTCTTGTCCTCGATAGTCGCTGAGCGTGACAAGCCTTCGAAGAACTCGACAGCTGGCCGCACTTGATCTAGCTCACATTCGTCCAAGGCGTCAATGTAGATTGTGACCTTCTCATCTGACGCGAGATGAAGGATTGATTGACGTATCATGTCTTTCAATATCTCGATGGACCAGACCTGTTTGTTGGTGATAGCGACCCTCTTTGCTGCAGCCGCTTTTAAGCGAGGTAGCCGGTCATACAACTGATACAGAATTGACCGATACATGCCTTCGACGGACTTTACAAGTTGATCCGGACTTCGACCGTTGAGAAAGAAAGCTATGTCTACATCGTCCTGATAGTGCTGTTGGGCATGATCGTGGATGTACCTCATGAGGGTTGACTTTCCAGTTCCAGCCTTTCCTTTGATCCATAAGACTCCGTTGTGCGTGTGGCGACGAGCAGGGTCACGCCATGAGGTATACTCAGGTCTATGTAAGAACCAAATGCACGTTTCAGCGCAAGCTGGGCCGATCGCCATTAGACGGTCTGTCATCCCTTTGAATGCGAGGGCATCCATCAGTTCTAGCGAAACTTTTGCGAATTCGGGATGCGCGGTATTATTCTGGTAGATATTGTTGTACACATTGCCAAAGTGGTTCCTTGAGTTGTCCGCGGTGTGGATCTGACTAAAGTCTTGCCGTCCCGTATTGCCTGAGTCTCGCCTCCGATGAGATGCTTGACCGCTGCCGAAGACTTCGTCTTCGACATGGTGCGCTTTGCCCATTTGACCTCCAATATCATTTTGAGATGGGTGCATGAGATGCTCCGGCATGACCAGCCACCTTCACGTAAGACCAAGACACCAGCGTTCGCACTGCAGGGAGATGATGTGTGTGTACCCTGGTATAGTCCGAGACACACTCGCTTGTTTTGCGGCATGCGAGATTGCTGACTGGCTGGTATTTGGTAGAAGCATTTCTCCCCGAAGATGCTGTGATCATGGATACTCGTGAGGCTGAGAAGAGCAGGACCCACCAAAAGCGCTCCATCATGCAGGGACTTACGTGGCGGCTCTGGATATCGAATTATTGGTCTACCAGGCGAGATATACTACTGGCACTTTGTAGCCTCCAAGTTGACAGGTCCAGTATCTTTTAGCAGCAAGAAATGCTTAATGGTCTCTTGGATGTGGCTACGCCAACGCTCAGATTGGAAGCTCCATACCTGGGCCTTCGCATATCGATATCCGGCCATGGTAGGCCATGGTAGATGTACTATTACTTCATCAACGTCTGTAGCGATAGTCGCTTGTAACGAGATCCTTGGTCTGATGCTGTTGCTCCAAGCGTGCGACGTCTTCTTCTCAAGAGACGAAGGCGTCAGAGAAGGATGGGCGACAAGTGTCGAGACTCCAAAAACGCCGGGGAAGCCTAGCTGTGACCAACTTCGGTTCTTCTCGAGCAGCTCTCAGTGCTCAATATTCGTCCAGCGTGTAAGTTGGGTACGAGTATGTTTCCATGCCAGCAGCGGCTGCTAAGCAATGTTGCTTCCTCCTTGAATGGCCACAGTGCCAAGACTTTCCTCCAACGCCGCCCCCTATCAACTTCACGTGTATAGATGCTACCCCTCTCGCGACAACGGCTACCAACATACTGGCATGAAGTAATTAATTCCATGAAAGCACTCCTTGCGAATTGTCACGCCCATCTATCGATCTGACTATTGAGTGACCTGGAAACATCGAGTCGAGTCCGACGTTGACAGTGCATCCGACTGGAAGCAAACGTCCAAGGGACAAGATCAACTCCGAATTGGAAGAATAGACAAGATGATCTCATGGGAAACGTACGCATTTTCCGCCTCTCAGATACATGCAGTATTGTCCTGACGACCATCGCAGAGCCAAATCTCTCCTCTTCTTCCTCGGCCCCTTTCTCCTCCCCAAAGCAATAGGATACTACCGCTCTTTCGCGGCTGCACCCTCCAACCGACCTCATGCAGCCTCAAAACCCACAACTCGGGCCCTCACGCTCCTGACAATCTCAGCACTCATCTTCCTCGCAACAACCCTACCACTCTTCCACCCAGAAAACGCCTTCGTCGCCTCGCAATCCCGCCTTCAAACACCAGCCTCAGTGATCCTCACACGTCTTCGCGCCATCCGCCCCATCACAGCACAGGATGAAGTGCTACGCAAAGTGTTCGACGCTGGTGGTCTAGAAGCCAGACTACTGTACGCCAGATACGGGCCTGAAGTCGTTCTTGGCTGTCCTTTCTGCGAAATGGGCAATGCCTGGGGATGGCTTCTTTACGCTCTTCCTGGACTTGTTGGGTGGCATTTGGTTCACCTTGTGTTGCTCGGACTTACTACTTCTGAGGTTCTTTGCGGGAGAGATGCGGCTGGGTGGAGAACTATTGCTCTTATTGGTGGGGCTGGATTGGCAGCGATTGAGGTTTGGGCTGTGGCTGGCTATGACGATGCTACCAACCTGCGAAGTGCGAGGGTTGGAGAGGTGGATTTCTTGTACTGGAAGGGTTTGGTGTGGCGTGGCGTTGGGCTCGCGACGTTCGACGCACTGCTTGGCTGGGTGATCTGGTTGCAGGGAACCGGAAGAGGGTTTGTGCAGCGTAGAAACCTGGGTGAGAGGGTCGGTGACCAGGTCAGATTGCTGGAGGCGGTGCTTGGCAAGGCAAGGGGATTGGGAATCATCAGGAACGGTGTTGGACGTGACAGGGAGATGAGAGGAGTTCTTGAGAGTTACTGGGTCAAAGACGAGGAGGTGATGAGAGACGTCTTTGAGGAGCCTGAAGTTGTTCAAGCGCAGAGGAAGGCGTTGGCTTCAGTTGACATTGGGAGGATTGGAGCGGATGCTGAAAAGTATGTTGATGGCGTCTTAGGAGGAGTGCAAGTGATTAGACGATAGAGAACTCTTGTATCAGTATTCAATGTGTTCGTAATACAAGCATTTCCCTATCTCTGAACCTCCAAGAAGACCTGAAATGTGACAGAGAGAACACAAGAAGCTAGAAGGGCCAGCTTTCAGTCCATATCACTCGATAGCCGCTCTTTGAGATATTCTATTCGTGCATGCATGACTCGCCTACAATATGGTTTGCGGCTCACTTTTGTCAAATCCTCCTCGTAAATAAACTCCTAAACACCGTCGCTAAACTCAACCCATGCCCTACTAGGCCCCTATCCTCATTGACCCACAAGCAAGCTCACCTAGCAGGATGTCAGTTTCCACCAAGTCTGTGTACTCATGTAGACAAACTCACCGCCATAGCCACGCAGCACAAGCTCACATATGGGCTCAATCTCTCGCCAACACGCGCAGCTCTCCAGAATGTTCCAAGCGGTCTGTGTGGGTTGTCAGATTCCGCCTCTCTCTTCTGTAGTGTTCGTTGTCTGAACCAGATTTCCACATACCCATTCTTGTTCCTATCCAAAAAGGCCGGGAAGACACCGTGCAGGTATGTGCATGTGCAAATAAAGAGGAGGACGACAAGGAGGAGCGTCTGGAACTTGAGGATGCCGAGCTGGATGGTTATGTGGTCAGTGTGCGAAGACCTCGAATTTTTGGGAGGATGATAGTGGTACCATTGTGATCGTGTGAGTTTGACGTTCAGGTTAAAGGTGTAGTGATCGTCGGTCAAGCAAAATTGTGATCCGTTGTGTATTCGTGGTCTCACTGAAGTGACAAGTTGTTGACTTGCCTGTGAAGCAGCGCCAGGCGGAAGCCTAGCCGCTGGACGTTAAGGTTGTCCAACGTCACTTTCACAAGCCATTTCAAGCAGCAAGCGAGCATCGCATCTGTAAAGAATCGCGTGTCGCAGTTCAGAACATACCACCCTCACACCAACCAACTATCAATACC
>Ga0265797_10002661_pt1 | contig 29716 bp, 29 predicted proteins | sample P2T30metagenome_FD_192433 | JGI IMG/M metagenome (GOLD analysis project Ga0265797, IMG submission 192433) | Plant litter microbial communities from East Loma Ridge, Irvine, California - P2 T30 | ecosystem: Environmental > Terrestrial > Plant litter > Unclassified | place: USA: California...
AAAAAAAAGAACAAGAAGAGTTAGTGAGTTGGACTAGGTTAAGCAGCCAGCTAGTCAGGTAGCCAGGCAGGCGCCAAAATACGGGCAATCTTACCTCCGACTCGCTGGGCTGTTGATCCGATAGTTTCTACCCAGTAACAGTGCGTCGGACTTCTGTTGCAACAGGACGGTGCTAGGAGGTGTGGGTGGGTGGGGAAACAGAACAAGCTTTCGTGATTACTCAAGTTGCGAACCCAAAGAACCGGGCGGCCCCGTTCTTCTTCTCTTTTGCTTTTTCCTTATCCAACTCTCACCTGTTGTGTGTCCTTTTTCTCCTCTCTCACTTCATGCAGGAACGGGTGTTTACTGGTTGTTGCGGGAGGATGGGGGTTCTTTTTTTTTTGCTAAGATGTATTGGAAATAGGTTCTGCTTGTTTGGGTTTTCATTCGATAGAACCGGGGTGTGGATATATGTGTGAGTGGTCAAGTGATGTAAGGGGCTTGGAGAGTTTGGGACGACATGGTGAGGCAATGGGCAAGTGTGTCGGATCGAGAAAATGGACGGCCATCGACTCAAAGGTGGAACAAGGTGTGAATTATCATGGTATAACATGGGCTTTTGTACATGGAGGACCGTACAAAGATCTGAGCGCTTGCTAGGAGGTGACCTTGATATCTCTGCCTTCCTTGGTGCGATGGCTCTCGTGGTTGCTGACTTCGTCCATTTTGGTAGCCATTTCATCGGCATCTTCAAGACCCGTTTCTAGCGTCTCGGCTGTCTCGTCAACGCGCTCTCTCGACACGGAGTTACCCACGCGCGTGTTAAAGTCGCTTGTCACTACGGCGGCGTCTGATGCTGCGCCATCGACTTCCGCGCCAGCTTTTGTGAGACCTTCGGCGGGTTGGTAGGTGATTTCGCCTTGGGCAGCAGCAGCGAGGCGTTGTTTTTGTCCTGTTTCACCAGCTCGGCCCAGAACGCCTGCGATGACTTGTATGCAGCGAAGACTGTATTGTGTTAGTTGGAGCAATGGTGCTAGTGTATGAAAGTATGCTCACCTGTCGTCGTTGGCTGGAATGGGGTAGGTGACCCAGGTGGGATCCGCATTGGTATCAATGACGCCAATCGTTGGGATGTTGTTGAGAGCACACTCGTGGAGCAGGACGTAGTTTTCGAGTGGGTTCATGCAGACGACGAGATCGGGTCGCAGCACTGGCCTATCAAGGAGTTGTTCTTCAAAGCCAGGAACTTCTTCGTCGAGCTCGTTGACCACCTTTGTCCTGCACCGACCCAGAATTTGCTGGCCGTTGGTGATGCTTCCGGGGATCCAGCGCTCGAACAGATGGTAGCCCTTGGCCAACTCGGCGGCGCGCGCAACGGCCCTTTCCTGTCCGTCGCGGGTTCCAACAAACAGAACCATGCCTGCCCTTCTCGAGACCTCCTGGACGACCTTGGCGGCACGGCGCAGGTGGGCGGCCGTCACCTCGAGCGAGATGATGTGCACGCCCTGCCGTATGCCGTGGATGTAACGGGCATTTGCCGGATTCCAGAGGGAAGTGACATGGCCCTGGTGGGCTTCGGAGGCCAGGAGAAGTTCGAGGGTGACGTCGGCGGGGGAAGGAGGGTGGTTCAGCAGGGTGTGGGGTTGGTAGTGAGGCATGACGACTGTTCCCAACTTGCCCATCTGCCTCGACTGCTGCTGGTACATGCGGTACTGTTCCGCGACATTGTCAGTGGCCGCGGCGGGCGTGCCGTGGGTTTCGGGGTCGACCGAGGGCACTGGCTGGGCGAGGTGAGTGTTGAGCTGGGCCTCTATCGACTGCAGCTGCTTCAGGCTGTTCTCGGCTGAAGTATGGATGGACTCGGTCTCGGTGGAGAGAAATCGTCGCAGCGGGTGCGGCGACTGTTTCTGGGCGCGGGCGCGGGCGTGGGCGCCTGGCAGGTGAGTCAGCAGCTTCAATTGGGACTCGACAGGCCAGAAACTCACAGCTGCGGGCTGCTACACTCCTCAATATCATCTTGTGGTGCCCGCGGTGCAGTCAGTCGGCCTGGCCCCAAAATGTCGAGCCTGCGTGCCAAGCGATGGGCACGTGATCGCTTGCCAAGGCCAGATCGGCGCTAGCCCCTTTGATCGCTTCCCCATCGAACACCAGCGCCCATCGGACTTTGGGCGGCGCTCCACACGCCTTCGGGCTTTCATTCGGAGGTGCCCAGACAGCCACGGCATGCCCAATCGCCGTCAGATTCGCATGGTGGGTGCCAGAACAGAGACTCGCATTCCAGGGTTTTTTGCGCACATCGGTCCCACCCGCCATAGGGCAGCGAGCATGGCATTGTTGAATTGCCATAGATGGTCCCTGCTTGCCAACTGCCCCAATGTTTCGCGTGAAAGCCACTGACATCTTTCCGTCATCTTCTGCAGCTATCCCGCACCCGGCTTTTGTCTTGGCAGCTAGCGCATTCCACTGGCGCTGCACACCTCATCTCATACTGCGCAACCTTGCCCAACAGACGACGCCAGACTAGACCGCTGCCACCTACAAGCCAGAGCCGAAGCCGCGCCCCAACAGTCGAGCTGGTTGTCTGTCGCCTTCGAATGCTGGCTGCCATCCGCCCCGCCGCCGCTGCCACTCACCTCCGCAGGGACGAAGCGATAGCGCACAACACCGCCTGCGGGCGCCGACGACACCCTTTGATGCCCACGACCCGGGGCCAGACGACCACCGCAACTGCACACGACGCCCGCGCCGCGGACAGGTAGCCACCATGAACGGCTATCCCTACCCCACCCGGCCCTACAACCAGCACCCCAACGGGAACATGATGATGGACATGAACGGAGACGGCATGGACAACTACGCCATGGTCGAGGGCCAGTCGCTCGACTCAATAGTCGCCCAGAACGACAAGGACAACCGCCGCCGCAGCATGCCCGTCTTTGCCAGGCAGTCGCAGCAGCGCCAGCAACTGAACCTGGGCAGCCCCGAGACGCGCAGGCTGAGCATGATGAATTTCGGCGACCCCAACGGCGGAGATATGGAAGAGTTCCAGTTCGACATGTCCACAGTCGCCATGGACAACATGATGCGCGGCACCACCGCCTTCCCGCGCACCACCGCCGACATCCAAACCGACCGCTTGCCCACTGCTGACCTCACCATCAACAGCCAGTTCCAAGGTCAAACGTCGCCCTTTCCCTCCATGGCCGCTCCCGGCTCCAGTTATGCTTCGCCCATGCACCAGAAGAATCCTATGGACATGGACATGGGATCGTACCAGAACGGCCTGTCTATGCCACTGGACATGGATGACTCGATGCACATGATGCCCACTGACATGAACCTGTTCCCAGGAAGTCAGTTCAACACCCCCATGATCGACTCTCCCCTTCCCCAGGACTTTTCGGGTCCCATGCCCGCCGCCCAGCAAGGCAATAACACGCCCTCGGCCCAGTCTCAAGATCAGTTCAAGCGGCCCTCGATGAGTAACACGCCTGATGCCAAATCGGGCAGGTCCAGCTTCCTCGGTCGCACCCCCAGCCAGGAGCAGGTCAGCATGCGGTCAAGCTCAAGGCCCCAGAGCGACCAGCACTCTTCCAACAGTGTGCCAACACGCATGACCCTGGCCTCCCTGCAAAATCAGCAGCCTATTGCACAAGACCCAGCCCAGGATCTGCCAAAAGAAGTCATGAACAAGCAGTTGCAGGATTTCAAGATCCCCTGGTCGACGCCTGCCGGCGGGTTTCCGTCGACCAAGCACCATAATCCTCACATGAAAACTCAGTTCAAGAACGCCTACTCCTCAACCGGCTTTGACATGCTTGGAGTGCTGGTACGTCCTGGCACCTCTTGCTGTCCATGCCGGAAAGGCTAACAAAAAGACAGATGCGCGTCGCTTCACGCCCGGACCCGCAAATTGATATCGGCTCTGTCGATCTCTCGTGTGCTTTCGTCGTTTGTGACGCTGAACTGGACGACATACCCATTGTGTACTGCTCGGAGAATTTCGAGCGACTGACCGGCTACACAAGACACATGATTCTCGGGCGAAATTGTCGCTTTCTCCAGGCTCCAGACGGTAAAGTCGAGTCTGGAATCAAGCGTAATTATGTCGATGATGACTCAGTCTACTACCTGAAGAACATGATTGAGTCTCGTGCAGAAGCCCAAATCAGCTTGATCAACTACAGGAGGGGTGGCCAGCCGTTCATGAACCTTTTGACAATGATCCCCATTGCCTGGGAGCCTGGCGGCAAGATGAAGTTTTTCGTTGGTTTCCAAGTCGATCTAGTGGAGCAACCGGGAGCAATGACCAACAAGAACTCAGATGGGTCCTATCGAGTCAACTATCAACGCGGCATGTCAATACCTAGCTACGTCTTCAGCGATCACCACAAGCCCCAACACGCCGAGCAAGGCCAAACCATATCCAAAGACGAAGTATCCAACGTCCTGGCTGCGTACAGCGGAAACGGGGACTCTGAGATGACAAGACGCATTTGGGACAAAGTCCTTCTTGAAAACAGTGACGACGTCGTTCATGTATTGTCACTCAAGGGGCTTTTCTTGTATCTGTCGCCTGCAAGTAACCGAATACTCGAATATGATCCAAGCGAGCTCGTTGGGACAGCACTGTCATCCGTCTGTCACCCTAGCGATATTGTCCCGGTAACACGAGAACTGAAAGAAACCACAAGTGGCGCATCAGTCAACGTTGTCTTCAGGATACGGCGGAAGAAGAGCGGATACATGTGGTTTGAAGGCCATGGCTCGCTGCACACCGAGCAGGGCAAGGGTCGAAAATGTATTATCCTGGTCGGGCGTGAACGACCGGTCTACACTCTCAGCAAAGCCATCGTACGCGAGTCTGGTGGCGTTGGTGATAATGAGCTGTGGACAAAGATGTCTACGTCTGGTATGTTCCTCTATGTGTCGTCTAATGTGCGTCAGCTGCTCGATAAGCAGCCAGAAGATCTTGTCGGCACCAGCATCCAGTCGCTCATGCGCCAGGAGTCTAAAATAAACTTTGGGCGTATACTAGAGCTTGCCAGGGGAGGCAGGAAGGGTGAGGTCAAGCACGAAATGATCAATAAACGTGGTCAGGTGCTTCAAGCCTTTACGACAATCTATCCCGGCGACGCAATTGAGGGCCAGAAACCTACTTTTGTTGTCGGACAAACGCGACTACTCAAGTACTCGCGAAATAGCAATGCTGGTCGCCCGTCCATGTATACCAACACCAAGCATGAGCGCGACTCTCACAACTCCATAAACACGCATATCTCAGGAGCAGCATCACCTGCTGCGGGATCACTAAACGGCAATACTGGATCGTCCACTCCAATGACAACAAACACAAATCCTCTATTCATCACTACCGAAGAATCTCCGGCCACGTATGCGGGGCACAACGGCCTGCAGCTTGGACATCAGGATCAAAGCCTTGCCTCTGACGATAACGTCTTTGATGAACTCAAGACAACAAGGAGCACTAGCTGGCAATACGAGCTACGACAAATGGAAAAGAGGAATCGTTACCTAGCTGAAGAGGTACAGAGCCTGTTGGCCGCCAAGAAGAAGCGGAAGCGCAGAAAGGGGGCGGGTCAGTTGCAGAAGGATTGTGCAAATTGTCACACGAGAACAACACCAGAGTGGAGAAGAGGTCCCTCTGGAAATCGTGACCTTTGCAACTCTTGTGGACTGAGGTGGGCTAAACAGGTGAGTCACTGCCCATCTTACCGGACTCGACAAGGACTTGAAACTAACGGTTGATGCTCGCCAGCAAGGACGAGTTTCACCAAGAACATCTTCTGCCGCAAGCGATAAGAGCAAGAAGAGCGCTTCACCACGACACTTCACAACAGGTCATCAGGGCCACCAGACTATATTGCCACATTCGATTTCCGAGTGTGGTCAGCATGGCTCCGGGTCTTCATCAAAGGCCACACCCAGCAAGCGATCCCCGCAACATGGAAGCATCAGTGAGACGCATGCCGCAAAGGCGGCGCGTACAGAAGTAGCTAATTCGCATGGCTTCATTCCACCGCCAGCCATTGACGAAGTAACGGAGCCGGGCTCATCGTGAGCACGACCAACTGGACCACTCATTCTACATGTTCTTTCTTCTTTCTCTTCTTATCACGTGTCATTCTGGTCAAACGATACCCCCCATTAGTCATATTCACTTTAACGAACACCACACTCGCTTGACGACAGTGCCCGCGATAAGCCAAGGCAACTTGGTCGCAGAATTTCCTATGGCTCTGACATACATTCATGCTTCACGATCTTGGGTTACAATAAATCGGATATGCTTGGCGCCTGTTCTTGTTTTTATTTCGTCCTTTCAAACTTACCACGCTCTTATGGTAGCCGAGAGACTGGTGCGAAAAACCTGTTGTAGAGCGAGAAATGTTTTGCTTCTTTTCGGAGGCGATCGCGTTGTGCTTTGTATACTGTTTATTTTTTCCTCCTTTTTTTCCTTTTGGGCCAATGAGCAAATATGTACATATTAGAAGAAGCTGCAGCGAGGGAAGGGAGGGGGGAGTCAGTGTTGTTGAAGGTTCGGGTTGTAGAAAGAAAGCGCGCGCACTCGGGGGTTGTTATGCGCATGATATCACGCAAATAAAATCGTCTCTCAAAAAACTCCAAGCGAATTTGTTACATGTACAGTGAGGGGCTAGCAAGGATTGCAGATTGAATGCATTACAAGAACTTGCCGGCATAGATTGCTCCCGTGGAAGAACCGCGACAATGCCTACACTTTGAAACAGGCCCTAGAAGGTTGTTGCATGCACCGGTTTGCCCTGTGGATGGAGGATTACGTACATACACAATCGCCCAAAATTTTCTTACTTTAACCCATGTCTACCTACACATTTGCCGATCGACTTGGTCCATACCAAGACCTTGCAAACCCAAAGGACTAAGAGGAGGTAATTACCTGGCCTCAACATTCCCGTCATACGAGAACAGTTGAACGATTCATGCCGATAAAAAATAATTAACGAGCACACACACACACGTGATGTACGTCACGTTGGCCTACCCCGCCTACCTATCTGCCTATCTTCCTACTAGTCCCAGCACGCCCCGTCCCGTAAAGCAGGGCGCTATATAAAGTTTAGACAGATTGTTATTGTTTTTCATTGCTGTTGTTTGTTACAGATAACGCTCTTTCTCGCACATGAAGGTCTATTACTGTAGGGGATTGAATGGATGGGGATGGTCCTTGTAAACGCAAACGTTCTTTTTTCTTTCTGCGCCTTGGACCTCTCTAAACACTACGGGCTGCCTTGTTTAGGTTCTGTCACGTTCAAATTCATGCATTGGAGATTTCCCGTCGCTTCTTCTTTGCCTTGATTCTTTCTTAGTTTGGCTTTTGTTTTGCTTTTTTCTCTCTTTCTTCTTCTTTCCGTCGGACTTTGCGGGCGCTGCTACCGGTTTAGGGTTTGGGGTTAGGGGTTGATTTAATTTAATTGGCGGACTTAGAGAACAATTGCTCCGGCGGGAAAAGAGGGAGTTTGGCAAGGCAGATTTTTGGTTGCAAATGGTTGGGATGAGATGGGTATGGGTAGGGGGAGGGGGGATAAATAAAAAAGGTTCGGTCAGGAACCGTGGCGTGGGTTGGTGACGTCATTGTGGCGCTTTTGACCCGGCTGGACCTGCATGCTTGGATTCTTGGTCTTCTTCCTTTGTCATGTGGCTCCTTTGCTTGGCTTGGGACCGACTGCTGGCTGTCAGTCTGTCTATCGTGTCTGTCCCAGGACCGGATTGTATTCTTCTTTCCCGCATCCTTCCCGGAGTATATACGCATGTAGCTTGTACCGCAACTGGGTAAAGGGTGCCTTGTTGCGGCTGTGTTTGGCCTGTTGGGTTGGTCCCGGGAGTTGCTGGGTAAAGTCCAGTCTGACTTGATCATGTTTCGGGTAGAATTCAACGCAGAGTTGGGTGCGGAAACGGGAGGAAGGGGAAGGGGAAGTTTGTGCGTAAAAAAAAAGAGTGAAAGATAATGACTTACGTGATCGTATTGGTCTTATATGTGTGTGTGTGTATTGAGTGTTGTCTTGTAGGCTGTAATATACCGAGTTGGTATATTTATATATAGACCACGGCAGTGGATATAGGGTTGGGTTGATGACGACGCCGTGAGACGCAGATACGGGCAGCAGAAAAGGTATGGTTGCGCAACCTGTTGGTTTTCCCGCCGCGTCCGGCCGCGGTTCCTAGTTACTACATAGCTGTAACTTATCTGCAAGGTACACATTCCTTTGCCTACAACCACCGAGGCTGAAAGCTAGGCAGAAAAGACGGCGCCTCCCAATCAAAACAAGTGGGACCACCCGGATCCCGGGACTCACGTTCTAACCCGTATTTCTCGCGTTCCGCTTAGCCTTGCTCTGGGCCCAAGCGCTCCTTGTTCACAGGCTGCCCCATTCCAGGTCGTGGGTGACGAAAGTCAAGGCGTGGGCTTGGGCCAACATACAAGGGATGTCGCCGTACCCGCCAGGTTTGGAAGGGCGAGAAAGATTGGTTAGGTTGCGACAGGCAGGATATGGGTGTGTGGCACGCCTCGTGGGAAGTGTGCTACTGTGGCCAGACCTCACATCCAGGGGACGGGACGGAGGGGGCGGGCGATCATCGTCTCATTTCCTTTTTCTACCGTGGTCTTCATGCCCGATCACTTTCTTGCTTTTGACTATGTATGCACGCACACCTCTCGCCTGCTTGCTAGTTCCGTGCCCTCGTTCTACCAATGCAGACGATAACGCGATCGACTTGACTGATTGAGCGCCGAAAGAGAAACACACGAGACTCCGCGACTGTGCGCTTCCTTTGCTTCTTTTTGGATCGGCCCGCAACTCTACTCTCTTTTCAGTCGACCGCCGTGTTTTAACTTTTGACGTTTCTTTTTTTGCTTCCTAGGAAAAAGGTCTGGGAGTCCGAGTTCGTGACAGAGGAGATCCTTGCGCCGGTATCATAGGTTTATTTCTTTGCGAGTGGGCCTATTGTCTGTGTGCGTCGGACTAGGGGCCATTTGGGACTTTCTTGGGCGAAAGGAGGAAGTTGGGTTTGGAACGACTACCATTGCGACGCCGCGGAGAAGAAAGGACGACTGCGATTTGCGAGATACGTTTACCGAACCCTCGGATCGCGAACCTAGGAAAGAAGCAGCGCGCATAGCTGTGCGCATCGACGTTGCGCTAGAAGAGGGACAATGGATGAGAACAACAGGATAACGATTACCGTGTGTGGAGATGGTGGTTGCGGTATGCACGATACGGGAAGAAGTCACAGAGGATAGAGGGCTGATCGCGGCACAGGAAAGAGTTCGATCACACTACGGCTTGTGAGAAGTCAGTGGACGTCTGAGTGAGTGGCGACGACTAAAGAGAAGAGAGTCATTGCTAATACACAACCTTCTAGATATGATCCCACAATAGGTACTTTACCTATGCGCCCGCGCAAATGCCCTTGGCCCCACTAACTCCCCTCCAGAAGACTCCTACTCCGTAACCCGTACCATCGATGGCGTCCCTTACTTCCTCATGCTCACAGATACGGCGGGGCAGGAAGAGTACCGCGGTCTCTGGGCCGCCTCCAACCTCCAATCCGATGCATTCCTTCTCGTGTACGACATTACATCGGCCAACTCGCTCGACGCGCTGGACTACTTCATGGAGATGATTGACATGGAAACCGACAACCGGCTAGACAATGGCAAGATACCGCCAATCAAATGTGTGGTGGGAAACAAGTGCGATTTGCAGGGCCAGAGAGTAGTAGAAGCAAAGAAGGGGCTCGAGTGGGCGAGGCAAAGGAAGTGCGGCTTCATGGAAACCAGTGCGAGAGAAATGGTGAATATTGAAGAGACGTTTGCTTGTAAGACTTGGCCCTAATGTGGAAGGATTTCGGATTGAAATTGGACAGGGCAAACGCTAATTGTTGCATCTAGTGCTCGTACGTCGCGTTGTAGAAGCTCGAAGATTAACTGCAGGAGACGGGGCTGCGAATCGGAACGCGGCGCATTCCATGTCGAATAACCTGAATGCAGCGGGAGCGTATCCCCAACACGAAAAAGACGACGAGGAACCAAAACAGAGCTGGTGGAGGAAACTCAAATGCTGGTAGCTGCAGTCCTGGTGCTGTAGCATTACGAGTTCTTGGGATCACTTCCCCGGGAGCATGAGAACATGAGCATACGTATGAAGTATCGTGTCTGGGTGTCCGGTTACGTTTACGCGTTTACTAGGCGCGCTGCCGTGTTGCAATTTGTTCTTTTGCTCTTTAGTCCAGTCTTTGAGCTGCTTCTTTTTTTCCTGTATCTGTTTTTTCTTGTATACCAATTCCTTGACATGCGCTTCCATGTGCGTCAAGATTCTTGTTTAGCGGGTTGGGTTATGGGATACACGGTCACCTTTCTCGGTCCTGACTCTTTCTTTTGTGTAATACCGTCCGTTTGTCTTTTCTCCTTACCTCGTATACCTCTGCTGTTAAGGCTGCCGTTCAACGCGCTCGTACTTTTCGTATCGTAACTGTAGACAAGACACCATTTTAGAAGATCGGACTTTGCGATGCAATACCTTAATATCTGATTCGTAGTCGGATACTGACGTCAGACTACTAATGACCTGCGCGTGAAGTGAAAGTTATATCATGGGAGTTATGACCATCTCGAGGCATGGAATGCAGCTAATTGTCGGCTATCGAAGGACATTGCTAGCGCGTCTGTGCGCAAGCACGCCATTGGCTTTCGGTACCACTGCGAGAGCCTCGAAAATGCGTCTTCACGTTTTACCTCGAATAAAATTGTCATTGGCAAGGCAGAGCATCGTTTCCTGTTTGCTCTCATCGAAAAGAGCGCAAGAGGCGTGTCGAGCCAAGCAGATCACGATTGCCCCTCCATAAGGATCGTGTCTCCGGAGATAAGAGAGTGAGCCGCGAACAAGTCGTCGAGAAACCAGAAAAGAGCGGGCTCAAAATGTCAAAACCTCACATCGACCAAGAGGCAGACCAGAGTGGTCTGTCGCGTACTCTCAAGGACCTCTTTGCCGGTGCAGTGGGCGGAGTGGCACAAGTCCTCATCGGTCAACCATTCGACATTGTCAAAGTACGATTACAAACATCATCACAATACTCTGGCGCTCTGGATGCAGCAACCAAGATCTACCAGAATGAAGGAGCACTCGCTTTCTACAAAGGCACTCTGACCCCTCTCATCGGCATTGGAGCTTGCGTTTCGATTCAGTTTGGTGGCTTCCACTACGCACGCCGCACCTTCGAAGCCAGTAACCTGGCCAAAACCGGAAATGGACAACTATCGTACTCGCAGTACTATGCCGCCGGTGCATTCGCTGGTATCGCCAATACAGCCTTCTCAAGCCCTATCGAGCACATCCGTATAAGGCTCCAGACACAGCCTCACGGCGCAAACCGCCTCTACAACGGCCCGATCGACTGCGTCCGCAAGCTTTCAGCACATCAGGGTGTTCTTGGTGGCGTCTACCGTGGTACTGCTGTCACGTTTCTCCGAGAGGCTCAAGCTTACGGATGCTGGTTCACCGCTTTCGAGTACCTCATGAATGCAGACGCTGCCCGCAATAACATTGACCGATCTCAGATCTCTACCCTAAAGGTCGCAGCCTATGGTGGTCTTGCTGGCGAGGTACTCTGGATCAGCAGCTACCCGTTCGATGTGGTAAAGAGCAAGATGCAGAGTGACTCGTTTGGCGCGGAGCAAAAATACAAGAGTATGAGAGACTGCTTCGCTAAGACGTATAGGGCAGAAGGCTTGGGTGGGTTCTGGAGGGGTATTGGACCAACATTGCTTAGGGCAATGCCTGTTTCAGCGGGCACATTTGCAACGGTTGAGGTTACTATGAGGTTGATTAGTTGAACTGGAGATGACAATCTTCTGTATCTCGAGTCGCGGGGAAGGGCGATTTCTTCGGATGAACAAGCATGCGTTCTTCACAACGAGTCCGGTTATTTGATAGTCAGGAACGGCCATTTCAGGCTTTCATGCTTGTTCCTGTGGATCTAGAGGGACGTGTTCTGGACGATGTTGGGGGTCACGGACTTTGCCGTCAGTATAAGAGTTGAGTATTTGTATACCAGAGTTTAACACTTTGGTGACACTGTACTGGTTTTCTGCAACTTGGTGTCTGTTAGAATTCTGCACCAGATGTGACGTACCTCTGCAAGGCATCCGGCTTATCATACTTGACAAGCTACATCCGAAAAAAGCCAGCAGAGAAAGACTTTGTTTTCACTCTTACACGATGTTGTGCTGACCACCAACCAGCGAACCCACCCCTTAGCGTGCATTGTAGGTCTAGACGCACGACCCTGTCACATGTAATCTCACTGTGCCGAAAGTGGTGTCGAGGCCGTTTTGCTGTTGTCGAATCTAGCACCCCTGCACCACCGCCGACCGCGCCACTCATTTCAAATGCATCTTTCATCTTACGATGATCTTTTGTTGGCCCGTGCCCCGAAGCGCCGAAGAGACCGATGACTGCCAGTGTCAAGGTCAGGCTGCACGGGCCCCTGCCGGTGAAATTATTGGGGTTCCTTGTGCACATTACTCGTCCCGTTGTCTCCGCAGCAAACATGTGGATTCCTTAATTGCCATGAACTATTACACTTTACCGTAGCTCCCATTCGCTCTCTCTCCGTCCAACCTTACAATGGCGAATGGTGGTTAAACATTGCTTACTGTCAGAGCAACAGGAGTCAAGATTATGACATTCCACATCATTCCGGGTAACTTACCTTGTTTCGCAAGCAACTGACTTATGGCACAAACTCGTATCGCCCTCACCACACTTGCCTGAAAGAAATACTTCCGTGAGCAGTCCAGTCCCCAGTCTACAAGGGGGCTGAGGAGCCATACGGAGCAAAAGGCGAAAACGTGGGATTAGACCATGAAGGTGCCATCCTTGTAGCACACGTTTTTGATGCAAGTGATCGACCGCCTTCTACCCCACCACACCTTCCCGCGACGTCCTCCGCATATGCTAATTAATATACCGATCTTTTCTTCTTTCCCTATCTCCCTCCCCCTCCCTCTCTCTCTCTCTATCCCACACACACTCTCTCTCTCTACAAACTACTCCGATCAAGCTTTCTCACCCATGAAGCCCTCCAAAGCGTCCACAACTCAGAGCGGAACCACATCGCTGACCGCGCCTGATACCAATACCTCACCCATCATAAGCACCTTTCTCCGCAAATGGTCGTCTGGTATCTGCATGCCTCGGTTCGGCGCGCCAAAAAAACAGTCCGCTTATACGCGATCCGAGGAAGATTTAGTTGCCATGCAATTACCCAAAGTCCACACGGATAATCGGCCTTCATTTGATGTGATGAACCCGAGTAACTGTCAGGCTGTCTGCCAGTCGCCGCTGGATAAGCGGTACAAGACTAAAAATAGATTGAAGAGGAGGGGTACCAGTGCTCTGGGTGGGATTGATGAGGTCGCGCATTCGAGAGTCTTGTTCTCGTCGGTATCGATGGGGAGGGTGGATCTTGGGGGCTTGAAAACATCGCTGGCTGGGCCTGCGAAGTTTGAGAGTGTGAAAATGGTATCGAAGGAGTGAGGAGTGAAATGGGGGGGTTGGGAGTGTTGTTGGTTATGGTGTAGTGCAAGAAGGAGAAGACTGAAGAAGATTATAGCAGGTTAGACCTCGTGGTGTGGTAATGGTGCGCTGGGCGTTGATAAGGTGAAACGTGGTGTACGATTCTAGATGTGAGAAAGAAAGAGAAGGTGATTTTGGGAAGGAGAAGGACTGAAAAGTATCGAACAAGGATCGAACAACCCTAACAGCAAAGACGGCCGTATAATCACGTTTATTTCTCTTTCCATATATGTCAGCAATCATTTGGTTGAAGGATGGAAGTTTTAATTTAATACTGACTTAGAGTCGCTCAAGAAAAGGTGGACTTGAGAAAAACTTTGCCAAGTTTACTTTCCATCACCCTTTCCCCACAAATCCACTACCCACATACCCCTTCCTAACCTTTCCCACTAAATCCTACCTCGCATACTCCAAGCCAACAGGCACCCCAAGCGCCTCGATACCCTGACTCAACACCTTGAAAACCGGACCCCTACTCCCCCCACTTCCTCTCCACACCACCTCCACCAACATTGCATACACGTTCTTACCCACACTCTTCGCCACAAACCACACCGTTTGGTTAAAGTCATCCCTATACACATAAAAGCTCGAAATCGCCAGCTTCTGCACCTCGCCCGCGTCATTTACCGCGGAGAACAATGATGACTGCGAGGAAGTTATGAGGACGCCTGTGGGGACGGGTGTGAAAGGGGTAGTCTGTGTTGCAGGAAGCTGAGAGATGTAGCGGTCGAGATACTTTATGCTTGTTGTCGAGGCCGAGTTTTCGAGCCAGTATAGTGAGTCGACTACGATGCGTAGTTGGCCCGGTGCTGCGCTTATCCCACTAACGAGAAGCTGTGTATTGCCTGTGCCATTGAGGGCTGCGCGGAACAAACTTGATGCACCGTTATTGTTATTGTGGTTGTCGGAACGAGATGTGGCAGTCCAGTAGATCCAGCTTCTTGCTTCGTCGAGAACGAGGCCGGTGGCGTGCAGGCCGATTCCTTGAAATACGTTGCGTACGAGCTCGATGTTTGCGCCATTGAAATCGGCTTTTTGGATGGACAAGGTGGTGGGGTCGCTGTAGTAGATTTTCTGCTCCTTTTCGGCGACTGTGAGGCTAGGGATCTGGTTGGAGTCATTCTTGTTTAGGATCGTGGTTGCATTGCTTCCGTCTAGCTTTGTGCGTATGACACCCTGGCCTGTGGCAGAGAAGAGGAAGGAGGAGGAGGACGAGTAGGTAAGTGCTTGGGCTCCAATAGGCGAAGTGTTGGCTTCTGAGTTGAACAGCGTGAGGGTCGTAGAGTTTGAACCATCCTTCGCTAGGCGACGAAGGGATGTGAGCGACTGGAGGGTGGAAGTACTGCTTTGGCCTAGACCCGTGTCAAGGACGATGAATGACTGCGCGGTAGCAAGTCGAAGCAGGACGATCAGGGGAAGTAGAGAGAGCATGGTGCTTATGGGCCTGATTAGTCAATGCTAGGGAAGGCATGGTTCTTTATATGTCTATTGCAAGCCAGTCTTGTACGTAAAAGTTAGGTTGTACCAACATTGTTGAAAACGACTAATGCCGCCTTTGCATGCTGCACCTCTATGTATATGAAAGTCCTCCATTATTTGCCGGTAGTTTGAATCCTGCGTGAGGATATACGATCGGATGACATAGCTGTTAGGAACTAGTACCTATGTTTGGCGTAGGCGAGATCTGGCTGGTGGCGTACGGCGTCCCATTCAATGAATCTAGATTGCCCACTGCAGTAGTCTCGAATAGAGGCTTTGTATTCCTTTTTCCAGCTCGCCTGTGGAGACTCTGCACCTGAAAGCCGATTACACAAAATGGAAGCTACAAGGGATATGATCCAGTGCCCACGGCCATAGTAGTGGGAATGTGTCTAACATTTCGTATGCTCGAATGCGGGTATCGTCAATTGATAATATGTACTCCAACGCTAATGTAACGCTAAATCTTTTTCTGCCATCTCCACTTCTTCACGGGATAGCAGAAGGATCCTTAGGCCAGTTCGCCGCAAACGCCGTCCATGGTGTTCCCCTCATCACCATCTTGCCGCTCTTGTCAGGCTCGTACAGCAACGGCTCATACCCTTGCACGCTCTTCCAGGACAAAAATAGCCGTCTCCAATAGCACGTCACCGCGGCCGGCGTCAGGTACCTCCGCGTAAACGTTTCGTAGCTGTTTCGTGCAATCAATTCCGCATCAGCATCGTGATCACGGTAGTACTCCATGGCCGACTCGAGATTTCCAAAGTTCTCCGATGCTTCGATGTAGTTTACATCTGGTCCTGCGAGGCGCATGAGGTGTGTGTGGAACTCTTGCCATTCTAGGGGGTGCGTTATCAGGGCCGAGCGACAGAGTTGGAGGTACTTTAGGCGGCCGGAGTACGAGGTGCCTTCGGTTTGGACCGTGAACTTGTATCTGGGAGATTGTTAGCATGTTTCCACAAGTTTTTCTCTTGGATTATAGTGGACATACCCGCAGAAATCACGTAGGTTCATAACGTCTTTGGTGTGTGGGTCGCTGGCGTTGTTGATGACCACAGGCTTGATATCACTCCAGCTCTGCCCCTTGCTGACTTTGACCAGCTCTTGCCTCAACTTGGCCATTTTGACCTTTCCACGCCAGACCACCCTTGGGTCCTTCTTGCTCCATGGTACTTCTGTCTCTTTCTGCTGGATTTCCTTCCTGATGGTGTTCCAACTCGGTGCATGGGTATAGTTCCAACTCCAATAAGCGTAGTTTGGCATCATCCAGATATCCCTGTACTCGGGCCCTTCCTTGCGCGTGTAGCCAAAAAAGGTGCCGTCGCCCTTGGACCGCCGCGGCAGGTCGTCTAGCGAGAGCGCAAACTCGATATTCGGGATCGGAGAATCAGAAGTAGAGGCAGTCACGACGGCGCGATCGATCTGTGCCAAGGTTCCGAGAATGCGCTCACGTTCGTTTCCGTTTGTGACGTAGCAATCCTCTGGCTTTCCCGTGTCGGTGACGAACAGCTGTAATGGTGTTGTGAGCGATGGTCTGGATGAGATGAGTGCTTGTGTAAAGTTACCTCTCCCTGATATATCATAACTCGTAGCATGCATCTTCCCGACTTGATCTCAATATCCTGGGGATGCACCTTCCTTCCTTGTCGAGCGCCTACAGCCTGATCTAAGCTGTGGTAGAGCTCTGGAAAGGCAAGATCGCACTGCTCTGAGCTAAGTGTGTGCACATTTGCATGTATGTCGGGATTGAACTGCCAACCCCGCTGAAAATGTCCGGGGCGTGCAAAGTCCAAGTAGTGGTTGTGTTTCGTCTGTCCCCATATAGACCATAGCTGCGTCGCAATGACAAAGGTAGAGATGTAGAAAACAAGGTGCGAGAAGGAAAGACGGTACCCTTTGGGGATCATGATGGCATTACGAGTGAAAAACGAGCGACTGTATCAATGAATGACGGACGGAAAGGAAGCAGGGCACTGCGGGGAACGTCGGTACGGAGGATCGCAGAGAACAAGTAGAAAGAGAGGTCTTCTATAGCGCGATATTGTATACGAGCCAGCAGCCCATAAAAGAGTGGCGTATGCTTCACACCTAACCGCTCTCAGTCATGGCATCGATTATGCGAACGGTAGCGAAACCCCTGGGCTATCTCACGCCATCGCAGGCGAAGCATGACTGTGCCGGCTGTCAGCCATAGGGCCTATCACAAGGCTGCTTGGAGCCGGGCGCGATAAGCATGTGGCCTCAAAAAAATTAATACGACAGAAGGATGTGAGGAAGAGGGTGGGAAGATGATGGACAGGAGGGGTCCGCATGGAGCATTCAGGGGCATAAGCTTCAGCAAGACCCTTGTCACCAAGACGCTTACAGCATGGCTAAGCTCTTCTGTGCTTAGCTTGCACGGGCACGTGCATCTAGGCGACTCTTTCCGACCTCCACAAGTCAGCCGTGCACGCTAGACACTCAACACCGGAGCCTTTTTGCGCGCGCAAGCCGCTGGAATTGACTCGTTACCAAGCCCGCAGAATGCCTGGCGAACAAAGCGGACGTGGTGGAGTCGTCTCCAAGCGGAACATTAACAAGCAATGCCATGAAATGACAAGTAGGCGCTTGGGGACAGGCACACGTCCAGCTGGGGAGCTTGGTAGGCTTATCCCCTGACACCCACAGGCCTCATCTTCCCCTTCCGACTGTGATGGGACGTTGGGAAGCACAAAAAGGAAGGTAGGATCTGCGACATGCACGGCAGATCATTGCGAATACTTGGCCGTTAGACCCTGCGCCACAAAGGGGCAAGGCATCCCACTATCATTTACTGCTTCGGTCATTTTATATCATGTAGGACTGCTAGGTTGCATCGTGAGTCAATCTCTTCTCGCTGTTTGGAGCTTGACAAGCTTACGACTTTCAGTGCATAACACACTTATCACGAGCTTCGATGTCTGTAATATACATCAGTTATCGAGTGTTTCACCTAGTAGTGGTGGCTTGACAGTTTAGGAAGAAACCGCAAGAAACGCTATTCGGAAAGATGACATCCAATCGAGAAACATTATGAGCCAAATGGCGCTTTTCAGCTTTGGGGAAACCCCAGAGAACTTGCAATGAGCACGTGGAGAAAGAGTCGAGTCACTGTTATGTCACATACGAGGATCCAACGACCATGTGTTCCACTCAAGACATACACCAACTTCCAACCACTGTTCTCTACGAAAGCCTCACATATTTCAGTTTGACTGGCCCCAAACTCCAAACTTGGACAGTACAATCTCCTCTGTATGTGCCATCCCGGCAAATACACCAACTTTCTATCATCATTCCCGATGCAATTCAACTTGGGAGGTCACCGTAGGAATGTTCTTTGGCTCGCGTTGTTGCGATGCCTACTAGAAGACGTGCCTTGCTTGGAGAGGTCACCCAAGAGCTGTTTTGGAATCAATACAATCATGGAAGACGCCAAGAAGTTGCCAATCGTCGCCAGCGCTGCATTGGGGAGGCCACCAAAAGAACAATCAAACTCCTAAAGGTATACACAGAATCTCGGGGTAGCGGTGTCTTGTCCTTCAGAAGGGTCGACCGATGTCACTGTTGATCAGCGCAGGCTATCTGGTAAGTTTGTTGCAGAACAACACCTACGCAACTCTTGGACTAAACCGGCATTCTTCTCCTGAGAGAAGAAACAACAAAAATCAGCATAATGTTCAATCGAGAGAAAGCGATGCTCAAATATCAAGTGCCATGTTCCATGGTCGATCTCAAAGCGTCTCCCCCACTCTTATCATGCATCGGCTCAAGAGTGGGAGGAAGGCCCGTCTCCATTTAAATCCATATTCATTGGCTCTCCGCAAACCCTCGGCGGATTCCCCGCATCCAAGCGTCATCTTGGCTTGGTAGATGTCCAGTGGGGGAGCCAGGTTTATCAGTTCGCTCACGGATGTTTCCTCAGAGCCCCAGACTATAGACCACTACTTTCAAGATAGTGAAGATAGCACGTGCCTTGGACACTGATAGGCGTACATTTTCCATAGCCTGGGCCCACTAAGCTGCCCCACTCCTGAGATACATACCCATGAGTTATTCTCCCTGGCTCTGGAGACGCGGCCCCAAGTACAGATGATCTTGGCCAGTAAAAGTCTGATATAAAACAGACAATGCCAAAAAGACTGTTCCAAGTACCAAGCATCCAGGCTGAAACATCTTCTTAAGTTGGCCTCTCTAGCTCAATCCCGTAGTGCCAAACTTGGATGTTAATGTCCCCATTTGAGTTCGGCGAGTTTACACCGGGGGCACCCATCTCACAACACCAACATCGTCGTCGGTGCCGTCGCCGCAATCGGTCCCGACGGATTATATCTAGTCGCAAACAACAATGTCTGACGAAAAGATGCCCGATCTGTTAGAGAAACAAGATTCCTCGCCCACCACCCGCACTGTCGAGCCCGAACTCGGCATTAGCGAGCCTGTCAATGCGCTCCAGCGTTTCGCAAACAAGCTTGACGCAGTCTGTGGTGTAGAAGCCCGCGGCATCGAGCGAATACCAGAGGAATTGCGAGAGAGAGAAATGAGCTACCGAGACTACATCCACATGTTCACCATGTAAGCTCCCGTCTTCGCTCATCGCGTGTGGATAGCAAACTCACTTTTTTCTTAAACAGCTGGTTTTCAATGAATTGTACAGCCAACCAGCTCACTTTGGGCGTGCTTGGACCCGTTACATACAAGTTGGGTTTCACAGACTCGATCCTGTATGTTCAAAAACGGAAAAGCAAAAATTTGCCCAAACAGCATCAGCTAAAACTCGTTCCAGTTTATGCATGTTTGGCACCATTTTCGGCTCCGTGTTCACGGGCTACATATCCACGTTTGGACCGCGCTCTGGACTGCGGACGCTCAATGTGGCAAAGTATACGATGGGCTGGTGGCCCTCGAAATTATGCGTAATACTCAATCTTTGCATTGAAATCGGATACGGACTTATTGACTGCTTGGTCGGTGGGCTGTTGCTGTCTGCCGTCAATGGCGGAGGCATGTCGGTCATTGTGGGTATTGTCATTGTGGCGCTCATCACTTGGGTCGTGGTGACGTTTGGGATAAAGTGGTTTTACAAGTTTGAACAGTAAATGGTTTTCCTGTCTTGCAACACTTCAGCGATAATGGTTGGCTAACTCTCCGTGACAGGTTCGTCTGGGCGCCTACCGTCCTCGTTCTCTTCGTGCTCATCGGCGTCGCGGGTCCACACTTTGACACGTCGGTCGCTTCGCAAGGCACGGGTGCCGTACTCCACGGAAACCGCCTCTCGTACTTCTTCCTCGTTGCCTCGGGGCCGCTCAGCTGGTCCTCGGCTAGCGCAGACTACGTCGTATACTACCCCAAGACGACCAAACGTGGGCTTACCTTTGCCGCTACAACTTGCGGCATCACGTGCGGCAAGTTGATGATAGAGTTCCTCGGCATCGGTCTCGGTTCCGGGCTGCTCACAAACGCTTCATGGAAGCAGGCCTTTGACGACCATGGCATCGGCGCCCTAGTCGTGGAGTCGTACAAACCACTCAACACCTTTGGAAAGCTGTGTTGTGTGATTCTTGCCATATGCATCGCGGCCAACAACATTCCCGGTACGTATGCTGCAGCTCTCAACTGGCAGCAGCTCGGCGCTCCCTTTGCCAAGATCCCAAGACCCATCTGGAGCACCTTTTCCTGCATCGTCTTCACTGTCATTGCGATTGCGGGCCGCGACTCGCTGTTTGACATCTTCATCAACTGGCTGAGTTTGATCGGGTACTGGACTATCATCTGGATCACCATGACGCTTCAGGACGAGTACATGTTCCGCAAGGGAAGGTTTGACTGGGAGATTTGGGATCGCAAGGATTTGCTTCCCCATGGCTTTGCTGCCCTGTTCGGCATGGTTGTCGGTTGGGTGTTTGCCGTCTTGTGCATGTACCAGACCTATTTTACGGGTCCGATTGCAAAGCTTGTTGGGAATGGCGCGGATTTGGGGTTGCCGGTTGCTATGGGGGTTACCATGATCATCTACCCGCCGGCTAGGTGGTTGGAGTTGAAGTACGTTGGGCGGTAGATGGAGACGGTGGTTTATGCCAGTTTCAAATACAATGTGGAAGCTTGAGCTATATTGTGCAAGTTGGATTTTTTTTAGTGCGTTTCTCAACGAGTCGCAATCGCCTCTAGCTATTCCTCTAGTGATATTTTCTTTTTCAGACGAGATAGCGTCTCCGCTGTCGCCAATCATTAGGAAGGAACCCCTGTTATATCAAATGAGTAGCAACGGTGAATAGTCAACAATGAGAGATTGCGCTGGAGTATCAAGGACGCCTAGAAAGTGCAAAGAAAAAAGTAAATAACCCAATTTCTTGACTGATCGTGTGCATGCACATAATCAAACTATGTAGTTGGAGAATTAGCGGTATGTATATGTGATTACCTGTTTCCTTTGCTAAGATTTACTCAGATCTCCCCCCCAACCCTTTGACATACACGCCCCAGCTCTCACAGAGCTTTCCAATCCTCATCCTCTACAAGAACATGTGGCAAGTCTTTGTGAATGACATACCAAGTACACGCTCTCCATCGTCTGTATTGCTCAAGTCTTGTCGTGACTTCCATCCGCAAGTTTGCTCTTCCCCCCATCTTCCGTGATGCGGCGCCTAGTGCGAAACTTGTAATAATCTGTATCCATAGTCCGAATCTTATGCTCCTTCTCATCAACTCCCACTGCCGCTGTCGGACAGAACAACAAACATTCGCCCGTCTTCAACCGTGCAATTTGCTCGAATACCTTTTGATGATCCTGTCCCTTGAGCGCTGCAAGGTGCTGTTTTAGTACTTCATACCAAGCCGGGCTTGTGCAGCGATGTACCATGGTGATGTTGCAGAGGTCAAGCAGTCGCGTGTTGATACTAGGCTCTTGTGTCGCAATCACTACCCTTGCGCCCTGGTGACGCTGCTCGCGGATGGACTTTAGGAGTCGTTCCGTGAAATTTGCTGTGGCAGCGTTGTCTTCGCCCATGTAATTGTGCGCTTCATCAAGTGCTATGATCTTTCCGCAAGTCGTTTGCGATATAAAAGCCGCCAGGCATATGTCGAATAGAGCGCATACCGAGTCTTCGTCCACATGAGGGTCGGTAAGGTCAACGATTGTCAAGGTGCCGGGTTTGCTAGAGAAGAGGTTTTTGTTGGCCTTGCTTCTGTTGGGGTTGCGCACGCTCTTGTGTATCTTAGTTTTACCTTGTACCTTGACTATCTTATCCCTGGGTTTGATGTCCACAAAGGCTTCGAGTAGATCCAGTCGCTGTTCGAGAGGGCCACTCTGCATGTCGGAGAAGCCTGCTTTCTGAAGTTCAGATATGAAATGCTCATAATTAAAGCCATCGACGCCGCCGTTGTTGATTGCCATTTCTCGTAATATCTTTTTCACAACCTAGGCTTGGTAGTTAGTGTTTGTCACAATGTGCAGCTATAAAAGCACTCACATTCATGTACAGGGGCATTTCGCCCCGTCTTCCGATGGCCATCAACAGCTTGATACGTGCGGTATCGAGATGGGAGACATGCAACTCTAGTGTCTCAACCGTAATCTTCGCACCACAACGTTTGGCTATGGCTTCGTAGCGTTTCCTTAACGGATTAATATGGCTTGCACTAACAAGTACCTTTGTGGGAATTTTCCCGCAAAGATAGGCTGCTTCACAGAGATCGCCACCTTGTGCACGATCATAGTGAAAAACGATACCTGCAAGCTGTTCTGGATTCCTACCAATCTTGGCATCATTCATCAGGCAACCCTCAAGCATGCATGCCAGGGCGTGTGATTTTCCAGAACCTTGCGATCCGCAAAGGAATGCCGACCATGGAGAGTTGGTGTTTAACAGGACAGGCTCTGGATTTTGTTCTTGCTGTTGCCGCTGTTGCTGCTTCTCATGGTCATCGTTGATAGCTTCTAATAGCTCTTCATGTGACTTTTCCGCTACCTCACACCCCATGACAGCATACTGTTTTAGACCAACATTATTTTGCGCCATGTAAGTCTTCACAGGCCACCACACCAATGGCGCACTGTGAATTTCTGCTTTGGCTGCATGTATTTTCGAGTTGCTCTTGAGTTTTGGATCGGGGCTCAGGAGTTCTTGGTAGCAACGAAGTTCTTTGTTTTGAGCCATGGTGCTCAGAATGTGCGTGTAAGTTCTGGTCGCGCGTACGCCGATTGAGCTAAGCTTGATATCAGTATCACCTGTTGTACGGTGTAACGCCATATATCTGTTCTTTTAAGACCTCCTCTGCTTGCTAGACTGTAATTGCTGCAGATAGAAAAGTTTGCGCGAGTTACAGCAAGCTTCTTCCTTTTTCGTATGAAATAATCCCGACATACAAGTCACTCGTATTAAATAAATGCATTTTTTCCAAAGCGCAAGTTTGTTCGCTGATCTGAGTATGGTACCTACCTTCTAGATTTTAGGCACACCTCCGAGCACTCTTAGAAACCAGACACAAGAAAAGAAAAAGGAAACATAGAAGATGAGTGACTTAATCCTGCGCAAACATCAGTGTCGTTGACAGCACACTCGAGCAGAAATACTTGGTTGAGGTGTGGTCTCCAGATACAAAGGAAGCGGCGCTGCCATCACACTAACCTTTCTGGTCAGAGCATCCACTGACAACTGCAAGTACACCTGCCAGAACCTGACCTCATTTCCAGATGTCCTGGACTTACAATGTTAATACTCAACAAGTAAACTGTGCAGCTTCACAGTCTAATAATTTTTTACCCAAGCACTGACAAAAACTATACACCGTTATATGCCAGTTTAGCGGCTTCTGGCGGCATGTGGCTGAGGAAGATGGCTTCGAGCGTTGATTCAGGCACGTGTGTGGTAGGAGTTTGGATGGATGAGCTTGGATGGATGAGCTTGGATGGATGAGTTTAGATGGATGAGTTTAGATGGATGAGTTTAGATGGATGAGTTTAGATGGATGAGTTTAGATGGATGAGTTTAGATGGATGAGCTTAGATGGATGAGTCTAAATAGATAAGCTTGGAGAAGAAGAGGAGAGGATATATATAACTTGCCTCCAAGGATTTGTGATATTATCACTTTGTGGCACCTATTCCAGGCCGCGAGGCCTGCGAACTATAGTTACTGTGTTGTGCAATACACTTGTAAGCTACAGTCTTAAGAGAGAGGGAGGTATTTGTTGCGCTGTAGGTAGCACTTTAAGACCCCGCACGGAGCCAAGCCAAGCTAACTATCAGCTTAGCACAATCACGTGCGATCACGTGTTGATATCATTCTTACAATTTTTTGTGTTTACTAGGTAGAGGCTTGTTACCTGTTTAGACTTTTTTTTATATAGATTTGCGATACCCCTTCCTCCCCTTATAGCATTAGAAAATCATATGCAAGCTTAGAGTATCTCTAATCATGAACACACTCCGCCTTTGATCAAAACGCCAAAGCTATGCTTGAACCGAAACCATCTTTCTTCTAGGACAATCCTCCCCTGCCGCTTCAATTCCTCTTTTTACCCTTCTTCCCGCCCTCTGTTGCCGTCTTTAGGGCCGCATGATTTGGATTCTTCTTCAAGTGCTGATAAAGTTGGTTCTTGGATGGAAACGCGGCACTGCAGCCGGCGCAAGATAAATTTGCTGGTTCTGGAGTGTCTGATTGCTTTGCAGCTCGTTTTGCCCGTTTCTGTGCAGCTTTGCCCATTTTGGGTTCTGGAGGGTTGGTGGAGGCTTCAGGTTCTACGGGATGGATCGGGTTGGCATTGATGTCTTCGGTGGGTGCGGTGGAGGCTTCCGTGTTAGAGCCAGCAATACGGGCTTGGACTTCGGAACGCGAGGCGTACTCATCGTCTTCGTCGTCATCTTCGTCTGATTGTGAGCTGGAGTTGGCGTGTGAATCGGCGCCAGTGTTGTTAGGTATACTCTTCTCGGGGACCTTTTCTTCACCGTCTATGCTAGCATCGTCTACATTGAGCTCCTCCGTTTTCTGCGCAACGCCTTGAATAGCATCATCCGTATCTTCTTCGTCAGAAACCTTGTCATTTTCCACAGGCTTGTCTTTGGCTGGCGTTATAGTACCACCCTTGACCACATCCTTATCCAAGTCTAGCTTTGCATTGTCTTTTTGCATTTTCCACTTCAAGGCCTGGATTGCTTTCTGATGTTTTTTGCTCTTCTCATGGGCATCATATTGTCGCTCACTCTTGAACGTCTTGTTGCATGCCACGCATTCATAGAGGTCTTCTTCGACCTCTTCTTCAGTCTCCTCCTCGAGCTCGTCATCCGGTCGTGTGGTAGCCCATTCTGGCAGTGCCTGGGCTTCTTGGTCCAACTTTGCAAGCTGTGCAGCTCTTGCACGCGCTACCTGGGCCTTCCTAGCCTCTTGCTGAGCCTTTGCCTTTTGCTCTTCGGTTTGTGGGGTGTATCGGGGGTCCCGCTTGCGTACGAATGCGACCAAGGCCCTGACGGCCTCGTTGAAGTCTCGCCTACCCTCGTCCCGTAATTTCTGATTCAACTTGGCCATGGCCTTGCGCTCCTCGCGATAGTCGGCGCGGCTTAGCTGATATCTATCCAGCCAGGCAAAGCTCTTCACTGTAACGAAACTGTTCCAGACGGTATAAAAGTCGCGCACGACGCCCTCGTACTCATCATCCTTGTGGCCAAAGGTGGGATACTCTGGTACCTCGACATCCTCGTAGGCTGCCGCGTACGCTTCTTCCTTGGCAAGTTGCTCGAAAGTCTCTCGCACGAAACCGAAAAACCCGTTGGGCGAGTCAGTGAAATCGACGTTCCCTCTAAACTTGCCCATCATCCGCGCCAGCTCGTCCGCTGTTGTCATGCGCATACCGCCCTGCCAGGTATCTTGGCCGACTTCATCCCCGGTCCCACCGCGTAGTATGGTTCCCTCGTGCGCATCGTACCATGCACGCTCTTGTTCGTCTGACAGCACCTCGTACGCACTCCGGACTTCGGCGAAGAGGGCAGTAGCCCGTTCGACGTCGCCATAGTTTCGGTCGGGGTGGAGTTCGAGCGCTTTCTTGCGATACGCCTTTTTGAGACTGAGGGGGGGGGTTAGTCTTTGTTCAATCCAAAGTAAAGAAACTTGGTAACGCACTCGTCTTGTGTAGCATCCCGCTCTACGCCGAGCAGCACATAATAACTCGTCTTTACTTCACCAGTGTCTGCAGCCGCTTGCGCGTCTCCAGTCGACTGCGATGCACCCATACCGGATCCTGGCTTTGGAACAGTTGGGGAGTGGGTTGGGTCAAGCTTTCGGCGACTAGATAAGTTTGCAAGGATTTGGTGTTGCAGGTGAATATGAGGGGTACGCGGAAACTGGTATAAAACGGATGTAGATTGGATTCAACGGCTGTATGTATATACTCGCACAGCCCGCTGCACTGTGGAATCCACCCGCACTTAACACTATGGGTTCAGCGATAACTCTACCAAGCCTCGTAGTAGTTTGGTACCTGGATGAGTCGTGAAGAGCACTGGTTGCGTCATGCGGCGAGTTCGGCTCTGACTGTGCGCTAGAAGCTCATTGGCCGCGGAACAGGCACGCGAAAAGTCTGAGAAGACATTGCCATGAGAACCAACGCTATTTGCGGTACGGGTGCCAGCAGAGTCTAGACAAGGGCACATGCTATTACAGTCTTTTTTTCTCTTCTCTTCCCTTCCGAGCATTTACTTAAAGGTGCCACTTTCCCCGTCTTTGGGCTCGCGTAGAAAAAGCACTCCTCCATCGACTTTCTGGGGTTCTCCGACTCTTAGCGCCTTTCGTCTCGTTATCCAGATAGGCGCCTGATTTTCGGGGTAAAGCGCCGGCTTTGAGCACACGTTATTTCTTCTCCTCGTTCCCTTACACCGCATCTTACACCTGTGCAACCCCCCCAAATCTCACCAAGCACCCCAGCCGCGATACTTTTTTTCTTTTTCCCAAAACGCTCGCTGTATCTGCATACGGGCAAACGGCGATCGCTCGAAGCCGTCCGTTAGCCTGGCCCACGGAACCGCGTTGGAACCAAGGTGGAAGGATCCCCGCTAAAGCCGACAACCACTCGTCACCCCACGTGCGTCCTCCTCGCCTTCTGATCGGCCGGCCCCCCTCTCACCAGCAAGCACAAGCTTCACGCCCGCCCTGAGCCCAAAGTCTAAATCATGAAGTTCGGCCATGTGTTCAAGCAGACGCTGCGCGACGAGGGCTTTCCACCCGACTGGGTCGACTCGGCCATTTCCTACTCGCAGCTCAAAAAGTGCATAAAGCGGCTTACCGACGAGCTGCAGCGGGTAGGCCTTGACCCTCCTACCTTGTCCAAGCTCCTCAAGCACGTCGAGGACTACAATGCATCCACCCAGCAAGACGATGACCAGGAACGTCCGTTTGAATACATTCTGGATCCTGAGAGCTCAAAGAGCGATGCATCGCCCTCGCCCAAGGCCTTCCACCCAAAGCTGATCTTCTACGTCAACGAGACAAGCGGAGAAGTGCTGAGCGCCAAGCTAGACGATGAAACCAAGCGCAAGTTGCAGATGCTCGCTGTCGAGACTGGCATGTCTGACATGCGTGTGTTTGACAGCTCTAGTCCGTCTTTGAAGTCTGGCGATCCTGGCATTGGTACTACCACTCCTGCCTTTCCAACCCGACAGGACTCCACTCGGAAAGGGTCAAGCCCAACCCGGGGCCGCCCTGGGTACCGGACAGTGCTAGTGCCCATCACCTCTGACACCGAGTTCTTCACCCGACTCACTAGCGAGGTGTCAGGGCTGGAGAAGCTGCAGGAGCGGGAGCAGAAGCGGATGAACGTCCAGATCGAAGCACTGGGGAAGCAGGTGGCCAAGCTAACCGACCCGGATCGGCGGGCGAATAGGAAGATGCTCACAGCTTGGCGTCAAATCTTCCAGCTGTACGTCGAAGAAGGCATCTTCTTTGGCACCACGGAGCTCGACCACAAGTCGCATGATTCGGAAAAGGCAATGGCCAGGCTCGCCGGCTTCTCCAACAAAATCGCAAAAGCGGGGCTAGTGGAGCGACTCAAGAAAAAGGACAATATCCAAGCCTTGAACTCGTTCATGCACATCAATCGCGAAATCCTGCAGGGTCTCCGTTTCGGGGAAATCAACCACAACGCCATGGTCAAGATTTTGAAAAGTAAGTTTCAGCCTACATGCAGCCTCCCCCCCCCCACACCTTCTAGAACTTCGCCCCTTAGAGAGAGAGAACGAGAAAAAAAAACAAATACTAACTTGATTTGTAGAATTCGACAAGCGCACCGCTCTAGGCGTAAAGTCTACTTTCCCGCGCCAAGTCGAATACCCAGAGTTCTCCGAGCATCTCGCAAAAGCAGTGTGCGCAGAGGTAAACACGCAGATTCTGTCGCACGTGCCCCAAATAGACGACTACTCGTGTCCCATGTGCATGGAGATTCGATGGCGCCCCGTCAAGCTGAGTTGCAACCACACGTTTTGCATCCGCTGCTTGATTGTCATGCAGAATAACAAACAGTACAACTGTCCGTTTTGTCGGGAGAAGACTGTTTTTAGTGCAAACTCGGGTATGTTTTTGAATCGTCTCTTCCCTGCTTGAACAAAGAACATACTAACATGTAATCAGACAATCTCGACACCCAACAAGCCGCCTTCCTCAAGAGATGGTTCCCGGACGAAGTAAAGGACAAACAGCGCTACAATGAGCTCATGGCTGGCGTGGATCAATATGGAGAGGTGTATGCGACTGAAAAGTGCGTCGTCATGTAAACTCCATTTTTTCCCCCTTTTCATCCACCTTTCCTGCGAGACTTCCTGTAACGTCTTCCTTCCTCTTCTTCTTCTTCTGGATATCAGATTCCACATGCTAAGACATTTTGCTTGTAAAAAAAGGTTTCTCGGCGCCGGCAGTCTATGGTAAGTTGCCCAGCACCCGCAATGGTATAATCTGGGTAGCCCAATTTAGATGACTAACGTGGCATTCTAGGCATATGATCTAACTACCTACCTCCTTGTTCCTCTTGTTTTCTTTTCTTTCAGGTATCCGTGGTGTTTGGGCCTGTTTTATCTCTCCTTTTTCTTCTTCACTTTTAAAGATACCCTGGGTGCATCCAACCCCGTTTCTGGCGCAAAGATACATACAACTACGTATTAGATTACTCAACTTAATCGTTTTTTTACTATCCTTGAATCTGAGTCTCACGTCCTTGTTTGTTCAGTGCACATGGTGACGATGATGATGGATATAAAAAAAACACACACACTATACAATGATAGATGCTGTTTGTAGTAACATTGTCCAAGAAGAGAAATATAAGATAAAAATATGATCATGCAGTACTATGCTGCGGCACGGGCGGCGGCGGTGGTGGTCATTCCCTCAGTTTCTTGCCCCAAGCACCCAAAAAGAAAACTCCATCCCTAAATGCGACCAAGGAATAAAACGCTATGAGAAAGACGAGAGAGTGAGAGAGAAGAAGAAAAGAAGAAGAGAAAGAGAATTAATGCCCAGTCCAAGGCTGTCTCTTTCTCTCAATTTGACAAGTTGAACTATACACTACGCTCTGGGTGTTCTCCCTCGGCAATCACGGCAACACCTAGTCCGCGGTCGGGG
>Ga0265797_10002662_pt1 | contig 29702 bp, 24 predicted proteins | sample P2T30metagenome_FD_192433 | JGI IMG/M metagenome (GOLD analysis project Ga0265797, IMG submission 192433) | Plant litter microbial communities from East Loma Ridge, Irvine, California - P2 T30 | ecosystem: Environmental > Terrestrial > Plant litter > Unclassified | place: USA: California...
CCTTCCTCCCTATCGGCGTCGGCGCCCTTATCTCCGCTGGCATCTACCTGTCGTGGGACTGGTACTTGGCCCGCGCGCAACGCCTCAATCGCCCTTGGTCGCGCAACGAAGAGATGCGGAGGCTGCCTCTCGCTTGCATCGCCGGCCCGTTTTTCGTTATCAGTGCGTTCTGGCTGGGCTGGACGAGTAGAGAGAGTATCCATTGGATTGTGCCCACACTCGCGGGTATACTGTTCGGAATGGGATATCTGTGTCTCTTCATGGCTTTACTCAACTATCTAGTCGATGCATACGAAGTCTTCGCCGCGAGTGCCATGGCGGCAGCGAGTTTATCGCGGTCGTCATTTGGGGCTGTGTTGCCTTTTGCAGCGAAACCGATGTATAGGACTATGGGCGTGGCTTGGGCGACTAGTCTACTGGGGTTCTTCAGTCTGGCGCTGTGTGTTGTGCCGTTTGTGTTTGTGCGGTGGGGCGGGAGGATGAGGGATCGCAGTCAGTTTTGTCAGTATTTGAGGAGGAAGAAGAGGGAGGAGGAGGAGGAGCAGGAGAAGGAGAGGGAGGGGTTGAGGGAGAAGAGGGTTATGGTACAGCCTAATGAGTTGAAGGGGAAGGAGGATGTGTAAAATTAGATTTTGAGTCCAATTGCGATGAGGTAGAAATCAGTATGGCTAAACTCAAAGATCATCCAACATATACCCTCTCCTCTTCTCAGGCTGCGCCTTGATAACCCAGCTATGCAGCACAATCTCATGCCACTGCACCCTCTCCGCATTCTGCATGCGAAACACCGGCTCCCTCTCAACCACGAATTCTTTTCCTTTCCTAGGCCCAATGCGCGGAAGGAAGAAGCGAAACGAAACCCAATACACAATACAGCATGTCAGCATTATCCACGACAACAATCCTGTCGCGTACCAAGGGAGCCCTGGAATAATGTCGTGAACGTCAAGGTCTGAGTATTGAAACGGTGGTATACAGACTGCGACTAAGGGGAAGCCGCCCGCGATAGCGTAGATCACAGCAGCGGTGACACTGAGCCAAGTTGGAAGAGGCGATTTGAGAGACCACTTTGTAAAGGTACGGAGATACAACATGCCGACTGCCATGATGAAGGTTGGTATGATATCGATGAGGTACACGTATAGGTTTGCGAGAATCCGGTACGCGGATGATGGTTTCATGGGCCATGTTACCAGTATGAGAAACACGGCGCATACCCAGTGGAGGAAGAGCGCGCCTAGGGGTGTTGGCTCTGACTGGCTGGAATGGTGTTTCTCTCGGTATTTGCGAAAGAGAATGCGGTTCTCGCCGAAGAACTTGGCGAATGGTAGGATGCCTTCTTTCGCTATTTCTTGTTTTGCGCGGGCAAGTGTGAATGTCATGCCGATGACGTTGGCGAAGCTGTTGATGGTCGTGAAGATGGCGAGGATTGTGGAAGCGTGATTGTGGCCTATGACATTGTTGAGGAAAGCGAGGGCTACGTCGGTAGATGTAAGTTGTTGCTCTTTGCTGACTACAATCATCTGAGTGCGTCAGCGCAGATCTGGGAACTGACTATGTGGCTACCTACGTAGCTGACATTGACGAGCATGTATAAGATGCAGATCATCCCGAGAGCAATGATGATGCCTTTGGGAAAGTTCTTGCGTGGTCTGTGGATCTCGCAGAGTATCTGAGTATGCGTAAGTGTAGGTCGATGGATCGTCAGACTGATTAAGACTTACATAGTTGGCTTGGTTGTACCCCCCATAGGCGTAAAAGACCGCTAGCATGCCTTGCGTATAGCTGCCGGCGTTTCCGTGCGTCCGCGCAAACGAGTTCTTGTATCCCATATTGGCTGTTGCGTGATTCGTATGCGCGACACCGGCCAATACACATATCGCCATGATGGGGAACACACAAAGAATGGCGATTTTAACAACGACGATGACGTTGTTGAGGAGGATACCCCCACGTCGAGTGAACGCGTGCAAGAAGCATGGAAGCGTTACTGCCATTATCGCGAGACGTCGTGCCGCGGCATCCTTGGCTGCGCCTCTATCGGTACCTGGAGAGCCTATTATGTCGTCGCCGAAAGTCAATGCGTTGGCTGCGCTCGAAGCAATGATCACGTAGTTGACTGCGTAGAAGGAAAAGACGAAGAACTTGGGTCGCTTGATGAGGTAGTTCACCTAGTCGCGGTCAGCCGTGTATCAGTGGCAGGCTTGCAGTTCTGCACTCACGTAGTTCATGTCTCCACCATTGCGTACAACCGGCACTCTTTCGTCATCAATTGAATGCCGAGGTGTAGTCAAGCCGAACTCGATGTACAATATAGAACCCGCGATGGCTGCAAGCCCACCGAAAGCCCAAAAGCAAAGCGTGATTCCCGGGCTCTCGGTGGCCTGCATAACGGTCCATGGTGTTCGGAATATGCCAGTACCGATGACTTGCTGGAGTATGAAGGCCACTACTGAGAAGAGACCTAGAGGATTCGGCGTGCTTTTCGTAGCGACAACATCTTTGTCGTTCAAAGCCTCGAGGTATGCGCGGTCTTCTTCGTCTAAGCACAGGCTGCGGTCTCCCGATTGGACGCTACATGATTCGTCCATCGTTCGGTAATGAGCATCGATTTGGAGCTGGTGAAGCTTAGGAATCCGGTTGGATAAGTAGTACCTAGCTACAGTAGTAGCTGTCCAGTAAGAAGCCGGTAATGGTATCTGAATGATTTATCCCTTGAGTTTCATGCATTAGTTATCACCCGGGAGGAGAGCTAGTTTTTGAAGCCCTTGCTGGTAGCTTTACTCTTTCCGTCGATTGTTAGAGCCTTCGCACCGCGGAGCTGCGACTCCTTACTTAACGATACTTGCCATGTGAACAGCAGCCACTAACACAAGGTCGCTTCGAAACTCGATAGACAGCCACTTTGCGTAGGAGGCAAGGCTAAATCCGAAAGTGAACAAAGCATCGCTTGCCACAGTCGAGTAGATGCAGGGGATGTCTGAGGAAGGGATGCGCGTGTGCCAGATAACGACAGACAGCTCCTGAGGTATCGTTGTCGGTCCTAAGCCTGCATCTTCTCAAAGCATTGCAACCATCGGTAACGTGCCGTGGGATTTCGGTGTACTCAGCTTCATTTGCGGCGCCATCAAATTATCGTGGATCATATACGAGAAGGGGTTTACGAAGGAGAAGTCGCTGCGTTCGTCCTCCCAGCCACCGCACCGCGTTTTCGCGCTAACCGTATTGTCTTAGCGCAACGGTATCTCGAGTTTGGCGACGCGTTGTTCCGGCTGCACTGGAGTCTCAACACCATCGAATCCATCGTCAGAACCGCGAACACCGGCTTAGAAAACGGAAGGCTCGAGAGCTATGGTTCTGAGTTATATGATACCACAGCTCTGACCGATATCGTGGGTAACTTCCGCTTGACGCTGGAACAAAGTCAGAAGTTGCTCAATGATGTCAGCAAATTTCGTACTGGCAAAGACGGCTTCATCACCAACATCATCTACAACCTGAACTCGGATGCGCAGGTCAGAGATTTGACTGAGCGGCTGAAATTCCACACCGTCAAGATTGGTCTCGTTCTCGACGCGTTCAACATTCATGTCCAAACACAGCTGCGGGATCTCCACAATGAACAACACCAAGACCTTGCGGAGCGAATTCAGGAGCTGAAGCACCTACTTGTTGCTAGTCGCGATTCACGCACCGACGCGTATCATCCAGTGATCAAGCGAGATATAGAAGTCCCTGTCGAGCTTGCCAAGCGCTTCGCGGCGGAGTTACAGCAACGTTCTTTATTGTATACGTTTGACTGGGAGAAAACATCTGACGGGCCGCAAGTATCAGTCAGAGAAGGCCTAGAAGCCTTTTGCAACCATTTCAATGGCGCTCATCCTGATGGAGATGCGACATCATATCTTCGGCTTCTCAAAAGCATATGGCTAATGGACAAGATTAAGGAAGGACACGATTGGTCAAGTATTCAAAGCTCAAATCCAGGCGGTCTCTATGATAGGTGCATCAGGGAAATGGATCGAAGACTTCGCATAGAGTGCGCTCGAATCGCCAGCAGTCCAATCGCGCGCCCCCGACTATCTACCATCATGCGGTCTCGCGAGGAAATGCTTGCTATCTGGCCGAGACCTATCCCCATTAACGATAACGTGCACGAAACGAATCTTGGGGTTCTTCTAGACATCTCGCTTGTCTCCGGTACGCAGACACATACCTTTCGCGTAGTGCGTAACATGGATGGGACGTTGGGAGTGGAAGATAGCACTACGAATACAACACCATGCACTGGTGGCAGTTCCAGGGACAGAGTAACACAAAAACTCAACCTTGACCCAAGGACGGTTTTCCTAGTCCCTGTGTATGCAATACCGAAAGTTCCAGGCTCGCAAGATGCTTCTTGTAGCGTAAAGCTGCAGAGCTCGCCTGATGATACAAATGGCCTGACTCCAGAGTCTCGCTCATGTACCGACTTGTTCAGGTTGCAACACCTCATTACGGGCTACAGATGCGTACATCAAAGGTGGGTAGCTATTAGCCTACCAAACTTGTCGCGCAAGCAGCACTTAAACTCTATGCCTGCACAAGACTGACACGTTTGAAGGAGAACTGTGATAGTCACATCCCTCGTGAAAGGGCAGGGCTTCCCAACGAACAGTGGCGCATCCGAAGGTAGACCAAGCAAGACCACCGACGTACTGACTGAGATTGGAAACATACAGTTGTGGCAAAAAGCTTCTTTCGAAAAGAGACCTGCGTCCCAGCACCAATACAGCAAGTCGTCAGAGGACCTGTTCAATTCTCCAGAAACTGTATCGGGTGCATGGAGTCCTGAGCCACTCAGCGAACGGACTTTCACCTCGACGTCCAGTATCATGAGCAACATCTCCAGCGCTCACTCACAAGAGATATCACTGGGCTCTGCAGTCAGGGCAGTGCATTTAACACAACCAGAGCTGCCATTACTTGTGGTATTTCTCAAACAGCCAGATACAGGGCAGTTATCCTTTCTAGCCATTGAGCTCGACGAGCGTACGAAGATCGAGCCAAAAAGCTGCGACTGCCGAAGCACCAAAGCCAGCTGTACAGTCAGTGTGCTAGAGCGATCTGGTACACCACTGCTAACTCGTCGATTTTATGCGGAGAAAGGGCTCAACAGCTGGAATCTGGCGGCTGTCGGTGCTCACTGGTCATCCTCCAATGCCGGTGCGGTGCGCGTGCGAGACATGTACTGGCTTCGGTTCGAGTTCCCGAACGACGCTGAGCGCAAGAAGTTTCATCAGAATGTTGCTGATCTCGTTCGCATCTTCTCTGCAAGGATGAACGACTACCAGAGAGACTTAAGGTCGGTTCGCGGAGCTCACATCATCTCACAAATAGGCTGAGGATGGTTGGCGTTGCTCTCACTTCCTTCATCTATCGTGTCTGTCAATCTTTAGTCTAATGTTAATAACGCTCCTTCGTCTCAATATCATGTAGTAGTAATCTGCGGTCATGTTCGCTCACTTCCGATGATCTTGCTCAGGCCTCGTACTAGTTTGAGCCAAGTAATCTTTTACAAGAGCTCAAATTCCTGGATTGTGCCTTCACTGCGCCTACAAGACTATGCAACACACAAGAGAGACACTCGAAGTTGACGTCAGTCATATAAATGTCCCAGAAGATACAACGTCCCGTGTAATGCGAACGATCTAGCGAATGCGAATTTAGACTGAGAATCGCACCTGACGCCCGGTGCTAGCGAATGCGACATGCTTGGCCTGCGCCACCGACCTCTCGCACTCGTCAACACTTCGCCAATACACTTGGCACTCTACGGTAGAGACGTGCATCATTCTTCATAAGAACGACGTGGACTTCGAAACCAGAATTGGAGTATACATCGGCGCATACATCATTACGGTTTTCATATAGCAGCGTTTTGGTCTTCAAGAGCCAAGTTCCGCATTTTCTTCCTCACGATGACGGCGCCCTCACAGTCTGGCCAGAAACACCAACCTGATTCCATCGCAGCTAGCATCATTGCGATCACCAGCGAAGAAGCATGGAAAACTAATGCACGACGATGGAAGTTTCTTCTACTGTTATTACCAGGCTTCTATACCGCGAGTATGGATCTGACTATTGTCGCGACAGCTCAACCGTTCATCGCGTCTCATTTCCGTCAGTACTCCTGCCAACCCCTGCCAGTATGTATGCTCACCACCGAGCAGAAGCTTTGAACCAGATAAGCTGGATTGGTACAGCCTTCACCCTCACAGACACCGCGTTCGTCCCCTTGTTCGGCCAACTAGCAGATGTCTTCGGGCGGCACGCAGCTCTGCAATCTGCCGTTACTATCATGACCCTGGGCGCCGTCCTTTGCGCAAGTGCACAAGTTTGGCCAGTCTTGGTGCTAGGTCGAGCGCTCCAGGGCGTGGGGACGGCAGGCATGTCTACATGCTCCCTCATCATTCTAGCGGACAATGTGTCTCTGAAGGAGCAAGCGTTTAATACCAGTATCTTTCACTTCTTGATCGGCATCGCATACGCAACAGGGCCTTTGGTATGACTCTCAGCAGCTGAGTTTATCGTCACTAACAGGATCTGCAGATCGGAGGCTACATGACGAATGTGCATTGGCGATATGTCTTTGTGCTCTTGTCCGCCTTGAGCGCAATAAGCATCATCACTATTGCGTTCCTGCGACCTGATCTGAAGAAGGGGAGGTACTCAGTGGCTCATCCACAGTCGGGTCAGACTTCTCTTAGGTCTTTCCTTGATGGATGCGCATGCATCGACCTGATCGGCGTGGGAACGTTCGTCGTTGGAGTGGCACTGATTATCCTGGCGACCAGTTGGGGTGGCTCGGCTTATGCCTGGACATCACCAGCCGTCCTAACACCGCTTATCACCGGCCCGTTCTTGCTGGTAGTGTTCGTGGTGTACCAACGATACATGGCGCCGGGCCGACATCTCGCGCAACGGCTTCCACGGATCATGCCCGTGGTGCCATACCAACTCTTTCACGAGAAGGATGTGACCCTAGTCTGTATCATCTCCGCAGCAACAGGTGCAGCGCTCTACGCCTGCTTCTACTTCGCCGGCATCTACTTCACGCTCGTTGAAGGTTTCGACGCTGGAAAAGCTGGGCTTCAGCTCCTGTTCTACGTTCCCGGGATCGGTATCGGCGTATACACTGCCATCATCATGTGCAACGTATATCCTAGGCAGACCCTCTGGCCCCTACTGATCGGCACAATCGTAGAAACAGGTAGCATTGGAGCACTCTCTTGGGCTATACGCGCTCGCCAGAGGACCGCTGTCAACGTGCTCATGGGTGTCGCCGGGTTCGGTACTGGGATCCGCTTTATGCCAGAGAACCTGCACCTGACAGGAATGTACCGAGACAAGATCGCCGTCATTCTTGGCCTTTTGAGCTTCGCTGGTCCTTTCGGTGGAACCATAACTTTGACGGTGATGGGCTCGGTCTTCCAGAACAAGATGTCGGCCTACTTCATCGGTAGCGAAGAAGGATCATCTAGATTTGACGTCAACTCGCCTACCGCATTGAATGCTATTAGCGACGTTTCGTTGGAAGATCTGGAGCGCTTCCGATCTGCTGCTGCCAATGCTATCAGCTGGTCGTTCATCTCCATTTTACCATTTTTAGCCCTCAGCATCCTCGCTGCGTCAATGCTCGGCAACGTCTGGATATGCAAGGACAAGAAAGCGATGAAGGCGACATCTCCCAGCGACCCGACAGTGAATACGGACGTAGCGCTGCAAGATCAGACGCAGAGTGTGCAGCGGGATGGAAGGCCGGAGGTGCTGACCGGAATCTACCTTTACGCTGTATTGAGAGGAACAGTAGCTTCACAGCGGCACTTGGGCCCGCTGGAGGTGCGGTTAGATCGTCACAAGGAGAAGAAAGACAGCAGGGAGAGTGCTTCGCTATGATGTCATGATAACATTCCGTTTATGGTTAGACCGAACCCACGGGCCAAATGCCCCTATCGTAACGAAGTGGCTGGAGTCCCAGCCATCCGCGTTCCCACTGCAGCGATCCCTCAAGCAACATGAAAATTGTCTATCGCATCATGCATCTGCCTCAAGACTGGCCACAGTTTTCTTCGTCCGCTTGAGTTGACTCATCCTCGTGATCAGCTCCCCGATTGCGGCCACGGTCCTACCGCGCATGATATCGAAAACCGCAATGTCCGCAGCAAACTCCTTGCCAATCCAGTTGCGCAGCTCGACTGCGACAAGTGAATCCACCCCGAAAGCGTGAAGGGGTTTATTGACGTCAATCTCCTCTGGAGGGATGGACAGTGCGCGGGCGAGCTTGCGCGCCAGCGCCTCGAGGACTACCGCTACTCGCTGCTCATCGTCCTCCGCAAGATTGAACAGCGTAGCAGCACTGACGCTACTCTGTGTGTTGGACTGGTTTGTGCCACGGGCTTGCGAGAAGGATGCGAAGAGTGGGCGCTGCAACACCTCAGCTGGTTCCAAATTGCGTTCGATCAGATCAACGGGAGTTACTAGACCCATGGCGATCTGACTCTTGTCTATTGTCATCGGCATCTTCGTATGTTCTGGGTCACAGTATATGGTCAACACCGCTAGGAACTCATCTTCTTCAATCTGACCGAGACTGCCGGACTTTTTGAAGTTCTCGTGTAAGCGTTCAGTCTCCGCGACGATGCCGATGGTGCGCATGACACCCAGGTCAATGGACGTTGCGCGCTGCTGGTGCTGGACTCGATGACGTGCAAGTGCGTCTTGGAAGGTGCAGCCTGCTGCATAGTTGGACTGACCAATGTTGCCTGCGACGCCTGCCACCGACGATAACATGATGAAGAAATCCAGATCTCGACGAAGCACGGTGTGGAGATTCCATGAAGTGTGGGCTTTGGAACGGATAGTCTGAACCCACTGAGTGTGACTCATGTTGTCGAATGTCGCGTCCTACGAGACTTGGTAAGCGATTTCTCGAGCGTGAGCATTGAGAGACTTACATTCAGCATCATGGTGGCATTGATGCAACCTCGAATTGGCGGCATAGACTTTGCGCATGCAGCGAGAAGATCAGAGAGCGACTCTGCATTGGATGCATCACACTTCGGGGTGCACACGTTGATGCCCAGCTCCGCTAGTTCGCTCACCAGTTCAACAGCAGCTCCCGAAGCAGTACCAGACCTCGATGGTACGATCAGATGTCGCGCGCCCCTAGAGGCCATCCATCTGAGTATGGATCTCCCGATGCCACCCAGTCCTCCGGCAACGACATAGCTGGCGTTCTGGTCAAATTGCCACGATCGACGGCGGAGAACGCGTTTCTAAACTAGTCAGTCTTGATCGATGCTTAAGACCTGACAAACGTACCTGCACTTTTGCAGAAGGATCGATTTGGATAATGATGCGCCCGGTATTCTTCCCGCTCTGGAGATACCTGAACGCGCCCTCAACGTCTGACACCGGGAAAAGGTTCAATGGCCTCGGAGAGTGTATGTTTCCTTCTCCGACAAGGTCCATCGTCTTGTGGAGCAAGTCCCGTCCCATCTGCTTGCGATTCAAAGCAATATGGCGCAAATCAACCGCGAAGAATGAGACATTGTTTGCAAAAGCCGCCATGGGGAGTGAGGAATTGGCGTTGATGTCAGCTTTGCCAATCTCAACAAACCTGCCATATGGTGCGACGCATTCCCACGAGGCACGCAGTCCCTCTCCCACAAGAGAATTCAGCACGACGTCAACGCCGTACCCGTTTGTGAGTCGCATGATGCCTTTAGCGAAAGTCGTGTTTCGACTGTAAAAGATGTGGTCGGAAGGAATCCCATACAGGTCGATGAGATGCTGCTTCTTGAAGTCGAAGCCTACGGTCACGAATATTTCAGCGCCTATCAATTTGGCGATTTGGATGGCAAGCTGACCAGTCGCACCAGATGCAGCATGTATGAGAATCTTTTCTCCCTTTTGCAATCTCGCAACTTCGGCCAGGGAGTAATAGGCTGTTATGCCACAGTTCAGTACTGCGCACGCTTCTTCGAACGAGACGGCCTCTGGAATCTCAATGGTAGCCCATTCGTCAGCGCGAGGGAACATTCGCATGCATCCGACCCCGCAAATGCAAACTCGGTCTCCTGGTTGAAACCGTGTACAGGCGGAGCCTACGCGCGTGACTACACCAGCACAGTCAGAGCCGAAGGTATCTTCTTCCAGTCGACCGAGCGCCTGGAACATATCGCGGAAATTCAGGCCCCACGCTTTGGCTTCAATTTCGACCTCTCGGTCTCCGAGGGGAGCATGATGTTCAGTGTCTTCTGCGAAATGCAATGTTTCAAGAGAGCCTCTGCTTCCAATCTCGATCTTGAGTGGTGGACCGGGAAGCCAGGGCTCTGTCCGCATCTGTGGCTTGACCATTGAGTTCAAGTCCATGTTCAGATCCCTCTCTTCTACGAGCCGTCCGGTCATCATGTGGCCGTCGCGTAGCACGTACTCGAGTTCCGGCGACTGCGCTGAGGACATTACGTCAAGTACATCCCAGATGGCGTTGCATCCGCTGATCCAATCGCGGACCGTATCCTCAATCGAGAGCGTTACGATACGCTTGTTAGCGAACTCTAGCCGCATGGCCCGAAGAAAGCCATCCTTGAGACTAGCACAAGGATAAGGAGAGCAGTCGGTGTTGTTGGGGAGCATAGCAGAAGAGACCCACAAGAGATTCTCGGATACATGCACCCATTCCCGAATGAGCTGAAATGCTTCAGTCGATGTGGACATCAGGATATCCCCACTTATATCAGCGAGAAAGACGACGATATCTTCTTTCGACACTTCGGCAACGCCAACCTGTGTGAATAGGCATATTCTTGTCGTCGTACGGGATGTTCCGGGCTTTTGCTGCAAGAGTTGGGTGCCCAAACCATAGTGAGACTGGTTGGCATCGTTGACAACGAACAGTATTCTGCCACCTTTATGTGAGGGCTGAAGGTCTTCGACGGCTGTGGAGAATATCACACTGCATTGATGCGCAGCAGGCTCCTCATAATCGCGAATAACGAAGTCGTTGCCCGAGAACCCGTTTTCCCGTAGCAAGCGATCCCACTCCGGTTCTGTAATGGTTGGTCCGGAAGTACGGAACTTCTCTTCGCTGAGCCACCAGCCAGGCAGTATGCCAAAGCCAAAGTTCATGAGGAAGCAGTCTGGCGCCGTAGTCTCATGGAAAATGAGTTTGCCTCCGGGCTTCAACGCACGTCTCAAATTCTGGAGTGTGAGGGCGAGGTTTTTCGTGGCATGAATGACACTACCGGCGAGGATTACGTCGTAGGTACCAGATTGGAAGCCTTGCTTTGTTACGTCGCTTTCGATATCAAAAATCTTGAAGACCATGCGATCTTGGCTGTGAGAGAATTTCTCGCGTGCCTTCTCGAAGAAGCCGGGAGAAACGTCTGTGTAGGTATAGCTAGAAAATGCTGTACCGCCCGTGCGGGCCTCAACATCGCGAAGCGTGGAGATTATGTGTTCCGTCATAGCGCCTGTCCCAGAACCAACCTCAAGGATCTTCTGTGTTGGGTTCTCGTGCGCTAATAGCCTGAGGTACGAGATGAACTTATCATTGTACACCGGCGCGAACATGGCCTTGTATATGTCTTGGGCGAGGGTCGTAGAGAAAAGCAGTTCGAGCGCATTGATGTCACCGCATACGATGGGGACAATATGCTCTGCTATCTCGATGAACATTCTCCAGTCCGGGAATTGCGTACTTAGATGATTGAGCTTCTCATTCAGCTCTTCATCCGCGAGCTCTTCTTGCGAAAGTATCGGTACGTGCTCAAGGTGTAGCTTGAGCCACGACAGGTATTTCTTCATATGTGTTGGTGCTGTAGACCAGTCCGTGTCTTCCAGCCGGCCGAGGTTGCGGTGAACAACAGCGCGAATCGTCTGCTCAAGTTCGAGGATGAAGTCAACGTGCATTGATTCATCATCTGCGAAGTAATCAGCTTCGCAATACGCCTGGAGCTGGCTTGGCTTCATGAGCGATAGCTGCGGCTTCCAATCAAAGCCATGTAGCAGCTTCCTTTCCACTTCGTTCTTCGTTTCCGCACCAAGCACTGGCGACATCTCCAGACGCGATACATGACAAAGCGGTGATCCGTCATCTGCGAGAGCCGTAAAGGAGCTCTCGATGCCTTTGATTGTCTTCTTGAATCTTGATGTCGTGAGCATCCTGATGCGGCGGGTTTGAGGGTATTGCCATCCAGATGCTGATATCCAGGTATCATAGACTTTGTGAGGAATAATTGTCGGTATTTTGTCTGACATGCCAGTTGACGGCGCAGTAAAGCAGACTTGGCAAGCTGCATCAAGTACTGCTGGGTGCACCACCCCTTCGTAAGAATGTATGGGCGCACTGACGTCGACGCTGGCTATACCGAGCTCGTCACCGTCCCAGAGGATGTTGTCTGCCAACGCGAACGCTTCGCCGTATTTGAGGCCCTGGTTCTTGTGCCAGTCATAGAAGTCCGTCTTGCTTATAGGAAGCTTGCATTGTTCTTCCGCGGCAATGTAGCTATCGAGCAATGCCTTAGCGTGAGCTCTCGCTTCAAGACCACAATCTACTTCCGTGGCAGTCTCTTCGTAGTCCACATGCACTTCAGCTCGGACACACTCGATCCACTCGCTATCTGATCGAGCAAAAATACGAATTTCTGAACGTGTCGATGTCTTCTCGTAGTCCTGACGAAGCGGGCGTAGCTGAGTGACCACTTCTGTCTTGCTATTAGGCTCAGAGCTAATGACAATGGGATTCATGAATGTTGCTTCCTTGATATTGTAGCCCAAGATGACTTGGTCGGTCTGAAAGTGCTGTTTTACGGCTTCTAAAGCCATCATGATCATCCCGGTGGCTGGGAAAAGCGCCTGGTCACCTACGACGTGGTCTGCAAGCCAAGGAGTCTCTTCTAGACTAAGCATCTTTCGCCATCGCGGCTCGGAAGGATTCCAGTCCGTAGCACATATGCCGAGAACGCTTCTTGGTGCGTTGTTGCGCATCCGCCAGTCTCGGCTAAGTCGAGTCTCGTGCCAGTATGTCTGCGAACGATCGAAAGGATACTCAGGCAAGTCAACCAGGATCTGCAGGCGTTCCTTTCGAGCATCTTGTAGGTTCGCCGCCTCGATCGACGGAGTATATCCATACGTAAACAAGCACCCGATTGTCCTCAGGGTCGATCTGAGAGAAGAATCGAATTTCGACAACAAAGACATGTACCTAGCTTGCTTCTTCGTCGTATATTGGCCCAGTGTTTCGGTGGTAGGTCTCTTCAGTGCTGCGTGAGGTCCGATTTCGACATAGTCATGTATAGTGTGATTGCGATCGAGCTTCGGTGCTGTCACGGCAAGGTATCGCAGGGCGTCCGCAAATCTGACGGGGGATACAAGATTATCGACCCAGTAACTACCTGTGACCAAGGAATCGGCATCAACTACTGTGCCAGTCACAGAGGAAACCATAAAGATCGAGCTTTGTTGCTCGCCTCGTTCGAGTGGACCCATCGACGAGTAATACTCCGCGGAAATGGCATGCATAGCGGGAGAATGATAAGCTACGCCAGTTCTCAGTTTCTGAGCGAATATGCCGTCTTCATCCAGCCGATCTTTCAGCGTGTCGATGTCGGTCTCATCGCCAGAAAGTGTTACGTTGAAAGGGCTGTTGACGCAAGCAATGTGGACATTTCTAGAAAGAGAAGCCTTGGCCAGGTATTTTGAAACGCCACTTTCGGGGAGATTCACTGATATCATGGCTCCGGGATGAGGTAAAGATTCCATAAGCTGGTTGGCCAGTCTTCCTCTGTGGTAAGCGACTTTGCATGCAGACTCAAGTGACAGAGCACCTATACAGTACGCCGCAGCAATCTCGCCAGAGGAGTGGCCGACCACTGCAAGTGGCGTAATACTGAAGCTTCTTAGTAGTTCCACAAGCGCTATCTGGAGAGCAGTGCAAAGGGGCTGGCTGAAACGGGGCTGATTGATGTTGTTCCCGTGCTCCATCTCGTCTAGTCAAAAGTTAGCGTGAACGTTGAGGTAGAGGCAGTCGGCTGTTTTACCAAGTAATGACCAAGTTGCGCCTAATGCGCGAAAGACATCCTCGATCCTGACCAAAGTTGACTTGAAGATAGGAAATTTGAGCAGTTCCCAGCCCATTTGAGCGTACTGTGCACCTTGGCCAGTGAATATCCACGCCATGCCGGCCTCTCGAGCTGAACGTATCAGGGTGGAAGTAGCAGCGCTGATGGCCGTGGATTTCTCGCTGGAATCAACGACTGCGAACGCCCTCCAAGCCATGACACTCCTGCGAGAGGACAGAGTATACGCGAGGCGACGTAGTTTCTCTTCGTGCCCTGATACGCGCTTGTCGAAGTAGTCTGTATACTGCTGCATTACGAGTCGTAACGCAGCTTCGTCCCTTGCAGACCAGACAAGTAGCTGGACACCTCCTCCCGATGCCTTGACACTCTGAGTACTACCCCCGGTTGTCGAGCCATTAACATGAGCAGGATCAGCGATCACCCCACAGTCGCTGGCATGGTCGTTACCGTTTGTGCCATTCAGTTTCCCATTCGGAATGCTGCCATTCGTTTGTGACTTCTGCAGAGTTGAATCAACCAATGTATTGTGAAAGCTTTGTAGGTTCATGGACTCGAGAGTGTGATATGCATCGTCTAGTATGACATGTCCATTGGAACCGCCGAATCCGAATGAGTTGACTGAGATGCGACGCAGCCCATTGGTCGGCCATGGGATGCATTTTGTGGGTACCTCAACATTGTAGATCTTGGCGTTGATCTTTGGACTAATCTTCTCGAAAAGTGCGCTTGGTGGTATGACGCCCATTTCCAGTATCATGATAGACTTGAGAATTCCAGCTAGTCCGCTACAGCCTTCGAGATGGCCTATGTTGGATTTGACGGATCCAACATATAGCGGGTGTTTTGGTGATCGGCTAGCCCGGAAGGCCCTGCCTATCGCCTTCATCTCCGTGGCATCTCCGAGCTGAGTACCAGTTCCATGAGCTTCGACGTATCGCGTAGACTCAAATCCCAAGTTGCAGCTCTTATAAACGTGTCTTATCAACTGCTCTTGCGATTCCGCGCTGGGCTGCGTGATGCCTGGTGTGCGTCCATCCTGGTTTGAGCCAGTCGCTCGAACTACGGCACGTATGACATCTGAATCTCGAATCGCGTCCGAAAGCCTCTTGAGTACCAGCACTACCGCACCTTCTCCACGGGCGTAGCCATTAGCACGGTGATCGAAGCTATAGGAGACGCCGTCTGGTGAGAGCATCTGCATGTTCGATAGGTAAAGCGAGATTTCGACGCTGAGGAGGACGTTCGCTCCAGCAAGAAGAGCCTAGCGCGTGTCAGTACTCTTGTAGTGGCACGATCTCGTAGGACAGCGTTACCATTGAGCTCTGGCCGCTACGAAGCGAATGACAAGCCAAATCCATCGCAATCATGCTTGTCGAGCATGCCGTGTTCAGTTGGATGCTAGGCCCTTTGAAGTCGAAGTACCAGCTAAGCCTATTGGCTAGGATAGAAGGCGAAGTACCCGTCGCGGTATTGGTCGGTGCTTCGTCGGGGTCTCTAGCCAAGATTCTGCTGTAGTCATCGGACATGGAAGCAGCGAACACTGCCGTCTGTGATCCAGCAAGGGTTTCTGGTGGAATTCCAGCTGCAACAAGTTAGACTTCGCCGACAATAATAGTGATGTAGAGGTTGGGTAGCACTCACCATTCTCCAATGCTTTGTATGAAGTTTCCAGTAGCCATCTCTGCTGAGGGTCCATTGATGCGGCCTCTTTCGAGGTTATAGAGAAGAAGGCTGCGTCAAAGGCGGCAGGATCTTCTTTGACAAAGTGAGCATTCGTGGAGTATACCTGTCAACCTCTGTTAGCATTGGCTGCTCTCTTGACGTTTCGTAAATGTAGCTTACCGTATTATCCATCGCTACGTTGGAGTTGTAGAATGCATCGATGTTGCCTCGGGACTTAGGCCACGGACGACTGAGGCTTCTGCCTCTTTGTAGATTGTCCCAGAAGCTGTGGTCCTCATTGTGACCTTCCGGTAGCTTGTAGGACAGCCCGACGATGGCGATGGGTTCCATGGCTGTGAGGCTTCGGCGTAAGTTCACGGTGTTCAGTCACTGTTCAAGTGCGGTGCTCATTCAGTTACACCAAAACATATCGGAAGAGAAAGCGCATAGAGATGGTCATGCTATTTCGAGCTTTCCGAGGTATGATGATCTTGACGCATATGCTGGGGTGCGAGGTGATTGGCCGTTGCTACCGATGGTATGGCTATTGGTGGTAAGCCATTACAGCCTGTGGCCCCCAAGGCAGACCTACAGGAAGCGTCAAAATCCTTGGAGGTTATTTCCTTGAAAGAGTCGATGCGCGTGCAGGGGTGGCTGCATGCGAGTTGGTTTCCCAAAGCGACCAAATGTCAGCCGTTAATATCGCCTACTGCCACCCACGTACGTTCAATCTGCCGTAGCCAGTCAGCTTGATAAAGCGCCGGCAAGGCAGTCATCCACTGCGCTGGAATCATTTTTCCTTTACTCTACCGCCTTTCCCGTGAACCCAATCTGCTTACAAAGGCAAACCGCACTCGTATACCATAATCGCTTCACATCATGGACCCAGCTGCACTCGCACAATCTTCGCCAGAAGAGCAGGCTATATTCCTAGCCGCGCTTTTGGAGGGTCCAGCTCTAGAGCCACCCCTGGGTGCGAGTTCAAACTTCGACCACCCAGGCGGAAGCCATGCTATTGGCTATGGTGTTGTCTTGCTCGGAAGCATTGTCGCTGCACTTGCGGTTCTGCTTCGTTTGTGGTCGAGAGCGCTGTTGAAGACATTTCGCATCGAAGATGCGCTCCTGATATCGGCTCTGGTAAGCATCTCAGTATCCAGAAGACGAACCAAACTAAACAGGCTGCAAAGGGTCTGTTTGCTGGACACTCGTATGTCTTATACGAACTCGCGATATTCCCAGGCTTTGAAGTTCATCAGTGGAACATCCAGCTCCAAAATCTGTTTCCAATCCTTTACGTGAGTGCGACAGCGATCGAGATATGAACCTTAACTGAACCTTAACAGCATGTTCATCTGGGCTCAATCTTTTACGGCTTGGTCATCATGCTCCTGAAGGTAGCCATCTTGCTCGACTGGCTCAAGATCTTCGTGCCTCGTGGGCAGCGCAACGCCGTGTTCTGGATTTCCCATGTCATGATCTGGGCGAACATCCTCTTCTATGGCGTCGGCACCTTGGTCGAGATCTTCCAGTGCAGTCCACGGACCAAGATATGGAATCCTTTGGTAGAAGGCAAGTGCCCTATCGACATGAGAAGCCACAACATGGCTGCGGGTATCGTCAACCTCATCTCCGATCTGGTCATCCTTGGGCTGCCACAGAGGGTGATCTGGCAGCTACACATGTCGCGCGCCAGCAAGATCGGTATCTCGCTCCTCTTCGGTATCGGAATATTCGCTTGTGCGAGCGCAGCGGTGCGTCTATATTACATTTACAGGCTGTTGCACACATCCGATCAGCTGTATATTGTCTCCATCGCGGGTCTTTGGGGTGTAGGCGAGATGACGGCTGGTTTCCTCATCATAGGCTTCCCATCGCTTCCCAAAGTCGTCAAGGCCCTGCCATTCTCGGATTCTGTTGTCTCGCTCTTGCGACAGATAACGCGGCCGGGCTCAAGCGGTCATGCTGAAGGTCAGTCCGAGACGCGTCGCGGGCTGCCGTCGTGGCACAAAGCCGCACCACTAAAGAAGCGTCGCGACCAGTTCGAGGTCAGCGAATTGAGCGAGTATGATCTTCCAGATCGTGATAGGGTTCACATGGGTGATAGGCGCTAGGTAGAGGGTGCATGGCTGGCATCGCGGGTTGGTGGGAACGCATTCTTCGTAGTTCATCACAGTCCTGGAATGGAAAGATGCAGGTGCCCTGCTATCCCCGGCACGACTTCGGTAAACGCGTCCCAGCCACACGCGATCCGCTGACGTGAGCCCTCTCATCACGTGACGAACATGAAGTGTGCGCGTAATGACGATCCTCCCCTATTGCTCTCCTCACTGCTTGATACCTTGCCGACTCCTGTGCAATTCGCCTGCATGCAGGTAATAGCTCACCGATATGATGTTGCATGCCGAGTCTAGGCACCCTTTTGACCGGCCACTCCAGGGCTGCCTGTAATCGCTACAGCCGCGTAGAGAGGTCGGTTGCTGCAAGCTGCAAGGGTAGTTATGGCCCACGGATAGTGCCACCAGATCCAGCATCTCATTCGCCTATACTCAGCCTCCCTGGAGCGTCCTCCTCTTCTTGCCCGTCTCAATGCTATAGTCAGATCGATCTGATGGCTGTGTCGCACGGGCTATGCACCCATCTGGGGGCAGGCCGTACATATAACGAGTATCTTGACTGTGCAGTGCATCACTCTCGGTTATTCCTGTTACACACCTGGGCGTCTACTTTACGAAGGTTTCCACAGAATGGGTGAGGCATACGACCCAACGACCATCTTCAGCCCCAGCCGAGAGTTGGCAGCCCGTATCGGGAACCAGAAGCCCCGACAAAAAACAATCCCATCGTCCTCATTCTATCGCAACCTGGAAGACGCACTAGAAGTTAAGAAGAAGTCACACACATTCTATTCGATCCAACAGAACCTATGGCAAGCAGCTGAGTCAACAGTCGACTTCATCTCCAACGACATTCTCTCTTTTGGCACCAGCGGCATCTTGAAGACAGAATACCTGAAAGAGCTTTCCCGATATGATCAACACAACCCCGGGGCGCCGGGATCGCGACTCGCCGAAGGAAACTACGCCTATATAGAAGAAACTGAGCAGCACATCGCTAAATTCCATGGCGCAGAAACGGCATTATTGTTGGCCTCTGGGTTCGAAGCAAACGTGGCCATATGGACGTCAATACCACGACCGGGCGACGTAATTCTATACGATACCTTGGTGCATGCCAGCACTCATGAAGGAATTGACCAGAGTCTGGCAGGAGAACGAGAGAGTTTTGCGCACAATGACATCGAGGACTTTCGCCGCATCCTAACATGGATCATAGAGTCCAATCCGTTGATCCAAAGGGGCGCAAGATCAGTCTTGGTAGCTGTCGAGTCTGTCTATAGTATGGACGGTGATGTCTGCCCATTGCAAGAACTTGTCGATGCCGCGAAAGAACTGGCTCCTTCCGGATGTGTCCAGTTCGTGGTGGACGAAGCCCATAGCAATGGCATCTATGGGCCGCAAGGCAAGGGTCTTGTGTGCGCTCTTGGTCTGGAAAAAGAGGTGGCTATAGTGATGCATTCATACGGCAAGGCATTGTCGTCAAGAGGCGGTATGTATCTCACGGCCTACATTAGGGCCATGTATACTCACTCGCAAAACAGCTGCCATCCTTGGAAACGAGACAATCAAATCTACGCTCCTGAACTTCGCACGAACCATCATATTCACGACTGCACCTTCATTCGCATCGGTAGCACTTATCCGAACAGGATACAGGCTGTTAGAGTCGGAAGTTGGAAGACAGGTAATCATTCTCTTCATATCAATGTCCAGGGCGATCGTTCGCTGACCCTTTACAAGGCCCAAGCACAGGTTCACGATCTTGTGGATTTCTTTTTACAGTCAATCATATCGCACCCTCTCTGGGAATGTGCAGAACAAACTGGGCTGCTCGCCATCCCCCTACTAAAAGACTGGGAAGGATCACCAACGGCGACATCCCACATCATCACGATCCGCACCCGACAGCAATACACATACTGGCTGTACTTCCACCTCCTCCTAGACGGCTACTGCGTGTTCCCAGTCGAGCACCCTGTCGTCGCCAAGGGCGAAAGTCGCTTAAAGGTTACATTCCACGCCGGCAACACGGAAGAGCAAGTAAGCGGGATGGTAACATCAATTTTCGCGTGGATCCAGGAAATGATGGAAATCGAGGGAAGCCAGGATCATGCGCAGCGAATCAGCGTTTCGCAAGCTGCCCACAAGGTCTATACTTGGATGGCGCATGAAGGGCTGACTGGGTTTGGCATGCCTGCTTCGATGGTGAGATACTGAGGGTACCTTCTATTGGCCTCACGATCATTACCCGGATAATTCGTCTCGTCTCGAGTTCGCCTTGGTAGTTCAAGGATTATGCACAATGTGACAGGGATGGAGTAGCCTGGTCAACCGGGCGTAAAACGCATGCAACAAACGAAGCCAGCCGCGTTATCCCTCATATCAACTTCATAAAGTACCAAAATGGCGGTCCCCGAGCCGCGAAGATCATTCCTTCATGTACATGTTGTGGGTAACACGAAATATGCACGTAAGCCGTTGAGGCTTGGCGAGAAGGAATGGAATGGGGCGAAGTAAGATCATAGTTGCAGAAAGGTTGGCGGCAGTTCCTTCAGCCTTCACATGCTAGCGCTTCGGGCCGGTGGATCTTGGATGCTCATACGTGCATGTAGGATTCTTCCGTCGAGGCTTTTTTGGAGATTAGGATATGCCCAGGTTGTTTAGTCCAACCCACACCTAGAACTTTTGTATGCTTGTTGTTGTTCAAGTATTGGATATACGCAATGACCAAGTCTCACCGTGCTCGGATAGAGTGAGACAACCCAGGCTTTGTCTACACACTCCAAGCTGCCATATTTCTGACTTTGCACGCGATCGTGCAATAGAAACCAGGTAATCTTTCATAGCCTCATTATCCGTATGAGACAATTTCTGGAGTTTGACATAGCCTAATGTCCACGTGAAGTCCATAAATCACGCGGGCCGTGCACCACGATGCAGCGCCGCTGCCTAAACAATTACTGTGCCACAAACGCGCAGAACCCTTACACGGGCCACGGATGAGGTGGCGGCGTTGTGTCTGGCTCACCTTCGCTCCCATCAATTCTCCGGCAACCACCACTCTTTTGCATTGCCGTCCGTTTCACAGCACGCAAGCATGGCGCCTAAAGGTGATCTAAGTGGGAAGGTATGGTGCAACCTGGCTGATCCGCGTATGTACGCTGACATGTGAAGACGGTATTCGTGATTGGCGGGTCTAAAGGACTGGGGAAGGAGATGTCGAAGGTTATGGCTTCTCAAGGTACGAGCTTGGTATACCTAGAGTGTCGGTCGACATTGTTGAACAGCAACGTATAGGTGCAAATGTGACCATCTTTGCGCGCGGGCAGACGTCGCTCGACGAAGCCAAAGATGAGATTCTTGCAAGCAGAAGAGAGGAAAGCCAGCAGGTTGCGGCAATCGCTGCAGACCTTGGCACGCCTTCAACAGTGAGTAGACGTCCGGCCCAACTACCAAGATGGGAAGGCAAGTCCAAACTAGCATTCTAACGATGACCACTAGGCGTATTCCCTTTTCGCGTCACAACCGATAATTCCGGATATCGTGTACTGTGTTGCTGGCGGTACACCGTCGGAGTGCGGGTACTTACTCGATCTGCAGCCTGAGGTATTCGAACGATGTATGAACAACAACTACTACTCAAGCCTGTATCCAGCGCAGGCGGCAATGAAGCTGTGGACTCAAGATGACGAAGACGCTGCGGTGCCATCAAGCCCAAAGTTGAGAAAGATTGTGTTCGTGAATAGTTCCGCATCGCTTGTCCCGGCACCTGGCTACCTAGCATACTCCGGTAAGTGGTTATGCATCGTCTAAAAATGGTACAAGTCTTGAAGCCAGTATACTAACTGATACTGTGTATTCGTCAAGCCGCCAAAGCTGCTCAACGCTCACTTGCCGACACCCTACGCATGGAAGTAATGAGGTACTCAGGCCCAAAGAGCACGTACGCCGTCCAATGTATCTTTGCGCACAACTTCATCACGCCAACCTTTCTACAAGAGCAAAAGACCAAACCCGAGCTCACTAAGCGCATTGAGGGTACGTCGGGCGAGCTTCACGAGCTGGAGAAGCAATTCCCTTACGCTGCGAAGATCGCGCCCGAGATTGTGGCAAATGTCGCAAGCGGCGACTATGCTGTATGTGATGGAAGGTTCGATCCTCAGCTGTTGTGGGCGAATGCTATGGGTGCGAGTCCGCGGCGTGGATGGGGGTTCGTGGATACGCTGATGGCCATGTTCATGCTTATCGCGTGGCCATTCGTGAGGCGCGATATGGAGAAGAAGTGCTGGGGTGATGCGTTGGGTGCAAAATAGGATGAAGATACGAAAGTATGATGGTTATTTTACATCATCAAGGCCCTGTAATGCTTTGCGCAGTGTGATCAATAATCATAATCTCTGACGTGTTGCGTATGCCGGGGCGAGGGCGTTTCCGCCATTTGAGGTTTGCATGTGATCGAGAATGCGGCACAGCTACTGCGTCTTGATCTTCTGTTCCCCGCCTGCATCCTTGCACTCGACACACATTCCGGTCTCATCATGGATAGCCTGCTCAGTTTAATCCGTCCCATGCCACCGCCTCCATCTGATAGCGCACGTTTCGTAAGTCCGGTGCAACGTCCAACCCACTTGTGCGGTCCGCGAACCATCTACAATAGCGTCAAAGATCTCAGGGCACGTATCGACTTCTATGAAGAAATCACCATCTTCGCTTGGCCGTCATGCGGAGGTGTGATCGTGCTCGAGAGGCCCTGTCCAGCAGATTTCGACTTTCTCGGACTCGACCGTCTCGATCCACCGAAGAAGCGTCACGCCACTCGACAAGAGGAAGACGACTTTGCTCAGCGATTACTATTGCTCGGTGGGAAGTGGTGGGATTCTCCCGCTAGACACTCCCTCTTCATGCGAACACTTGCAAGATGAGGACGAAATGGCTGCTCTCCCGGAGCCGACGGCGAGGGAAAACGCGTGGGTTGGTGTCGCATGGCCTAGTTCGGGCGGACTGGTCGTAGCTGAGTGGCCGACCATGATGTACCCCGGGGGACGCATGGACGACGTCGCTCCAGACGATGTGTCGAGATTGTTCCTATGTGTGACAATGGACGAGAAGGCTGCAGTGCTGATGGACAGCAAACTTGGAGGGAAGTGGTGGAAAGGAGTCGAGGATTACGAGGGTAAAGCTTTCATTGGCAGCTGGGGAAACCATCGAGGCGAAGTTGGCGGACTTCAACAAACGTGGCCAAACGAGGGAGAGAGCCAGAATCCTGGTAGTAAAGCTCTGCCTGGTCAACGAGTTCTCTCATCCAGAGAATCAAACTTCGATGTAGGAAAATATTGCTGACGTGTCGAGTATACCTTGCCCTTTGACTTTCGAACCGGACGTCAGGCCGCAAGGCGTGAAGAGTCACACCCTGCCACGCTGATCGCGGATCCGCCTGAGTCGCATTGAACCATGGTCATTGCAGGCGGAACGTTGGGTAGGCGTGGAGTGATGATCTGATGTGGCACCAGTTGGGCAGACGCGACTGGTCTAGTCCATATCAGGTATAGTGCAGCAGGAGTGACGTAGCTGCGATTGGCGGGGAGCTCTTTGCCTGACCGGAAACCTGTACGAGGATCCAGAAGCTTCTACCGACAGGGCAGAACCCACGCCTAGCTTCGAGACATGACGAGAAACCACACGATGTCACTGACGGCTTCCTGACGCTTCACGAAGTGTTGAGTAAAGCTGCCTGCACCTTATAAATATTTCTCGAGTCCTTTGTGCAACACTTCCTTTCTTCTCCAGAGATACCCAACAACAACACAACGCATACACGATTCCTGAGTACGAGCTCACGACCCACGATTATTACCTTTGGCTTCGGGCCATATACACCAGGCTATAGTCACGAATCACCATGACTTCATTCGACGCCTACACCGACCGCGCCGCGAAGGCTCTAGCAGACAGCTTCGATCTAGCTAAGGGCTATGCGCACTCACAACTCACACCCCTCCACCTCGCCGTCTCGCTCATAGATCCGCCCAAAGATCTGGCCAACCAAGTCGACGTACCGCCGCCGCCGCTATTCAAGCAAGTACTCGAACGCGCGAATGGCGACCCACAACTCTTCGAGCGCAACCTCAAGAAGGCTATGGTACGGTTACCAAGCCAAGACCCTCCGCCAGAGCGGACTTCACCTTCACCTGCTATGGCCAAGGTGCTCCGCTCCGCCGAAGACTTGAGCAAGACACAAAAAGACAGCTTCATCGCCGTCGACCACCTCATCCAGTCCCTCTGCCAGGATGCGCAAATGCAACGGATCCTCGCCGAGTCCAACGTACCGAACGTCAAGCAGATCGACAATGCTATCCTGGCACTCCGAGGCACAAAGCGGGTGGACTCCAAGTCGGCAGACGCGGAGCAGGAAAACGAGAACTTGAAGAAGTTCACTATCGACATGACGGCAATGGCACGAGAGGGCAAGATCGACCCAGTCATTGGTCGAGAAGACGAGACACGCAGGGTCATCCGCATCTTGACTCGGCGAACAAAGAACAACCCAGTCCTCATTGGAGAACCTGGTGTTGGTAAGACTACAGTCGTCGAGGGTCTTGCCCGCCGCATTGTCGATGCGGATGTACCGGCCAACCTCGCAGCCTGCAAGCTGCTCTCTCTCGATGTCGGTGCTTTGGTTGCTGGCAGCAAGTACCGCGGAGAGTTTGAAGACCGCATGAAGGGCGTCCTGAAGGAGATCGAGGAGTCGAAGGAGATGATAGTATTGTTCGTCGACGAAATCCATCTCCTCATGGGCGCTGGTTCATCTGGAGAGGGCGGCATGGACGCTGCCAACTTGCTGAAGCCCATGCTGGCCCGTGGACAGCTTCACTGCATTGGTGCGACAACCCTAGGCGAGTACCGAAAGTACATCGAGAAGGATGCTGCTTTCGAGCGTCGTTTCCAACAGGTTCTCGTCAAGGAGCCGTCCATTCCCGAGACCATCTCCATTCTTCGTGGTCTCAAGGAGCGCTACGAGACCCATCACGGAGTCACCATCATGGACGGTGCCATTGTCGCATCAGCCACCCTTGCTGCCCGCTACCTCACTCAGCGCCGACTACCCGACTCTGCCGTTGACCTTATCGATGAGGCTGCGGCAGCCGTTCGTGTCACCCGAGAGTCACAACCCGAAGCGCTTGATAACCTCGAGCGACGCCACCGACAACTACAGATCGAGATCCACGCGCTCTCCCGAGAGAAGGACGAAGCCTCACAAGTCCGTCTGAAGGAGGCGCGCGCAGAGGCCGCCAACATCGAAGAAGAGCTGAAGCCGCTTCGTGAGATGTACGAGCGCGAAAAGGGTCGCAGCAAGGACATCCAGGAGCAGAAGCTCAAGCTTGAAGGCCTCAAGACGAAGCTCGCTGAAGCTGAGCGTATGCGCGACATCCAGACTGCGTCCGATCTCAAGTACTACGCCATTCCCGATGTCGAGCAGCGCATCAGCGAGCTGGAGCGAGACAAGGCCCGCGCGGATGCAGAGATGTGGTCTCACCAGGCTAGCGGAGGTGGTGAGGCTCTCATGAGCGACTCTGTTGGTCCAGACCAGATCAACGAGATTGTCGCTCGCTGGACCGGTATCCCAGTCACTCGACTCAAGACTACAGAGAAGGACAAGCTGCTCAACATGGAGCGCCACCTCCAAGAAGTCGTCGTTGGTCAGAGGGAGGCTGTCGTCTCTGTCTCCAACGCCATTCGACTTCAGCGCTCTGGTCTGGCCAACCCCAACCAACCACCCAGTTTCTTGTTCTGTGGTCCTTCCGGTACCGGTAAGACACTCCTTACAAAGGCCCTCGCGGAGTTCCTATTCGACGACGCAAAGGCCATGATCCGCTTCGACATGTCCGAGTACCAAGAGCGTCACTCCCTTAGCCGAATGATTGGAGCACCACCCGGCTACGTAGGCCACGACGCGGGCGGTCAACTCACCGAGGCCCTGCGCCGCAAACCCTTCTCCATCCTCCTCTTCGACGAAGTCGAAAAGGCCGCCAAGGAAGTCCTTACCGTGCTCCTCCAACTTATGGACGACGGCCGCATCACCGACGGCCAAGGCCGCGTCGTCGACGCAAAGAACTGCATCGTCGTCATGACCTCCAACCTAGGAGCTGAGCACCTGTCCCGCCCCAACGCACCCGACGGCAAGATCGACCCCACCACCAAAGAAATGGTCATGGGCGCCCTCCGCAACTGGTTCCTCCCCGAGTTCCTCAACCGCATCTCCTCCATCGTCATCTTCAACCGCCTCACCAAGCGCGAGATCCGCAAGATCGTCGACGTGCGCCTCGGCGAGATCCAGAAACGCCTCAACCAGAACGGACGTAATGTGCGCATCGAGATGACGCCTGAGGTACGGGATTACCTTGGTTCGGCGGGCTACTCGCCGGCATACGGTGCTAGGCCGCTTGCTCGCCTCATCGAGAAGGAGGTGCTTAACCGGCTTGCGGTGCTTATCCTCCGTGGCTCTATCAAGGAGGGTGAGACGGCGAGGGTTGTGCTTGATGATGGGCACATCATGGTGTTGCCTAACCACACGGACAGTGAGGATGATTCGGAGATGTACGATGAGTCTGATGCTGTTGCTGAGTTGGATGCGGAGGAGGACATGGATCTTTACGACTAGAGGAATGTGAAGGGAAAGGGAGGTTGAGTTAGAGGCATTTCAGCATAGGCGTTTAGGGATTGATTGGTTTGGGAAGAGTGCCTTGGTAGAGGCACCATGATGGGATTATGATTCATGGTTTGACGATTGTTGATGAAAAGTAAAGGCGCGGGTTGGCGTTTTACTGGGTAGCATGCTAGATGACCGTGTCTTGTACATAGTTAATGAGAACCAGATTTCAAACACCTTCACCTTCGCCATGCATTAGTTATCCGTCATTGCACTGTTATGACAACATCGCGATGTCGTGATAGATGACCATCACGTTGTACAAGCTGTCTTCGTCTTTCACAGGCTACGCCGATTACGACATGGTCATGTTCAGGCACCAATCGACATGTACCATTATCCTATCCAACATTCACGAGCATCACAGCGGACATGTAAATTTCCCAGTCATGAACTTTTGTCATTTCTTCGTCTAACGTTGCCAAGATGGGCTTACTTGGCCAAACAAATGCTTGCCCAAGCCAGGGTATATTGAATCCCACACCACCACATATCGAGACAGCCTCTAGTAGAAGAAACCGAGAATCTTGCCAGCAACGTGCTTCCTGCGGGCCTCCTCGTGGTCCATGATACCAGCGGAGGTGGTCAGGACGATGTAACCGAATTGACGCGAGGGAAGTAGCTTGACGACCCACTTCTCCATGTCGCGGAGCTGGACGTTGTAGCGGGGAGAGATGACACCGGTCTTGTTGATGCGGCCGTTGAGCTGGATGACGATCTTGCCGTTGCGGTGGTCGTCGACCTCCTCGAACTCGCCAATGTAACCTGAAGAAGAGAATTAGTGTTTGTTGCGGCGAAATAAACATCAGACGTCATGAAAGGGATCCGAAGACGTGTAAGTCCTCCGCAGTTAATTTATCGGACACTTAAAGCTCATTGATCGTGGGGAGTCGAGATCAGTGAGTAGTTATCAGCCCGAAGAGGTGATGGGGTTGCTAGCGGAGGAATACACGTCTAAAGGGACATGACGCGTGATGTGGTGGATGGGGGAGTCGACGTACCGTGACGCTGCATGACAGTGAGGAACTTGACGATGACCTTGGAGGAAGGACGGATCAGGACCTGGCGCTTGCCAGCCTTCTCAGCCTGTTCAGTTGTTAGCGCGCGTCCATGTCCATCTCCAGCGCGGTAGCTTACGTTGTTGATGGCGTTGAGCGCATCGTTGAGGACGGAAGTCTTGACCATATTGACGGTTTAACGGGAGATTCTCTGTGGCGGAGGCGACTGAGGTATCTGCGCGTGCGTGGTTAGCCTCCAGATGCCAGAGCATGGAGAGTGCCCTTGCAGGAGGGTTCTTCAGCTCGTGTCGAAGAGGAGAAGCAGTGTCGCACTCATCCTTGCGGACGACGGCGATTGCATCCCCGGGCTCTGAAGGGCACTCGGGTCCAAGACATACCTCGTGAGGGTGCGGTGGGCGGTAGGGAAGGTCGATGTTGCGAGAAAAGTTCGAGTTTGGAAGGCGCAAATTGGTGTGGTGGACCGTGTCCTCGCTAACGGGGCTGGGCTTGGCAGCAACGACGGGACCCTTGCAGGCTCAGTGCACCCAGCACCAAACTCCAACACCTGGCTGTCCTGCCACACGTCGCATTCACGATACAGAGAGAGGATATGTCTGCCGAGCACGGGACAACATATCGCAGGGCTTATGGTTCAAACTTCACATACATGCGATGCTATCGCGCCTTCACGTGCCCTCGCGATCGCCAACTGTCTTAGTCATGACGTAGCGGCAGTCACTTTGCCTCCCATTATCCCTTACGAACCTCACGTGTAGACATCCGGAAGTCCCTTCATACACTCTAGTTCACCCTTCTGTTTCATCATGTCTGAAGCCTGCTGTACCTGCGCTGCGCTCCTATCCTCTATTCCGCCAACATACGATGAGAAGACCGAGAAGCCGTTGCAGTTCGAGCGCAGACTCGACTGCTGCGGTCGTGCCATATGCGCCAGATGCTTGACGGATAACCCTAGATTTCAAAACTACTGCCCATATTGCCAGATAGCGACAGGGCCATCAGCACTACCACCACAAGGTCTCCGCGACCCTCCTACGTATTCGCCACCGGGCGAGCAAGTCGACGACGAACTACCACCATACTCAGCAGGCAACGCGCTGCAACCAACATCTGAGAAGTCGAGGACAGACGCCGAAGACGCGCCTGATGTTCTACATTTTGTCGACCAGAACAACGACTCGATCTTATCGCTGTCGCTCCGATATGGTGTACCCGCCGACGCCTTACGCCGAACGAACAACCTGTATGCGGATCATCTACTAGCGGCGCGTAGGACGGTACTCATACCGGGAGAGTTCTACAAAGGTGGGATCAGTCTAAGCCCGAGGCCACTAGAGGGCGAGGAGGAAGAGATCAAGAAGACAAAGCTACGGAAGTTTATGGTCAAATGCAAGGTCGCAGAGTAAGGGCATCACCTTCCACCATATAGTGGACAGAACTAATATCCTCACTAGATACGACGTTGCACTCCTTTACCTCGAACAAGCCAGCTACAACCTCGAGCAGGCGATCACTGCGTACAAGGCCGATGAAGACTGGGAGAAGACACATTCTCTAGAGGCTGCGAAGAAGGGCAAGGCGAAAGAGTCGCAAAGCTCAGGGCGGCGGAAGTGGGGCTTTGGAGGCCTCACAGGTCAACTTTGATAGCGCTTCCGAGCCGATTCTCCGCTCATGGCGTTTCGCGGCGCTCCGACAACCTGGTAGAATGGGTATTACCATCGTAGTTAGCGAGCGTGTGTAGATGTTTCGAATGGCCATTTGATATACTATGCCATATATTGGAAGAACTCTTGTGCTAAAGATGGCAGAGTGGACAATGCAGCATTCACCTTTCCAACGATATCCCACGTGCAGAGCAGTTTGGACGATTCATGCACTTCCATCAGCCTCTCTGAGAAAATCGACTGAGCTTACTATCAGGAGGATCTGCTATTTTCGTTGGTCGTCGCTTCCAAAGTCTCACTCCTCGCGTCAGGCGCTCACAGCCAATCATCGCGCAGAAGCACCCCAGGCTGTAAGCGCCCATACATCTCACGAATTAGCATCTGCACCTCAACTCTGGAAGCGCCCACGC
>Ga0265797_10002663_pt1 | contig 29690 bp, 31 predicted proteins | sample P2T30metagenome_FD_192433 | JGI IMG/M metagenome (GOLD analysis project Ga0265797, IMG submission 192433) | Plant litter microbial communities from East Loma Ridge, Irvine, California - P2 T30 | ecosystem: Environmental > Terrestrial > Plant litter > Unclassified | place: USA: California...
GGAATGAATGAACGCATGGCTTCTCGTGGCTGAATCTAGATGTTTGGGTTGGCCGAGCATCACCGCGTTGTGAAGCATTTGGAATCTGCAACGTTCAGCCGTGAACATTCGGGTGCAGTACCAGGTGTTGAAGTCATCAAATTCTTCAAAGGAGTTGCTGTGAAGATTGTGGTAGATCTAGGCGCGGTTGTTTCCTGGAAGGCTAAAGAATTCTCGACCAACTAGAGCCTTCGGGAGCTACTTACGCCACACACGATGACGCTCCCGAACCAAACAGGTGTTCACAATCTAGACATAAAATGTAAAGACAGTTTGAACGCTGTTGTTTCAGAATGTCCGAGTGGTTTTGATTGGAGACAATGCTCGATGGTTGTGGCTTGTCAGCCATTTGGGAGACATCAGTAGCGTCCATCGGTGAGGCATGACATCTGTCAGTGTCGGTGAGCCAATCTCGACGTCTGAATCTGTCTCGATCCTGCAGCAAGAAGCAAATCGCGCATGGTGCTGAGGTCGAAAGAGGATGAAGAGTGGAGCCTTGGACTCAGGCCCAGACTCCCGAGGCTCTTGAATGTTGCGTACGTGGCCTCCATCAGTCCACGGAGTCTGTTGAGGTATTCCAACATTGAGGGATCGGAGATGCACGCTACAACCATGACGACAATGTATGCGTCTCATAGCGACGGTTCCTGAAAGTGCGGCGGAAGGTGGCTGCTCGCACAAATTAGCGTAATCGATAGCATTAGTCGTACAAAGCTCGTAAACTCGTTAAGGCTACCGGGCAAATGCTGTTTCACGACTCTGTAGATGCTAAAGATGGAATTTGTCGTCTGTGTTTTTCTCTGTGCGCCAGTATTGGATTGCTCCACCCGCCCCGTAATACTATCGGAGAAAACTAGACGCGATGGACCGTCATACGAGGCGCCGGAGCCGAAATTCCGCCAGCAAGTCAGAGCGTTCGGGAGGAAGCTACGTATTCGCGTGTATAGTCAGTTATGGCGACTCGTGTTGTGTGCAGATTTGGTGTTGACGGATCAGGTCAGTATCATGCTGGGTCAAGTGCATGAGGCGAGCGGGTGAGCTGCTGAAGACGGGTTAGGATGACTGCGCCCCAGAGCTTGGATGTGGGGTTCGCAGCGCGCTTTCGTCTGCAACGTCCCCTTTTTGCGAGCTTGGGTGCGGAGATAGGATGCATCCGAACAGCCGTATCGTATCGTATAGCGTGCGTGCTCCCAGGTGCGGAACATAGCGGTGAGGGAACTGGTGCTGGCTGCTCGAGTGGCATCAGCGGCGTGATGGCGTGACGAACGCACAGAATGAGGACTAATGCAGGGCAATTGACAGCGGCGATGCGATCGATGGGATTTGACATGTGCAAAAGATTCTGCAGTCGGAACTACGGGTGAAAAGTGTGATGGTTTGTTTCGCAGTGGAACTTGTGGATAGACAATAATGCCCGCAGTAGTGCTCACAGGCGAGTCGTCGGCGGCTTGGGGGGGTTTGATGCGCGTGTAGGATGGAGGGCATAAGCTTTTCCGACAAGACGATATGCGAGATTGGGGGGGGGCCCTATACAAAGTTTATGTCGTGTCGGTATTGCAACTGCCAGATGAGCGTCAGGCTGTATGCAGATGAAGAAGTTAGTGACTGCTAGGGTGTTGATCGTGATGGAGTAGACGAAGATCTGGAGAAGACAAGATTAGATTGGGGATCATCTACCACGCAACATCGGCGTACTGTATTCCTGGGTCTCGATTCCCTAGTCGTATAGTTTTAGAAATCACAATGTGTGATGGGCACAACTCCGGACCCGGAACAACATTGACCATTTCTTACCAGGCACCCAGGCGGCTGCACACATCCACAAATCTCACAGCCGCACAAGCCATAACTCGCATCGGTAGCCCTGACGATGGCGCTGGCCTGAGCGGGAGAGCGTGCGCGCGCCTGTAAAAAGATGGCACGGCAGGGAGACGGCTACTGCGAGCTGGAAGGTGCAGGGGACCAGCTAGCGAGCGACGCTACCCATCCGCCGCTTTCACCGTCTCGGTTTTCTTGGTCGGAGCCTGGGTGTGTATATAGACTCGTGAATGCCCTCACTCTACGGGCTCTTCTCCCCACTGACGATATTCCAAACCTGGCTGCTTGGTTCATGACACCCATTGTCCATCGACTCACGACTACTACAACATCACACGACCAAGTCTCCAACCATCTCGCTTACACTTCGCCGACACCGCCGTACTACCGACAGAACACATCAACATAGTTACAGTTTGGGAAAAAGGAAAAAAGACAACACAATGGACTACTCTCCAGCACTATCTATCAACAGCGACATGACAGACGAAGAGTTGGACAAGTACTTTGCAAGTTGTGTTCCGCTGTCCAACCTGCCAACCCCTCCACCAGCAAAGGAGCCCACACCAACTCGGGTATCAACACCAGCCGCCCAAACATCGACACAGTCACACGACATCATTAGCCCTCCACAACACGAAGGTTAGTTCACTTTTACCTCACATGTCAAATCTCTGTTTACGGCATGTGGATGATGGTGTGTTTGAGTCGGACCGGGCGGCAGAGCGACGTTCCCCTGCATACGCCGCCTTGGCCCTCGTCATGCTTCATCCCAGATGCTCCTTTTCCAACTCAACACTCCTTACTCCACAAATTCGACGTGTTCCTGTCGATCTTCTAGTTGTTCCACCAACACCCCTCCACCCAGGATAAATGCTGTTGCCACTTCCTTGATTTCGGACCGCTAACATACTATCTATAGTATACGCAACCCACCTTGCGAACCTCGTTCCGCTCAACGTCTCCACCCACCGTCCTCATGCATCAGTGATTCAAGGTTTCCTGGACCGCGCTGGGCTGCCAGATGAGATTGTCGCCTTTGCGGGGTGCTTGCTGGATGCGTTGAGCAGCCGGTTTGCAGCTACTTGGCGTGATGCTCTTGCGCCAAGCGACTATGCTCGCGACGTCAAGAACTTTCTGAGGACAGACTTGCGTCAGAACGCACATGTCAGCCCAGATGTTGTTGCACTGGCCGCACTTTCGCTCGCGCATGGCTTCCTGGTCGACCGTCAACGTTCCTCGCGGCACTGGAGCATTAGGGAGAGCGACGGTGCTTTCACCGTGCAGGAGATCGAGGCCACCAAGCGAGCTATGTTGCACGACATGGACTATGGTCTTGCTCGAATCTCCAACGACATGGTGGAGCGGAGGCTGAAGAACATGCAGCGAACAAGCACATGTCCCTCCACACCGATCTCAACCACGACCGCAACGAAACAACGACGAAACCTCTCCATCAGCCTCCAAGGTACTGCAATCTGGAGCTATGGCGCGCAGACTCCGGAGCCCAGCCCATGAGACGGCAGCTTCCTACGAACGCGCTACGAATCTCGTTCAGTCTACCATTTTTAACTGTCTTGCTGCGTACATTCACGATACCCACATCTTTTCGGCATTTTTCGCCCTTAGCCGCTATGCGCATATCTCGGCGTTCTCCGACATCAATCGGGTCATATACTCAGTGTTGTCTTGTGCCTACAACAGGCTTGTTGTAAACTCGTATATATTTGTTTCAGGGTGGAGTTGAGTGGATTCGGTGGCCTGACATAATGGCCTATGCTTCTGGTTTTGAGTACGCTATCTGCGTAATACCCACTGTGGAGTTTTGAGGATTGGCTTCATGTTTGAGGATACCAACACTATGTAGAGATGGCTCTAATAAATGCTGGCACTTTATCATTCCGAATATTCTTCCGAGCACCATGATATATATGTGTGTGTGGTGCAAAGTTGTCGCGAACGACTCGTGCATATGTGACCAAACGCGCGGAAGACATGAAATGTCACGATAGCGGTCGTTGGGTACTCTTTTTGTCTACACAGGATCGGATGAACATGCGATGGTGGGGCTGCAGCCTCAACTAATCATCGCATAGTCTTCCTTGTTCCGACAAGATCCGCGCAGGCTGAATGCGCGCAATTGGATTTTCGTCTAATCGATTTCAAAAAAGTCAGGCCTGGTACTCGTTGCGTTCCGTCGCGTTCCTCCCTCTTATTTAGATTACTCCGCACTTTGCCAGCATGGTGTGGAGGGGTTGAAGACGTCACCCCGGCTGGTTCTGGCCATAGTGAAGATCACGCTACGACGCGCAACAGTCGCACTAAAGCCTCAGCATGCACAAGTTTATTGGACAACACGTCCGTCACGTCTTCGCTAACGGCTCCGCGACGGTTTCGTGGGGTCGGCTACCCCACTTTGTACTGGTATGCGAGCTGCTGCATACAGCTTGCATGTGGGAGAGCTCAACAGCTTGTTGTTAGCTGTCAGACTGGCTCCATGGTGTGTTACTTCCCCGCGATCCGCTAGGGTGCTCCTGCTCTCCTGATATATTCCTGGGGGCCTTGCCTTGATGCTCAATTCATCTCCACCTTGTCTTCCTCAATCCGGTGTCCTGTAAATACGCCGTTGCCGTCGCTGCCGCTCATCTTTCCTGTCTGGCGCTTCGCAAACACCACACCTGAGGTACTTCTGCGGCCTCTTTATAAGCCTGCAGCCCTCGAAGCGGCAACTGTACGCCCCTCTACCCCGCCATCATCTCTCTCCCACCAACTCACTCTCTTAGCAATCCGGGTTTCTCTGCAATTGATATTACCAACATGGCCGCGAACCCTTCTCCCCGTGAGCGCAAGCCCTCGACGAGCGCTCCACTTGCCGACCTCAAGGGTCCCGTTGGCCCCTCTTTCAGCAGACCCAAGCACAAGAGGACTGTAACTGGCTTTGGCCCCAGCGAGATCAAAAACGTGGAAGCGAGTATTCCAGAGCCTCAACGCGAGGCATGGAGGAAGTTTGTACGTGCATGGCTTTTGATAGCAGTGTAAACATCAAAGGACTCAACACTAACTTATATATAGATGCCCAAGCCTTTCTCTACTTCCGACGACTTTACCAAAGACGCCGTTCGCCACATCGAGACTACCCTGGCGCGCTCCCTCTTCAACTGCGATGAGGCCGCCGCGTATTCTGGAACCGCCCTTGCCTTCAGGGATCGCTTGGTCCTGGACTGGAACAAGACACAACAGAGTCAGACCTTTGCTGATCAGAAGCGCGTATACTGTGAGCAAGAGCGAGAAGCGTCATGATAGAATGTTGTTTAACAAGGCTAGATCTGTCCCTCGAGTTCTTGATGGGCCGCGCCCTGGACAATGCCATGCTCAATGTCGAGCAGAAGGATATTGCTACTAGTAGGTCCTCCTCTTGAACTCATCAATTGCTTCCTCTAACATTGATTCAGAGGGTCTTAGTGACCTTGGCTTCCGCATGGAGGACATCATCTCCCAAGAGCACGATGCAGCCCTAGGAAACGGTGGTCTCGGACGCCTTGCAGCCTGTTTCCTCGACTCGATGGCATCTCTCAACTACCCAGCCTGGGGTTACGGCCTACGGTACCGATATGGTATCTTTAAGCAGGAGATCCACGACGGATACCAGGTCGAGGTTCCAGACTACTGGCTTGACTTCAACCCATGGGAGTTCCAGCGCCACGACATCGAGGTTGATATACAGTTCTATGGACACGTCAACCGCTGGCAGGACGATGAGGGCAAGCAGCAATCCTCATGGGAAGGCGGCGAGATTGTCAAAGCTGTTGCTTATGACGTCCCAGGTAAGCAGTTCCCATATCAACCGCCGTCTTTTTACTGATTGGTGCAGTTCCCGGCTACAAGACTGGCACTTGCAACAACCTGCGTCTCTGGGGAAGCAAGGCTGCCAGCGGCGAATTCGACTTCCAGAAGTTCAACTCTGGTGAATACGAGAGCTCAGTAGCTGATCAGCAGCGAGCTGAGACTATTTCTGCTGTCCTCTACCCCAACGACAACCTTGACCGTGGTAAGGAGCTCCGCCTGAAGCAACAGTACTTTTGGTGCGCGGCTTCGCTCTACGACATCGTGCGGCGATTCAAGAAGAGTCAGCGCGCCTGGAAGGAGTTCCCCAACCAAGTCGCGATTCAGCTTAATGATACCCACCCAACGCTCGCTATCCCTGAGCTTCAGAGAATCCTAGTCGATCTCGAGGGCCTGGAGTGGGATGAGGCATGGAACATCGTTCAGAAGACATTCGGATACACCAACCATACTGTGCTACCTGAAGCGCTCGAGAAGTGGTCCGTCCCGCTCATGCAGCATCTCCTCCCACGCCACCTCCAGATCATCTATGAGATCAATCTGCATTTCCTTCAGTTCGTCGAGCGCAACTTTCCCAAGGACCGCGACATGCTCGGTCGCGTTTCGATCATCGAGGAATCGCAGCCTAAGATGGTCCGCATGGCATACCTTGCGTTGATTGGCTCACACAAGGTCAATGGTGTAGCTGAACTGCATTCCGACCTGATTAAGACTACAATTTTCAAAGACTTTGTCAAGATCTACGGACCAGACAAGTTCACAAATGTCACCAACGGAATTACCCCGAGAAGATGGCTCCACCAGGCCAACCCGAAGCTCTCAGCTCTTATTGCATCCAAGTTGGGCGGTCACGAATTCCTGAAGGACCTTACCTTGCTGCACAAGCTTGAGGCGTTTGTTGACGACAAGGAGTTCCGTAAGGAGTTCAGGGACATCAAGTACGCCAACAAGGTGCGACTCGCGCAACACATCATGGAGCACAATGGCGTCAAGGTCAACCCTGCGGCGCTTTTCGATGTTCAAGTCAAGCGTATCCACGAGTACAAACGCCAGCAGCTGAACATCTTTGGTGTCATCCACCGTTACCTCCAGATCAAGGCTATGTCTCCAGAGGACCGCAAGAAGCTAGCCCCTCGCGTTTCCATCTTCGGTGGTAAAGCTGCACCAGGTTACTGGATGGCCAAGACAGTTATCCATCTCATTAACAAGGTGGGTGATGTCGTCAACAACGACAAGGACGTGGGCGACGCCCTCAAGGTCGTTTACTTGGCCGACTACAACGTCAGCAAGGCCGAGATCATCTGCCCTGCCAGTGATATTAGTGAGCACATCTCCACGGCTGGTACTGAGGCGTCTGGTACTAGTAACATGAAGTTCTGCTTGAACGGTGGTCTCATCATTGGAACATGCGATGGTGCCAATATCGAAATTACCCGCGAGATTGGCGACCAAAACATCTTCCTCTTTGGTAACCTCGCCGAAGATGTCGAGGACCTCCGTCACGCACACATGTACTCGCACTACCAGTTGGACCCACAGCTTGCAAACGTCTTCGACGCAATCCACAACGGCACCTTTGGAGATGCAGACCAGTTCTCTGCTCTGATCAACGGCATCGTGGATCACGGCGACTACTACCTTGTCTCTGACGACTTTGCGTCGTACATCAAGACACAGGAGCTCATTGATGAGAGCTACAAGAACACTGAGGAGTGGACCACCAAGACCATCACTACAGTCGCACGTATGGGCTTCTTCTCCAGTGACAGGTGTATTGACGAGTATGCGGAGGCTATCTGGAACGTCGAACCTCTACAGGTCAAGGCTGAGCCTGCGCCGTAGAGGGATGGTGGAGAAATGGTGGATGCGTTGGTTTCGCGGTAGATCTCAGATGGTTACAAGCCTAGATCCGTAGACCTGACGCCTTGTATTTACGACAATAATGAGAACCCGATTGCAATGAACAGGGTAAACTGTGCATGTGTTTGCTGTCGTGTAAGGCTGTGGTGGTGTCTTGAGGGACTCGGTGCTGGACCCTGAAACGCCGCTCCGAATGAACCTACGGCAGCGCACGGTCGCGTCGCGCGACGTACGTCAACCGCAATCTGGCCAGCTCGACGCAAGTTCGCGACATATCGAGAGCCTTCACCTCACGAGCAACCATGGCGAACAGAGGCTACGATGTCGTCGTAGATGTCGATCAAGAGGTATGCAGTTGTCGAAAAGCCGACGTAAACCCCAGACGGCGCAATCCCTCTCAACTCGACATGGCAAGCTTACCAGCTCACAGGGCGACCTCGGCCATACCGACCTCCAAGAGGACCTTGAATTCCACAGCTCCAGTAAGCCCTCGATAGATCTTTTTCTTCTTTAACATCATCCCAACCCAGCGACTAACGAATCGCGATCCAGACTTCGAAACCCAACCCTCTGGCCGCGGCGCCCCCAAGATCCAACCCGACTCGTCATCCGCCTCCTTCCTCCCCGGCCCTGGCGGCTCCTCCTCTAACAACCCCACATCGCGAAAGCACTATCTCTGGTCGCTCAACTTTTACGCCCAAGCCTTCGACGTCGACACCGCCGAAGTCCTCCGCCGCTGCACCTCAACCATCTACCCACGCGCCAACTTCCTCGATGTGCTAGAAGGGAATCCAGATCTCTACGGCCCTGTATGGATCGCTACAACCGTCGTTGTCATCTTGTTCTTGACGGGGACGATTAGCCAGTATTTGGCCATGAAGGGCGAGGAGCACTTTGCGTATGACTTCAAGCTGTTGAGTGGGGCAGCGGGACTGGTCTATGGGTACACGGCCTTTGTGCCCGTGGGGCTTTGGGGTGTTCTGAAGTGGTATGGGAGTGAGAGTGCGAATCTGCTCGAGTGCTGTTGTTTGTATGGATATGCGAACTTGGTTTGGATTGCCGTCAGTCTGGTGGCATGGAGTCCCTGGGGTAGTAAGTTCTTTTTCTCAACCTTGGCGTGGGTACTGCATACTGACCGAAACACTACAGTTCTCAATTTCACGGTTGTAGCCCTTGGTCTCGCGGCCTCTGCCTTCTTCCTCCTACGAAACCTTTACCCTGTGCTCAGCACTACTGAAGCCAAGACAAGCAAGATCCTGCTCATTGTCGTTTTCGTGCTACATGCTGGTTTTGCCATCGCCATCAAGGTCCTGTTCTTCGCTGCGACAAGTCCGGTGGGACCGAACAAGGGTGCCGACAAGGACGCTGGGAAAGGTGTGGCTGATGGGGGTTCTGAGGGTAAAGGGGATATGTTGAGGATGCTTATGGGTTAAGATGGGGTTGACAAAAGATAGGTGGATGGGTGGGATACGGACTTGGGATGATAGAGTTTGGCAGTAGAATCATAGCATGGCCTGAGGGTTCATAGCGCATTATTGATGAATGGACACAATCTAAGGATGTGGCAGTGACATGGAAACAAGCACATGTTTGAGGACGTACATCTATTTTAGCTACTTATCGTTTGTTTGTATTACCCTCCAAGTCTTGCTGGAGTATACAACTGGTTATCGTGACGTTCGTTTACTCAACCATTATCCGCCTTAGTATCCGCCATGTTTATCCTGTACAACTGCAAACATGCAACTTGAACAACCTGTGTATGAATCAAACACCTCAGATATCCTCCTCAATACCCTCCTCGTCCTCAACGACGAACTCCTCGCCACCGTCAATGACCAACTTTTGAGGGTCAATACCGCCCTGTAGAGCCAGAGCAAGCAGGTGAACATTAGCCAAGGTATAGCCTGCGTCATGTTCAATGCAATACTTGACACAACGTGTGAAGATACCACCATCCTCGCCCTCCTTGGGATGCTTGAGCAGTCCCTTGCCCATGTCGCGAATGTCATAGTCGACAACACCTTCCAACTCATCGTTTTTATGTTGCATCATGTCGGTAGCAGTGATGTCGTCAGCCTCCTCGATCCGGCTGCAGAATGATTCTTCCCAATCATCGCCGTACTTGTCTTTGCCTCGGTTGATAGCGGTGATGCACTTGACGGAGCAGGTGTTGCGAAGATATCCGCCCTGGATATCACGGTGTGTGTTAAGAATTTCCACGATGCCAGCGGGGCCCCAGTGGCGCGAGTAGAGGCGCAGTGCAACTTGAGGACGTGCGAGAGACTGGAAGAAGTAGACAATAACTTCCGTATCGGTGAGAGGCACGTTGGGTACCATGGCGCGCGAAGGTGGCATCGACTCCTTGAGTGAATGATTCTTACGCTTGTTGACGGACGTCACGCCGCGCTTCTGGGTGCTTGGAGGACCGATGCGACCAGGAGTAACTGGAGACCTTGGATAAGTTGACGCCGGAGTGGTCAGGTACATCGATCCCATAGTGCCCGTGAGCTGACCTGAGGTAGGCGTCATCAAGTTGGGGAAACCGGACGCCATGTTTCCGGTGAGGTAGCCAGACTGTGGTTATTCGTGAGCATCTCTTAGTGAAGGACTGGATATGTGGAACTTACATCGATCTTCTTCGAAGGAGTAGTCATAACAGAAGGAACCACATTCTTCTTGCCGTTGGGAATCTTGACCTTGAGGGCCTTTCGATCCCTGGTCTTCTCGCCCTTCTTGCTCTTCTTGCTCGGAGTTAGCTTGCTAATGAAGGACTCCTCATCTTGAGGAACGGGGCTAGACAATTGAAATGTCTGAAAGGGCTCGTAGCGCACTTTGGTTGGTGTGATAGGTGAGGAGAGGCGAGAGGTGGTGACATCGCGGTAGCGAGTAGTGGGACCAGGAGCTGACCTGGACCCGGCAGTGGCATCGTTCACGAGCTGAGCAACGGTCTCGCGGAGAGCCCTATTGTCCATCTCGATTTTGTCGAGGCGGGCGGTCAGTGTACCGAGGGCTTCAGCGTTGCCGCGACTGAAGGCTACTAGGTCGTGTATCCCTTCAGAGTCTGACATAATCAGTCAGCCAGGAGGTTCTCATGGAAATATGAAGTAGTGAGACTCACTGGAACGCTGCCTCCAGGAGCCGTCTAGCTGCAATTGCAGCTTGGGCGGCTGTTCCATGAACTGCTCTGCCTGCTGCGCATCCTCCGTCACGAATGACGGAAACGGGAATTGCAGCTCCTGCTGGCTACCGAAGGTGTCCTGAGACACCATCTGATCGGTATTCTGGTCTGTGTATGCGTCAGCCACTGAAGTTTAGATACATCCGGTAGCAACTGTATGCATGTAGATGCCAGTACATTGCTATGCCACTTGGTGTTTTCGCTCCATATTGATGGCTGGGTGGGCAAAGAGTACTCACCTTGACGTGCTGCGTTCATAGCAGCGTAGGCAGGAAAGAACAGATCCCTACAGTAGTGCGGATTAGCACTAGATCCAGGCATTGTCGATTTCACGTGTCACGACAAAGAGGTTCTTGTGGGTTTTGAGGTTGGTGAAGGCTGAGTGGGTGTGTGGGCGATGTTGTGATGGTTTGTAGCGACATCAAATTTTGCGCCACGTGCGGTTGCTAGGGAAGAACTCCAAACAAGACGAAAGGGATGAGGACGTCATAGTGAAAGTGAAGACTCACCTGGAGGAATGACCGTACATCCTATACTTTCGAGGTGAACTGCCTTGGTAGGCACTGTTGATGCCGGCACTGCTCGCTCTGCTGGCCCCATGCTGCTGCGCAAAGATGGTGTTGGGCAACCATACAGCCGGTTCGACATCCTCCTCTTTATACGTTGATGCAGCAGACGATGTAGAAGCATCATCGGCGAGCTCTGCTGGTGGTAGCGTGGAAGTCCGCAGGATTGTCCTGAGGAAGGTCTCCTGGCTCTCTTCTCTCTTGATGATTGAAGCCATGATGGTGGACAGTATGGTGTGCAAAGGCGTTCAGACGAATATCAATTGTTGACAAGACTTGTTATGGATAAACGCTCGGACATCCTCTATGTGCCATGACGACGTGGCATCGAAGACAGTGGCCTGGTGAATGTGAAACTTGGTGCACTAATAATCAAATTAGTCCACCAACGTAGCTTCCTCACCTCACCGTGAGAACAGCGGACTCACTGTGAGGTTCAAGGCGATATAGACTGTGTGAATCCATTCTCGCAAGCATCAGAGCAGCTTGTGCTAATTACACTGACAAAGGCGGATTACTCATGCGTGGTAATAGTGAAAAAGAGGGCAATCTCGACGTCGCCGATCGATCGATGAGCGATGATATAGCAAAACGAAGGAAGGATGGTGATTGAGTTGCGAAAGCTGGAAGATGGGGAGACGGAATATGAGACCCGACATCTGTGTTTATATAGTAGGTGCTCGCAAAGGCTCCAGCAACGGGGAAGCAGCGGTCAGCGCCCAAACGCCTCACAGTGGCCGCGATCGGTTCATTGAGCGGTGAGATGATATCAGGAATCTTGCTGAGACTGAGGGACGATAGGTAGCATCATCTACAGGAAGAAAATATTACCAGAGTGACAGGAATCTTGCACGGTAGACTGAACTGTCATATGAAAGCTGCAAAAATTACCCTCCTGTTATTCTCAAGTATCGATGCATATCTTCACTCATGATGAACACTCTTACCGCTTCTGACAGCCCCAAACGTGGGCGCATCTACCCTTGGCCTAAGCAAACGAGCAGTCGAGTATTCTCCCACCTGCTCAACAAACGATACAACCAGCAGAAGAGAATCAAATACTGGGACAGTCGTTAGAGCTTTACAGAGATGTTGCTTCAAAGTTCGCGGGACTGGCGTTAAGCACAAGACCCACGACACATACACATTGGAGACATGTATGTTCCCAGCGGACTGCGCAGAAGCATTGCATACATGTCCCGCTACGTTTCAGTCACACACGTAGAAAATGACACAATCTCAGCACTCACAATCCTGAAACTCTCGCCTAGAAGAAGCGCGTCCATCTCGCTGCATCGAGCTGTCCTATGCAATGACATGCGATCTCAAGTCGCGACAATTTGCAAGCCAAAGGGGAAGAGTGCGAAATGATCACGAAGGCGTGAAATGTAACGACGGTAGCTGCCGCCGGAAGAGACTGATGATGTGAGGATATCTGACGTCCAGCGTTCGCGTCGCGATTAGCGCACTAGTCCGGATATGGCGTGGCTTCCTTTCCATTACGCTCCCCCAAACCTAGACAACATTTCTACCTTGACTTCAATATAGTTGCAGTCCTGTCTCTCTAGCAGGTCGGCACATTTCGTGCTCATGTTCATCTTCTCAGGTGTTCTGAGATCAGCTCGGCAGCTTCATACAAGTTCGAGAATTAGAGCGTGTTGCACCTTTACTATGCTTTACCATCATTGTCTGGGAGCATAAGATCGAATGTATCCGCAATCAATGCTTCTCAAAGCTACTCGTGAATCTCTTCCTTTGACCATTCCGGCCTGTGTTACCGACTGTGAGGTTGAGGAAGCTTTGGGGTAGATGTTACCTCGGCACGTACCCGGACGCGGAAAGCCTATCGATAAGGCGAGCTCTGAAGCTACAGTGCTGCCATCGTTGCCTCTCTTTCAACCTCCAAACCTAACAATGTCTGCAAACATTCTCATTGTCGGCGCTGGCGCCATTGGAGCATTCTATGCATCTCGACTCGCAGTCATCTCTGGTGTTTCCGTCTCTGTCGTCTGCCGCTCCAACTACAAAGCTGTGAAGGCGAATGGCTTCCAAGTTACCTCACCGCAATACGGCGATTACACCTTCGTGCCGGCGAACACGTTTGCGAACCCAGAAGAAGCGCGAAAGAGCGACATACAATGGGACTACATAGTAGTCAGCACCAAGGCCTTGCCGGACGTCAGCGATGATTCAACGATACTTGAGGGGCTGGTCAACGATAAGACAGCCATTGTGCTGATACAGAACGGTTTGGGTGTAGAGGAGCCATACGCGAAGCGGTTTCCACAGGCGGCAATTTGCTCGGCCGTCACGATAGCCACATGCGCACAGCCCGAGCATGGCCAGATCAAGCACAACAGATGGACGCGGATAAATAGCGGACCGTACCTGCCTCACCTAGATACCGGAAACAAGAAGAATACCGACGCACGCGTCACTGAGCAAAACGACGCGTTCATTGCTCTGCTGAGGGAAGGCGGTATCAAGGATGCCGAGGCCTACTCCCATGCTAAACTACAACTAGTTCGCTGGCACAAGATCGCCATCAATGCCTCGATGAACCCAACCTCCGTTCTTACCCAGTGCCTCCCGAACAACGTCATGTCGCTCGACCCGGAATTGCAGCGCCATCTCAAGGGCGTCATGTTGGAGATTCTTGAGACTGCTCCCAAGATTCTCGGCGAACCCATGCCCAAAGAGTTTGCTACCCCGGACCAGATCATTCGGTCTACCCAGAAGAACACTAGTGGTAGCAAGCCAAGCATGGCGATTGACTGGGAAGCGGGTAAGAAGATGGAAATTGAGGTTATTCTAGGTAATCCATTGAGGATAGCCAGGGACAGAGGATTCGAGATGCCGCGCCTACAGAGTCTGTATGCGATGGTCAGAATGGCGCAAGAGGTTAGAGACCAGAAGAAGGATGTCAAGTTGTGAGATAGTGGATTGCTTCTGTTGATTGTCTTTTCAATTGCTCCCTCCATGGCTTTCCCCATCTTGATGAAGCGAGCTTTTTCGCAAACCGCAAACCATAAGTCGACAGGGGTTAATCAACAATGCAAAGCCCCCTCCAGCCGCCTATCTCAATTTGTCTCATTGCATTGGAGACATTGATCTCGCCCTGATTCATATTCATACCGATTTCTGAAAAGAATATATACGTGCAAAGAACCAGAAGACTGTCCACAACTCTGGTAGTTCTTCCCAAGATAGTAATCTCAGGACATGCGGGCGCATCAGAAAGCATTGCATCCAGGTTGGCGTCACGTCTCTCGCATCACACGACCGCTGCGAATATCTCAAACATAGCGCGCTATTACAAGAAGTGGCCGGGATTGAAGTGGAGGTAAACGCGGCATCTTTGCCATTTGCGAACCCTAACATACAGACAACAGTTGAGTCTCTTGTTATTGAACTGTCTCCAATATTATTTAACATATAGCGCATTTCTGGCGACGCTGATTTTGGTACTACGAGAAGAGTGATCCAACATTGTGAGGGCCGAAGAACCGTGGTTCTCTCAATAGCAAACCGGATCCAGGTGAAGGCACCTCTCACCAACGCCTATTGTTACCAACCGCAGACGATAGATATATCATTTTGGTTTCTACTCCGCCCTGCCGGTAGTCTTTCACCCCCAGTTAAACAATCTCATAACTTTCCCTCCAGCCCTCAACCATAACTTTCCTAATACACCAAGCACAACAACTATCACAACGACAACCAGCACTGCAAATAGGATGAATAGATTCACTGAAGAGCAGTTGCAACAACAGTGGAGATGGACGCGAATGACGCCACATGAACAGCAGGAATACCGTGATCGTTTAGCTCAGCGTACTTCTCAACAGCAGTACGTACAGCCACAAGGGCATCAGCAGCAGGCAGCTGCCCGCCCAAATACCCCCCGAGAAGTTACGGACAGGGCGTTGAGCCACAATCAGTCAGTCAGTCATCCGCAGCAGGTACCGCGGCCTTCACAGCAGCAAGACGGGCGGCCAGAAGGACGGTCATCTCCACAGCAGCAGCAGCAGCAGCATTCGCAACAACAATGGCAGTTGCATCAACAGCCGAATACCCAACAACGACCGAACCCTATGCAGTTCCCCGCACAGTCTTTCAACGAAACGCGACTTCCCGGATCCAATGATATGGCGCCTCCCCCAAATCCAAACCGTATTGGAGTCTTCTCGCAGGCTCAGACTTCAACACGCTCAGTACCAAACGTATTTCCTTCTAACAATTTATCCGGTGCGAATATCACTATGACGGGAAACAGCCAACAGCAACGCCAGAATGTAGCTCGGAGCGCATCTAAGCCATGTGCATCAGGTCCGCTATCTGCATCCTCCCCGTCTTCCACTTCGTCTAGGACCATTTCACCACAGAATGGAGCAACAGCACAAGCATCAACGACTGCTACCTCGCCCACTAGATACCAAAAGCCGTCGACACCTGGCGCCAACTCCCATATGCCTGCTTTGCCGCCGTCTACTACGCGAACGCAAAGCCCTGGATCGGCTCAAGTCACAGGTCAGAAACGCCAGGCAATAGGCCCGCCTGAGGGTGCTAGGCCTGCTGACAAGCGGCCAAATCTGATGACACAATCTGGTGCCGTCGACCATACCACCTTCGCACGTCAAAACACCGCTACGCCTCATCAGTCAGGCGTATACCATCAAGCACACGGCACCCCGAATGGCGCACCGAATGGCGTCGCCCCGACCACGAGGGATCCAAATTTGGAGCGCCGCGAGCAGCAGGCTAAGCTTGATGCTAAGCATGAGGCAGAACTCCAGCGCATACAGGAGCACCAAGCTAGAGTAGCTGAACAAGCTCGCGTTATGGAGGAGTACCAAGTCGCTCAAGCCGCCGCCCTTCAACGAGAGAAGGACGACAAACGAAGGGAAGAGCTGCGAAAGGACCCAAGCGCAAACTACCGCCACATACTCGAGGTCTACAAGTTAATGCCGCTGAAGAAGGGCGAGTTGCCCAATAAATATCTGTTGGGGCTGATCGCTAACCGACCGATGCCGCTGGACCTTGACAGCGACCTTGCGCTCGCGATCACGTACGCCAAGGACCATTGGGACTACTACGGACAGTGGCCCAAGGATGTAGCACGGTTTGCAGGCTATGAGAGAGAGAGAAGGGCCAAGAAGCTTGCTTAGAAAGCCGAAAAACCGAACAGATGTGGCAGAAAGCCCAGCGACGGCATTACGTCGCAGTTGGAGCGCTCGAAGCTCATCAAGCAAGCCGTCGATACTACAACAGCAGTGGTAACTGGTGGCGTTCCAGTCGATGACTCGCTATCGTATATCGAGGGGAAACTAATCTGGGGACTGCTACAAGCAGGATATATATCGTCACCCTATGGCATTGCTGAATGTTCCCTGTATAACACCACTAAGGCTACGTTTCGTTAGAGCTCGATAGTGCATTGGGTGTTCACTTGGTTTAGAAAACATGCAGATGCGGGTGGTATCATTCATGGTATCGGTTTGGCTGGACCGCACTCTGTCATCACTTGCATTATTTTTCGTCTACAAACTCATGTTACAATAGACAAAGAACAGTTCTACGTTACACCAAATGGCTTCTGTTCACTTGCAAGTATTTTCTTTGATTCGACCATTTGTAAACACTTCATATTGCTAAACGTAAGACGGAAGCTTGCTCTATCGCTCTTCTAGCTCTTGCGATCACCGCCCACGACATGAAAGTTGCGAAGTACACACATAAAAGGGAGATCTTTTTCGACGGTTACATATACGCTAGGAAATGTCCCATAAGGTCTTTTAGACAATTCCGCGACGGCAATACTAATACCAAAAGGTACCTGATACTCTGCCTTTCCAGTGAATTGAATCATGATTGAAGAACCTCAAAGGTTCCTACCCTTAGCGGTCCCTTTCTCATTCTTCAATGACGACTGATCTAGTCTATTTAAATCATATCTGAAGCGAAATGGCAGTGCAATTGGAGCGGCTTGGACTATAAACTGCAGAGTCTGGCTAGTTCGTCGTTTCTTTTACGAAATTAACTGGGCGCGTCGTTTTCAGACGCGACTATTCCTTACTTGATCCACTTCACCTACAGGAGAGCAGGGAGTGAATACTACTGCTATTAGGCTAGCGAAAAACACTACATCGTGCACGCTTTCCTCCGATTGAGATTCCTCGCAACACCATCGACCTTTCTCTGCGACCATGTTCACTAGCAACGATTCTGAGATAGACGCTATGTTAGCTCCAACTAGTCATACAGACCCCTTGACCACACCCAAAGTCAATCGTCCTCACAAGAGGCGCCGTTCGCGGGAACTACCACAATCAGAGCGACCTACTCTCCGCCCTCACGCCGACTCATCAAACGGACAGATCTCTCTAGCACCGAAGCGAAACGAAAAGCGATACTTGAACGATACCGCCGACAAACAAAAGCAGAGCGGAGCTCATAAAGCTAAACGCCAGCGTATCTCTGGCGTATACGACTCTGCTCGCAACAACGAGATACTTCGCCCGCCAGATCAGGAAGAAACGCGACAGCAACCGAAGCAAACCACAGGGTGCTCTAGCACTGATACCAGTGTACCCAGGCGAGATCAACGCGTAGGCATTGTTACATTGCAACCCGTGATCTTCGGTGTTGCATCTTCTCCGCCAAATGCTTTGCGATCATCCAAGCTTAATGGACACCTCACACCCGCACAGAGCCCTCTCGTACCTCAGAATCCTGCGTCTCCGCCTTTCAGTTCCTACAAATCTCTCGAAGGCGGCTTCGCTAGCCTATTAGATGACAACGAAAGTGTCCTAAAGAACTTTGTAAAAACCAAGGATGAACTTTTCGGGAAGCCTGCTGCAGGTGACGTCAGGCAGACTCTAGCGCATAATGCACGTCGCAAGAGAGCCCTTGATGTTCGGAAAGACGTATCACTGTCGTCGGATATAATAAACTCGATATCCACAACTCCAGGTCTACTAGCTGACAAGGCTCGCACCCTAGAAGATGGGTTAAGGTCGAGAAACAAGCCATGGGAGATCGGTCAGGAGCCAGGTGCTATAGTGAGAAGACGGTAGAAGAGGATGCGAGTAGATGAGGGAGAACACTACCATCCTAACGTCAGAGGCTTCAGATTTTCATGCAAGCGAAAAGCTGAAGATAATCTTCGAGAAGGCAGTTCCAAGAGGGTAAAGATGCTAGGCGATCAGCCTTTTCCTTTAGTAGGGAATGGTAAGAGTCAATCTTCGCCAGTCCAGGAATTCACTTCTGAGTATTCCACTGAAGTCGCAAAACCGCTACCTTCGGAGAATTTAGAGAAATTACCCGATGCAGTAGTGCCAGATCAAAAAGATTCCCTGATTTGCAAAGACATATACAGTCTGGCCAAAGCGCAACAAATGCCAGTTGCTGAATCGGAACCTCTAATCAACGACGAGTCTTATCTTCCCGGGATTGACAACGAGACCTCTACCAGAAAGCCTCAGACATCCGAAGATGATGGGGAGGTCTTCAGACTCGCAAGATCCGCATCTCCAGGCCTGCAATATACAGCCGATGAGCCATCGCAATGCCAGGAATCTTTTACGGACGATGAGGCGACACTCAGAGATCTCAACAATCACAGAGCGCCGCCACCAGCTGCTGGAGGTGTTGTTGCATCTGAAGCGGCTTCAATAATCGTACCCACAACTCCATCGTGGATTGCTGAGGGTCCGCAATACTCCATCGGGATAGACGTAGCCTATAGCGAAGGTTATGATACTGAATACCCCAGAAACTACGAGCACTATCTTGCCCAGTTCACCGCTCGGCCTGCATTTCCTCGAGCAAAGGAGTATGAGTATTCCCCAATGCCAGAGATGTTGGATGTTGAGATAATAAACCAGCGGTTGAACTGGGTGGTTCCTAACGATGGCGAAGCTCTCCGTCTTCTAAGAGAATTGCCAGTACCTCCATTTCACATTGATTCGGAACTGGCTCGTTGTGTCCGTTTTGCGCAGTCAGATTCACAACAACGCGTTGATTGGCGAGTTCACCCCAATCACGTTGCTGAGATAATTCAGCGTACCAACTTTTACGGAATGGAGTTGTTGATCAGCCGGGGGTTTATGCGCATATCGTGCCCTCGAACCATAGGTGAGTTTGAGCTAGCTATGGCGACTCGGCTGGCACATGCGTCCTTTGGGAAAGACCCAGTCGCCTACGTTGCGGCCGACGTACGAGCCTTAGCAGATTATCTGGTAGAAGATATCCCTTCAGCAATGAGTCTTATCCCGAAAGAAGAAAAAGACCACTTCAGCGATTTTAGCAAGTTTTATAGAGTGAAACTCGCGGAGAAATACCCTCCTTTCGATGCTGTCGTTCTAGCGACATGGCGTTTACTACTGAAAGGTGAGCTGGGCCAACCTTCACTCAAGGCACAAAGCCTACGATACGTCATCGACTCTATCGAACAGCAAACCGCTCAAGCCCTGAGTGACAGAAAGAATTTACAGTCTCTGGTTGACGAAGCATCTGTTGAAGATGTTCAACCAAAGAACGAAGATGTAACCAGCCGCGATATGAATCGCGGCTCAGATCATGGTCTGAATGGTGGAAATCTCGAAGATGGTTTTGGCTGGACCATCGGTAAGCGCAACGCGGACATCTGGAGCCTAGACTGCATCCAAGCTTGGGAAGACTTCACAGCGAGCCCAGATTACCAGTCGGATAACCAAGGAGCTGTTGGAAGTTTTTCTGGTCTCATCTACGATAGCGTGGCTGAAGGAACCCTCCAATCGATGGCGGACTTGTACTCGTCGCATACGTTCTGGTCTAACTAGAATTCGAATGTCCCATGGAACTCTGAGCAAGACGTCAGCGCATTAAGCATAGACGATATTACACCTGTGGCTCCTACTATGGAGTTGTTCTCTAGTCAGAAGACTGGAACCCTGTTCGACGACGGGATAGAAACGAACGAATGGCTGTGAAGGTATGCCGTTCAAGACCCTCCATTGAAGAGATCGAGTACGCGATATCAAGCGCTGGTTTCTTTACAGTTGGGTTCACCAATGGCATACTCTCTGAAGTTTGGTTCCGTGTGGGTCGCGGTTCAAAGACGGAAGTCGTGAGTGGCTTGCGTTCGCTACCGTGAAAGACAAATGGATGGGGATGCCACGATCGGTACATGGACAGCAGCCGCACAATCATAGGAGAGGATCGATGCGATATCCCCATGGAATATAGTAATCAGATTTCATAGATTCGATGGCTGGCAGTGGCCGATTGGAGTGTTTTAGTAGCAGATCTTGGTAGCATGACATGCCAACCTTGGATAGCCTCATTGCCCACAGCAGTCTCGGAGTGTCATAGGAGGGGAAGGAACCAATTTCTGGGGGAAGAAAAACCGTTAAAACCACGGCGATTTGGAAAGAATAACAGTAACAAAGTAACAGACACATCTCGCTCAACTGTACTTACCACTTCCTTTTCTCCGACTACATCTTTAACGAGACCTCATCACACTTCTCCTGCAAACAAAGCTGCAAGGTATCGCATCGCATCAATTATCCAAGAAAGAAAAGATACGATATGCCTAAAAGTGCACCAAAAAGCAAGAATCCAGTCGGTCGCCCACGCAAAGATGGTCTCCCAGCGGGCTATTACAAACATAAAAAAGTCGCCCAAGCGCACTCGACAGCGCTCAATACAGCTGCCTCGGAGGTTACTGGACAGATTGAAAAACGCCCTCGCCGCCGACCACGCAAGCACGATACCTTGCCGGGTTCCAAGTGGGTTGGGAAGGCGTCGGCCGCAGCGCCTGCCGTCTGGCCGGCACCACAAACAGCGTCTGAAAATTCGCTATCTCTATCACCGTCACTACTGCCACCATGGCACACTCTTTCTAAAGCATATATCGATACAAGACATAAACCAAAAGCAGGGTCTTTCACCGATCCTGCAATCGACGACTTTTACGATACACACGTCTCTACTCCTTCAGACACGGCGACGGAGTTTGATGATGATACAGATGAACGAGATGGGGACACTGAAGACACAGATACGGAGATGTTTAGATTGGAAGGTACTGAAAGGGTATTAAGGAGATTTAGACTTGACGACCAGAGGAAAATGTTTCCGCTGGTAGAAGCTGAGGACGATCCACTAACGGAGGAAGGACTAAAAGTAGAAGCACAAACAGAAAAGCAAAGACGAGAGGCATCAAGTCAACGCCAGAAGAAAATGTGTGAAGCTCACGGCTGTTACAACTCGGATTGCCGATTGAATCATGTCAGGAGAGCGAATCTGGATCTTTTCTTGCAAGGTCTCGATCAGCGTACGAGTGAATTGGACGAGCTCACAAGCCAGCTGCACGAGCTCAGGGAGGCAATTGCAGAGACAGCAGCACCAATACGCGATGCGACAGCAGTAGAAGGAGGAGCGCCATCCGCGTATGTCATGGAAACAGAACCGAACCATGAAAGCGAATTCGAGACATTGTTTTCTGCTATCATGCAAGGCCGTGTGGAGGAACCAGACACGTCAGCCTAGAGAAGAGACGTTCTCGGGAAATTCTCGTTGGCGCCGCCGTCCTTTGGATGCTATGACATAAGGAACCTAGATAGATGTTCAAGTCAGAGGTGTATAGATCATTTGTGTGTATGATTTGAAGAACGAAACTACTATGAGTTTAATTATCGAAAACAGACCGAAATCCATGGTGTAGCGCATATATGAAGTGATGACGTTATTCTTGTCCAGGAGGCCGATTTTCAAGGCGGTGCGTGGCACGCGAGGTGCCGGCGCGATCTCGTTTCGTGGGGCAACCTGATCGCTGAGCGGTCCCACACAACTCGACGACTTCGCAAGAGGAGATTCAATGACATGGAGAAGTAGCCATGCTCGATGAAGCGTTGTATTTAGAAGCGAGCATGGGCGAACACAAGGAGACATGCGCTGGTTCTGATCTGTCGTGGTGAGTTTCAGCCTCAGACCAAGGCGAATGGCAAGCTCCCCACCGTCATGTGGCCAGATAATCTGGACGTTGGGGTTTGTGCAGCAAAGGAGCGCTCTAAGTGGTCTTATATCATGTATCCTATTGAGTCTCTCTCTCCGCTGTCTGGCTATCATAGTCTCTTCAAATGTTATGTTCTGTTCAAGGTCACGGGACTCGAACGTCCTGTAAGGCGCAACATCCATCACTCTCTTTCTTTGTTAGTGCATAGTACTTTGAAGCCTCCGAATCTGGTTTGACCTTCTACGAGACACCTAAGATTGGCGCACAATTCCACAGTCCTAAGCATGCTAGATACGCTGTCAGCCAGTGTCACCTGTATATATGTCAACAATGGCAGACATCGAAAGAGATGTTCGACGAACCGCTCTGCTACTCACCAACACACTTCAGTCATCTCGCAGTTGTCGTGCGTGTAATACAGAGATTCTCTCGACGTCAACGAGCGGCTGTATTGACGATATCGGCTCCTGCTGTCGCCTTTAATCAAATTTTCAGAGGCGTTACGAGCCAGGGGCAGAGCCCTTTTCATCCAGCTGAGTCTTTGAGCCCTTTTTACCGTTCAAGTGGACAACTTCCAAGTGTGGGGTATCAGTTAAGGCCCGAGTTCCTCCAGCTACATTGCCGATTCCGGTTTCTCGAGGGGACCAGCCTTGCTGTTCCGATTGTAAGCGTTAGTAAGGCAGCGATTCAGCGAATGACCACTTCGACGCGCTAGGACAATCTCCGAGCGAGAGTCGGGTCTTGTCTTGGTACAGCTCTAAGCTAAGGTCCCTTCTTATATATTTATCAGATCGGCTTCTACCATAAGCGTGTGTCGGTTGACAACTTCCTCAGATCATCTGTTTGGTTCGTAAGATCTCGCGAACAACTAAACCTAGGTAGCTAGTTTGCTGTTCATAAGTATCAAGTTCCGTCGTCTCGAAAAATTGAAGAAACATCAACGCACTCAATCGACTGATGCTGTTTGCTCTTGATAAGCTGTGCTAACGCCCACATCCCAGATCAACATGGCGAAGCCGCCAGCAACCAAGAAAATCCCTTCGAAGAACAAAGACGGCTCAGACCGCAAGTCTCCTTCCTCTATTTTCGGTCCGCACGCAATCACACGATACCTCTGCATTCCGCAAACCGGCAACATCACCGGCGTGGAGCTTACGGTGTTTCTTCCCGAGCTACTCCGAGCTCCCGGCGTCCTTTCTCGGTTCATTGAGAATGGTGCTGATGCTCAAACTTTGGCCAGGATCTCTGCATGGTTTCGAGCCACAGTGAAAGATCACCACACTCCCGCCACGGCTGCCAATGCCATGCGTCACATAACTCAAGCGACCATGCGCCGTTACCTTCAAGAAGAGAAATGGACCGAGACTCGCCACAAGGCTGGTCGGTACAAGAAACCTGGGCAGGTTTGGGACCACGAGAACTTGACATTCGCCGGCGTCCAGAATTACTGCGAGGACAACACCAAGGAGGGCCGTCACAAGCGACCGCCTACCCCCAATGTCCGTTTTGCATTGCTAGCAGTTGATGTCGTAGTCTTCCCCTCTGGCGACGACGGGCTAGACTTGACCCGATGTGTCAAGGCAGCTGCAGCTAACGAGGACTTACCCTTAATGTTTCCACGCGACTATGGCTTCCTCACGTGGCTCTTAGATGGCCCTCAGCTTGCGCGCCCTGCTAATCAAGATCGCGAACTCTTTAATCGCTGGAGGCAGGTGAGCTGGGCCGAGACGCCTTCTGCGCACCAGGCCAATACTACCCAGCAAATTGCCTAATACAAGTTTACGGCGGCGCAGAAGGCGGCTACCGAACAGTATCTTCAAAAATATGCATCTACAAAGCAGTCTGCTCTTGATGCTGTCTATGACCCTATGGATATGCCAATACAAGATTCTCATGGCTTTGACGTCCCCTCCGCCAGTGGCAATCAGTCACCCAACAACTCTCTTCTCGTCGACCTGCCTATGAAAAACTCCACAGCCGACTTGGGACGCACTCTGTCTGAGATGGATGAGGATGACATGGACATGCTGTATGTCAAGTGGCTCGTCGCTCACGGAACTTCTTATCTTGAAACCAGTAAAGAGATGACAAGTACCTCTGAAGTTGTGCGTCGTTATCTCGAGCATAATCGCAGTATCCATGGCCCATTACCACCCATTTCAAATGAAGCCTCCGCTATGGTGCCTCCTTCTGACGCTCTCAACAATGAGATTCTCGGTGCTAGCTATGGATCATGGCCTTCGTCTCCGATGAATTGGCATGTCACTCACTACGACCACCCAGCTACGCCTTTTGATGTTAACCGGATTGACATCGAGATGATGAGGTCTTCTAGCCATGAGATTACTGGTTATATCGGCCCAGAACACGGTATGAGGTCTCCTCGAGTTGGCTCGGAACACACCGACTTTGATTCATTGGACAACGTCGGTTGCGCTTTCGCACAAGAGACACTTTGAGCTCTAACCGTTTCAGATTCACAACCCGTTCGGCAGCCTCGTGAAGAACGCGGCTGATTATACAATCGTTGTTGGAGCATACCGCGTTAAACTGTCGAATGGACACTGATCTCCTGGAAGATTGGAATGTTTGAGAATCTGTTCTGTTGAGCTTGGGTTTCGATGTGACCGGAGCGTTTGGAAGGTCAGCTAGCATGACATGGTGCTTTTGGTAAAACTCCTTGGAGGAGTTGGGCGTCTTGTACAACTTTTGCATTATACCCTTGTCTTTGACTTCAGGTGGCCTGAAGATGTCTCCACTCAGTATTCCAGTATCTCATCCAATACAACGTGGCACAATCAGCAAAATTCTGTCCTGTGTGGTCTATACGTTTCGTTACAATACTGAGAACATTTCGGAGATACTCTTCGTTCCCGCAATCTCTTCGATTTCCGCTCAAGCTGCTGTCTGACTGAGCACCCAATTGGTATGATAGGATGTTTATGCTAAGCCTCGTGCACTATCGTATGTGCTTACAGATACAAGATGTGCAATTTTCTTAAGGTTTCGCTGCTGCTTGCAACTCGAAAACGTGGTCATACAATGCGTAGTGCAACTCGGATGATGGAGAGGGTGCAGCATTACATCACACGTTGGTCCTCGACGAAGCGCACTAGTGAAGTGACACTGGCATTCTCGGTAAAGGTATGCTGCAAGAAGATATTGTTCTCACTTTTACGTTTTCAATTATGTGCCTAGATGTAGATCCATTGGCATGAATACGACGATACACGGGCTATAAAGCGAGATCTAGCTCGGAGAAAACCGGAGCACGAGGCGCAGACTTTTGCTCAGTATTGCCGGTCACCAACCAAATCACATGCCGTCTCTGATAACCTCCTCACTAACCCATCCAATCTCGTGCCTATGCGCTGTGATGCACTCAAGGGAATAGTCATACTCCGTCCAGATGCTACCAAACATAGCGAACTGCTGCTTAGCCCAACGAATGTTCTCGGCCCAGTCACTTGTATCGTTCGGGTAAGGCTGGCTCAGCAGGTGAAGCTCGCGGAATGGGGCGTGGCGGCGAGGGCCGTTGAAGCGGGCGTGGTCATACGCAGACGCGTACATGGCTTCCATAGAGGTGTGGGGGGGAGAGGAATAAAGGTAAATACTGTAATCGTCGATCCTAAGGCGGCCTTCAGAGAGGACAGGAGGTGTGAGATAGATCGGTTCGCGGTTGAGATACTCGCGCGCAGCATCCATTACTTCTGGGGCGTAATGGCTGGTCATGAATGACGGCACCCCCCGCTGTCGCTGGGCTTTCTGAGGTGACGGGCCAATACTAATTCAACATTAGCGCGATGTCTTGTGACTGACTACTATAGAACATGTAATCGAGTTAACAGAAACGGTCTGAGTGGGGACTTACCCAGGAACTTTGAGCTTCAATGGTCGGCGCTCAGGTACGAAAGCAGCTTTGATGTTGGATCTGGCCTTACGCGCAGCAAGGCGACCGCGAGATGTACGGACCGGCGAAGCAGCCTCTTCAACATCACTCACGTTGTCTTCGGGAATGTCTTCGTCAGGCTCTGACTCGCCTTGCACAAACTCATCATCATCGGTGGATGAATTGGGAGTGAGCGGCAGACGGGACGGCTTCCGTTTCTTTGGGGGAGTGTTGTAGGGCGAGTCGGAGTAGTCCTTGTCCTGGAACCAATGTCAGCAACGTCTTCAGACACCATCATTGCTGAAGTGAGGTTCAAGCATACCGCGACATCTATTTCAGGCTCTTGAGTGAAGTTGATCTGCCTACCGACGAGCCTACTGCTCCTCCTCTTGTTGCCATCCAGCACCTTTCCCAGACCATCTACAGCACGCTTATTGGGTGTTGCCGACATCGAGATAGCAACCGAGTCGATATCGCGAATAAACATTCTGTTGATGCTGCGCGGGGTTCTGATCTTGCTGTTTGGTGTCTGACCTTTACTGGGTGTAGACTTGACAGGTGAAAAGACGTAGTTGTCGTGACGAGCAAATACTTGCCTATCATGGTGAGCGAGAGTGACAGTCACCGGTCCACCGAGGTGAGCAATGAGACGCTGAAAGTCGGTGGGAAAAAGCCACTTTTCCTCTGCGTGCTCGATAGCGTATTTCACACAGCGGGTAAGGTCGAGTGCGTCGTCGCCAGATGGGTGTTCCTTCACATGTAGCGCGAGGACCTTGAAGTCCAGCGGCTCACAGTCCTCGTTGACTTTGACCTTTTTAGGTGTAGCAGTAGTGACAATCTTAGGGTGGGTACGGTTGGGTGTACGGAAGTTCGTTACGCTGAGGTCGTCTTCAAGTCTCGGGATCTCGCGCTCATACTCCAAATGCGACCCAAAAGTCCAGTCCAAGTAGCCTGCGCGTCGCATAGCGTACTTGATCATGACCATAGCAGAGTTCGGCTTGAACTCTTGGCCTAATGGCTGGACCCTAAACTCGTTGATCATAGCGGCGAGGTGGCCAGCTTTCGCGCCGTGTACAACAAAACGGTCGACGACATCTATGGACTTCAGCCAATGCGGGAGGTACGCTAGGATCTCGGCAGCGGTCAGGTTGCCATCTGGGAAAGGGAGGTTCCAGCTTGGGCAGTTCATGCCAAAGGCATTGTTCTTAGCAATGGAGGCCATGTCGACTGATTTGATAGTCAGTATAGGATTCGCTGAGCACGCGGAAGAGCCAAATGAATGGATTGTGTGTAGGAAGAAGCTGTATGGGTACTAAGAATCGTGGAGGCTGCCTTACTCAAAGTGGATGTGTGCAAGTGTTGGCAAAAGTCGACAAGCAGACTGATCGCTGCTGTTTACTGACTACCAATCCGGAGGTGTTCTCAATAGCTAGGGACTTCAAGTTTCCAAGAAATGTTGCAGGACACCTGAAAATTGGTAATTCGGCGAAGCGGGGTGCAGCGAACTCAAGCGAAAGTTGCTCCAAATGACGCTCGGACCGGGTAGAGTGGCTGTTTTGTTGATGTTACGATGGCCATAACAGAAATGCAAGGCACGCTCTAGTTACCACGTGCACATTCCCACAACCAGCACGGGGACTAACCCTTACGAATGCGCAGTGCATGTGTTCATGAAGATGAATCCTCCGCCGTTGTCGAGAACGTCGTCCAAACATCTTACGGTTGCACCGCCGTCTTTTGGACATCTTCCTTTCCTACAGTAACAACTCTCCACGTTGGTAGCGCAGTGGCATCAGCAGCCGGGCCACCTATATTCAAGCCACAACCGAAAGCAAAACCACGCAACGAGCATTATGGATACGGTCTTGGTCCAAGAGCGCCTCCAAGGTACCTCCTCTTTCCAGCGCGCGCGAACATTACAGCCGTTGAGCTCCTAGCATATCTCCCGAACAGCGTGCACTGCGGCGATGTCGTATACCGCCTGATTACGAACGGCGCATCTCCACATCTGCTGTGCTCAATAGTAAACACACACCGAGATCTGTTGGTGGAGTGGAATCAGAATACCTGTCGTCAAGCCATCTATGAAGCCATGCACAGAGCAGGATATAAGAACTGGCGGTTCAAGGCACACGAGACTTTCCATGAAGGGAGAAAGTCGACCTGGGACGAGAGCAATCTGGATGTCACAGGGGATCTAGCATCCGGACCAGGCAGTGCGAAGAAGACACCTGCGAGTGACATACCATTCAAGAACCTAGCCATGGACGTGCGACGTGAACCTCAAGGTTATGACGCGCTGGATTTGACACGAATGGTCGAATATTGCGTGAAAAATCCACACGAACCATGGTTTTACCCTCGCGACTACGATGCGGTGTTGCGGCTTGTGGGCGGCGCAGCTCCCATTCGACACGAACATAGCGATCGCCAGGCCTTCAGGCGATGGACCGAGGTGAGCCCTCCACCACCACTGAGCGCGTCGACAAATTCCCTGCTTGTAATAGACGGAAGAAACAAAAAAGGCAGAAGTGGGAACTCGGGTAGCATCGTAGGAGATATATTAGCATTGAATAAACGGAAGGGAACAGACACGCTGTTAACAGCAACTCCATCAATGTGCGAGACAGTAGCACCAAAGACACAGCAAGAGAGCAAGAAAACTAAAGGCAGGCTAAAGAGAACAGTAAGGATTGAAGAAGAGCAAGAGTTTGCGAGAATTGCTAGAGAGGACGAAAATGTGATGATCCAGGCTAGTCAATACCTTCTGGCGACAGCATATGTCGCACCTCCAGGAAACGCGATCATGCTCTGGGAAGTAGCAACTGAATCAGGCGACGAAGCAGTTGACTTAGCGTTCGCACGCGGAGGTCAAGTGGGTGAGAGTGGTCCGCATAGCGCTTATGCTTTTGGTGGCCCTCGTCGTTCCCCACCATATCAACAGCTCTATCGCATCGATCTTCCAGATCCAGCAGACGTAAGCTCATGGGCAGAGAATCTGCGGTGGGCGTTTGCGCAAAACACGCTCTTCCGCTACCCATGCCGCCCTGATGCCTGGAACGAAAGTCCGGAACACATGGAGTGCATCGTGCAGATTCGGGGAGATCGGGGCTGGAAGTCGGATGAGTTCCTCGCTAAGGAAGAGAAGTAGCGGGTGAAGAATGCGACGATATTGAAGTCGAGAGTGACTTTAGCCTGGCTGTTTGACGTGGTCAGGTTGATGACAATAGTGTTGTGTCATGTTGACCGCACGTCATGCACGTTCATAGCAGCGGATGCGCGCCAGGAAATAGTGCCGTCAGCTCCTAGCGAAGCAGATATCAATGAGATTATACGACCAGATGCGTGGTACTGAGGACGGTCGTCTGATGTTTTCGCTATCAGTGTCGCTGGGAGTGATGATAGAAGGAAGAGGTGAGGTGCCACGGCCCCGCAAACCTCAGGCTGGGCGTTTCGGGCAGGCACGGACTAGCGTCGATCATTGTTCCGACC
>Ga0265797_10002664_pt1 | contig 29686 bp, 24 predicted proteins | sample P2T30metagenome_FD_192433 | JGI IMG/M metagenome (GOLD analysis project Ga0265797, IMG submission 192433) | Plant litter microbial communities from East Loma Ridge, Irvine, California - P2 T30 | ecosystem: Environmental > Terrestrial > Plant litter > Unclassified | place: USA: California...
ACGGTCGCCTTGACGGTCAGCGGCGTCGCGCCGCTCAGGCTGTTGCTGCTGGTGCCACCGGTGTTGGTGAAGGCCAGGCTGACGGCCGGGGTGGCCGGGACGACCGTGCCGCCGGTACCGGTACCGCCGGTGCCGGTGGAGCCGCCAACCGGGGTGCCCGGATTACCGCCGCCACCGCCGCAGGCGGAAAGCAGCAGGGCAGCCAGCAGGGTGGCGGCCTGGAGTCCGCGGCCTGCACTTACGTTCTGGTAGTTTTTCATCTCAGTCAGTTGTTGTTGGTTGTTCTTGCTTGATGTGATCGGACGCGGCGCCGTCCCCGGCGTCAACGCCCGCCCTGCACCCGTTCGGTGATGATCCGCGGCGTGATGAAGACCAGCAGCTCGGTCTTGGTCGTCGCCCGCGAATTCGTCTTGAACAGGTTCCCCACGATGGGAATATTGCCCAGCACCGGCACCTGGGTGGTGTCGTTGGTCTCGCTCTGCTGATAGATACCGCCCAGCACCACGGTGCCGCCGTTCTCCACCATCACCTTGGTCTTCACGTGCTGGGTGTTGATGGCCGGGCCGGCGGTGGTGTTCTCGCCGCGCGAATCCTTGTTGACGTCGACGTCGAGCACGATGTTGCCGTCGGGCGTGACCTGCGGCGTGACTTCCAGGCGCAGGCTGGCCTTGCGGAAGGCGACCGAGGTGGCGCCGCTGCTGGTGGCCTGTTGGTACGGCAGCTCGACGCCCTGCTCGATCACGGCGATCACGTTGTCTTCGGTGACCACGCGCGGGCTGGAAATGATCTTGCCCTTGCCGTCGGCTTCCAGCGCCGACAGTTCCAGGTTGAGGAAGCGGTTGGCGGCCGAGGAGAACAGCGAGAACGCGATGCTGCTCGGGGCGGCGCCGTTGATGCCGGCGGCCGGCAGGTTGACCAGCGTGCTGTTGCTCACGACGTCGGTGCCGGTGGTCTGGTTGGTGGCGCCGGTCACGCCGGCCAGGTTGCCGCCGATCGCCACGCGCTGGTTGCCGCTGATCTGGTAGCCGGCGTCGCCGCCGCGGGTGCCGCGCAGGTCGGCGAAGCCGAGCTTGGCGCCGAGGTTACGCGAAAACCCGTCGTTGGCCTCGACCAGGCGCGCCTCGACCAGCACCTGCTTGGTGGCGACGTCGACCTTCTGGATCAGCTTGCGGATGTCTTCCAGGCGCGACGCGATGTCGGTCACGAACACCTGGTTGGTGCGCGGGTCGATGATGGCGCTGCCGCGCTTGGACAGCACGCGGTTGTTGCCGCCACCGCTGCTGGCGCCGGACGCATCCAGGCCGAACACGGTGCGGAAGGCTTCGGCCTTCTGGTAGTTCAGCTGGAAGATCTCGGAGCGCAGCGGCTCCAGGTCGGAAATCTGGGCTTTCTGTTCGAGCTCGATCTTTTCCTTGGTCAGCAGTTCTTCCTTGGGCGCGATCCACAGCACGGTGCCGTTCTTGCGCATGTCCAGCCCCTTGGCCTGCAGCACCACGTCAAGTGCCTGGTCCCACGGCACGTCCTTCAGGCGCAGCGTCAGGTTGCCGGCGACGGAGTCGCTGGTGATGATGTTCAGGCCCGAGATGTAGGCAATCGCCTGCAGCGCCGCGCGCACTTCCACGTTCTGGAAGTTGAACGACAGCTTTTCGCCGCGGTAGCCCTGGGTGCCGTTGCCGCCCGGGCGGTTCGGGTCTTCCTTGACCGGTTTGACGTCGATGACCAGCTGGGTGTCGCTCTGGTAGACGCTCTGCTCCCAGGTACCCTGGGCGTCGATGGTCATGCGCACGTTGTCGCCCGAAGGCGTGGTGGTGATGCGCGACACCGGGGTGCCGAAGTCGCTGACGTCGAGGCGCCGCCGCAGCGTGGCCGGCACGCCGGTCTTCAGGAAGTCGACCAGGATCTGGTGGCCCACCTGGCGCACGTCGACCGCGACCTGGCCGTTGGGCAGGTCGACCACGACGCGGCCTTCGCCGTTGCTGCCGCGGCGGAAATCGAGGTCGCGCAGGGTCTGGGTACCGGTTACAGCACCCGGGACGGCGCCGGGGGCACGGGCCGGCAAACCGCCGGCATCCAGGGCTTGCGCCAGGCCGCCCGAACCTTCGACGGTGACGATCACCGCCTTGCCGTCGATTGCGGCGGCATAGTTCAGCGGGCGTTTCAGGTTCAGCACCAGGCGCGTGCGCTCGCCGGCCTGCACCACGTTCACGCCGCGCACGTCGCCCAGGTTGATGTCCTGGGCGCTCTTGCCGGTGGCGTTGGCGGTGGCGCCGAAGTCGAGCGCGATACGCGCCGGATTGGTGATCGCAAAGCCGATCGGCAGCTTGTTCGGCACGTCCTTCATCGCCACCCTGATGACGACATTGCTGCCCTGCTGGTTGGCGCTGATCGATTCGATTGCGTTGGCCTGGGCCCAGGCGCCGGCGGCGCTGCCGCACATCAGGCTGCCCAGGAAGGCGCACACCATCACTTTAAAACGGGTCATTTTCCTGTCTCCTTGCTTTGCAGCTCCAGGGTCGCCATGCGCTCGACCCACTCGCCGGCGGCATCCTGCACGACTTCACGGATATCCATGGCGCCATCGCTCACGCGGGTGACGACGCCGAAATTCTGGCCGATACGCTGGCCGGGCCGAACCTGGTACAAGGCGCGGTCGATCTGCAGCAGCGCATAGCGGGTGCCGCTCTTTTCGATCGTGCCGACCATGTTCATTGTATCCAGAGGGAATGTTTCGAGGAGCTCGCGTGGACGCTTGGTATCCGGCTGGTTCGGGTTGTTCGAGACCGCCGCGGCCTTGGCCAGCTCGCCCAGCAGCTTGGTCTGGCTGAACGGTTCGAGCGCCTCCCTGGCGCCGTAGGCATAGGGAATGAAAGTCTTCGGTTCGGCCAGCGGCTTGACGCTCGGATGGGTGTCGCGCTGCACCTCGGCCATCCAGTCGCGCACTTCGCGCACGTCGCTGTCGCCGCAGCCGGCCAGCAGGGTGGCGCACAGGGCGCCGGTCATCAGGGAATACCGGGTCATGCTTCGCCTTCCTTCTTGGCGCCCTTCTTCTTGGCCTTGCGCGCCTTGGCCTGGGCATCGAGCTCTTCCTGGTCGAGGTAGCGGAAGGTCTTGGCGACCGCTTCCAGCGACAGCGTGCCTTCCTTCTCGGTGCCGAGCGACAGGTTATTCAGGGTCACGATGCGCGACATCTTGGCCATGTCGGCCGCGAATTCGCCGATCTCGTGGTAGCCGCCGGTGACCTTGATGTCGATCGGCAGCTCGGCATAGTAATCCTTGACCACGACCGAACCCGGCTTGAACAGCTCGAACTGCAGGCCGCGGCCGATGCCGGCCTGGTTGATGTCGGACAGCAGCGCATCCATGTCGGCCTTGCTCGGCAACTGCTTCTCGAGACGCTCGACGTAGCGGTTGACCTGCTGCTGCTGGGCTTCCAGCGCATCCAGGTTGATCGCCTGCGCCATCTTGAGTTTATAGGCGTCGCGCAGCGTGGTTTCCTCGGCCGCCAGGTTGTCCTGCTCTTCGAACTGGCCGCTCCAGTAAAAGAAGTAGCCGAGGCCGAGCACGGCCGCCATGACGCCGGCCGCGCACAGCAGGCGCGGCGCCAGCGGCCACAGGCCCGGATGGCGGCCCTGCAAGCCCTCGAACTGGGCTGCCAGGTCGGCAAATAACTGTTTCAGGTCGATGTTCATGGTTGTGCTCCCGCGGCCGCTGCCACGGCGGCTGCCGGCTTGCCGCCCGCGGGCTTGTCCTCATCCTTGTCGCGCGCGCGCTTGATCGCCACGCCCAGCATGAACTCGACGACGCGGCGTCCGCTCTTGCTCTGGGCCAGCGGCACCGCCTTCACTTCGCTCAGTTCCGGGCGTTCCAGCCACGGCGAATTGCCGGACAGGTTGCGCAGCAGTTCGGCCACCCGTTCCTGCGATTGCGCATAGCCGTTCAGCACCACCTTCTGGCCATCCTGCTTGAAACTCTTCAGGTAGACGCCGTCCGGCATCTGGCGCACCAGTTCGTCGAGCAGGTAGACCGGCTGGTTGCGGTCGCCCTGCAGGTCCTCGACCGCCTGCTGGCGCGCCTTGAGGGCCTCGATCTCGGACTTCAGGGTGGCGATCTTGCTGATCTTCTTGTCGAGTTCCGCGTTGGCTTCCTTCAGCACCGTGTTGCGTTCGTTCTGGGTGGCGATGCGGCTGGCGTTATACGCGCCGATCAGCAGCACCAGCGCGGCGCCGGCCAGCCCGCCGAGCGCCATCAGGGCCACGAAGGCGCTCTGCTTCTGCTTGCGTTTGGCTTCCCGGTGGGGAAGCAGGTTAATCCGGATCATCAGCCAAACCTCCGCAATGCCAGTCCGCAGGCAACCAGGTAGGCCGGCGCCTCATTGCGCAGCTGCTGTTCGCGCACCGACGGGCCCAGTTGCATGCCCTTGAACGGCGACACCACGGCGCTGCCGATGCGGGTGCGGCTGGCGATGATCTCGAGCAGGCCCGGCACCAGCGCGCAGCCGCCGGCCAGGTAGATCTGGTCGATGCGGGTGTACGGGGTCGAGGTGAAGAAGAACTGGATCGCGCGCGTCACTTCGAGCGCGGCATTTTCCAGGAACGGGGCCAGCAGATCGCTGGCGTAATTGTCGGGCAGGTCGCCGGCCTTCTTGCGCGCTTCGGCTTCCTCGAACGACAAGCCATAGGCGCGCACGATGTCCTGGGTCAGCTGGATGCCGCCGAAGGGCTGCTCGCGCTCGTACACGGTGTCGCCATTTTGAAGCACCGAGATGTGGGTGCTCTGGGCGCCGATCTGGAACAGGGCCACGATCTGCTCGGGCCCGGTCGTCGGCAAGTCTTCGGTGGCGCGCACCACGGCGGCGCGCGCGGCGTAGGACTCGATATCCATCACGGTGGCCGTCAGGCCGGCGGCCTCGGCGATCGCGACGCGGTCCTCGACCTTTTCGCGGCGCGCCGCCGCCAGCATCACTTCCATGTCTTCGATGGAGTTGGCGGCCGGGCCGATCACGTCGAAGTCGAGGCTTACCTCGTCCAGCGCAAACGGGATATACTGGCTCGCCTCGGATTCGACCTGCACTTCGAGCTGGTCTTCCGGCAGGCCGGCGGGCAAAATGATTTTCTTGGTGATGACGGCGGCCGGCGGCATGCCGAGCGCGACGTGGCGGATTTTGGTGCCGCTCTTTTTCCAGACGCGCAACACCGCATCCGACACCGATTCGATGTTTTCGATGTTACCGTCGACCACGGCACCACGCGGCAGCGGCTCGGAAGCATAACGCTCCAGGCGCAGCACACCTTTGCCGGCGTCGGCCAACTCCACCAGGCGCACCCCGGACGTGCTGATGTCGAGCCCGACCAATGGCGGGCTGGACTGTCCGAACAAGGAACCTAGACTGATCACGAACGTACTCCCTTTTGTGCTGCTAATGCGTTCTAACGTAGAACGGCTGTGGAAAGCCCCGGCTGCCGAGGTTTGCTTTTGAACGCCCGCGAAGGGAAAATCGTTGAGTAAATGATAGTGAGGGCGGCGTCCGGCGGTGCTGCATTCAGTACTGCCTCAAATCGTAGCAATACTAGTGACTGCCGACAAGAAATTTCTACATGGGAACATAGTGCAACGAAGCATGAAAACGACACTTGGTTTTCAAGCTTGATGGATCGATATTGCAAGCCTTTTCACATCTGTTGTGCTCTTGTCCAGTCGTGTTTGCAGAGCGGCACTGACTTATAATGAATCTGATCCATAAAGCGAACCCATCCTCCGCATGAAAGCATCTCACAACGGGGCGTCCGCTCCCCCGCCGAATAGTCGGCACTCCCCTCAACGGCATTCGCCCAAGCGCATCCTCCTGACCCTGCTGGCCGGGGTGGCCGGCCTCGCCGTGTGCGGCGTGCTGGTGGTGGTGTTTGCGCTGGCGATGGCCTACCCGAACCTGCCCGCGCTCGACACCCTGACCGATTACCGGCCCAAGATGCCGCTGCGGATCTTTACCGCCGATAACGTCCTGATCGGCGAATTCGGCGAGGAGCGCCGCACGCTGGTGCACTTCAAGGACATCCCGGACGTCATGAAGAAGGCAGTGCTCTCCATCGAGGACGACCGCTTTTATGAACACGGCGGCGTCGATTACTGGGGCATCCTGCGCGCGGCCGTGCACAATGCCGGCGGCGGCGCGCGCCAGGGCGCTTCGACCATCACCCAGCAGGTGGCGCGCAACTTTTTCCTGTCGAGCGAGCAGACCCTCAAGCGCAAGGCCTATGAAGCGCTGTTGGCCTGGAAGATCGAAAAGAACCTGAGCAAGGACCAGATCCTCGAGGTCTACATGAACCAGATCTACCTGGGCCAGCGCGCCTTCGGCTTCTCGTCGGCGGCCCAGATTTATTTTGGCAAGGATCTGAAGGACATCACGGTGGCCGAAGCGGCGATGCTGGCCGGCCTGCCGAAAGCGCCCTCGGCCTACAACCCGGTGGTCAATCCGAAGCGCGCGCGCCTGCGCCAGCAGTACATCCTGCAGCGCATGCACTCGCTCGGCTACATCACCGACGCCCAGTTCGAGACCGCCAAGAATGAAGACCTGAAAATCAAGACCGACAGCACCGCCTTCGGCGTGCATGCCGAATATGTGGCCGAAATGGCACGCCAGCTGGTGTATGAACAGTTCAAGGAAGACACCTACACGCGCGGCCTGAACGTGTTCACCACCATCACCAAGGCCGACCAGGACGCCGCCTACCTGGCGCTGCGCCGCGGCGTGATGGAGTACGAGCGCCGCCACACCTACCGCGGCCCGGAAAAATACATCGAGATCCCGAAGGCCAAGGCCGACGCCGACGAAGCCATCGAAGCCGAGCTGGCCGAACATCCGGATTCCGACGACATCGTCGCCGCCATCGTGCTGCAGGCGGCCCCTAACGGCGTCACCGCGGTGCTGGCCTCGGGCGAGGAAATCCGCATGAGCGGCGCCGGCCTGGCCTTCGCCCAGGGCTGGCTGTCGCCGAAAGCGGCCGAAACCCGGCGCATCCGCCGCGGCGCGGTGATCCGCGTGACCCAGGACGGCGGCTCGTCCTGGAACATCACCCAGTTGCCGGAAGTGGAATCGGCCTTCGTCGCGGTCGATCCGGCCGACGGCCAGATCCGCGCACTGGTGGGCGGCTTCGACTACAACCGCAGCAAGTTCAACCACGTGACCCAGGCCTGGCGCCAGCCGGGTTCCTCGTTCAAGCCCTTCATTTATTCGGCCTCGCTGGAACGCGGCTTCTCGCCGGCGACCCTGATCAACGACGCCCCGATCTCCTTCGATGCCGGCTCGACCGGCGGCCAGGCCTGGGAACCGAAGAACTACGACGCCAAGTACGAAGGCCCGATGACCATGCGGCGCGGCCTGACCAAGTCGAAGAACATGATCTCGATCCGCATCCTGAACAAGATCGGCGCCCGCTACGGCCAGGAATATGCGACCCGCTTCGGCTTCGACGCGGATAAAAACCCGCCCTACCTGACGCTGGCACTGGGCGCGGGCGCGACCACGCCGCTGCAGATGTCGGGCGCCTATTCCGTGTTCGCCAACGGCGGCTACCGCATCAGCCCCTACCTGATCTCGAAGGTGACCGATGCCGACGGCAAGGTGCTGTCGGAAGCGCGTCCGGAACGCGCCGGCGTCGAGGCCAACCGCGTGATCGACGAGCGCAACGCCTACCTGATGGACAGCATGCTGCGCGACGTGGCCCGCTACGGCACCGCGGCCAAGGCCCAGCAGGCGCTCAAGCGCCCCGATATCGGCGGCAAGACCGGCACCACCAACGATTCGATGGACGCCTGGTTCGCCGGCTACACGCCGCACCTGGTCGGTATCGCCTGGATGGGCTACGACCAGCCGCGCAACCTCGGCAACAAGGAAACCGGCGGCGGCCTGGCGCTGCCGATCTGGATCGGCTTCATGCAGAAGGCGCTGAAAGAGGTGCCGGTGGAGGAACGCACCGTGCCGGCCGGACTGGTGAAGTACGGTGACGAGTACTATTACGCCGAGAATCCGCCGGGTACCGGGGTGCAGTCGCTGGATGTCGGCATGCCGCCGCCGCCGGGCGAGCAGAAGACGCGCGATGCCGTGCGTAACGAGTTGTTTTAATTGCGGTAAACGAGGCGTTGCGTAGGGTGGACGGCTGTGCCGTCCACGCGGTGATAGTTACCGGCACCGATCACCCGCACGATAGCGGAGCCATCAACAATCGACGCGTGGACAGCGAAGCTGTCCACCCTACGCCAGTACGTAGCCGCGCTTAGCCCAGCTTGACCGGCGCCCCGCCCTGCTGGCTGGCAAAGTCCGACAGCGCCGTAAAGAATTCGCTGTCGTCGCGCGTATTGCGCCATTCGTCGCCCACGCGCTTGTAGTGGAAGCCGCCGGCGCGCGCCGCGATCCACATTTCCTGCAGCGGCGCCTGGCTGTTGACGATGATTTTCGTACCATTGTCGACAAACTCGATCTCGAGCACGTTGCCATTGCGCTTGCACTCGACGTCGACGACATCCTGTTCGAACAGGCGGTCGAACGCTTGTTCGATCCGGTCCAGGGTGGACTCGGCGAGGCCCAAAAATTCGGATTCGGTCATGCTACACTCCAAGGTCTGCTAATCAAACCGTGATTCTAATCGTGAAGTCCTCATTTGCGCTGACTGCCGCTCTGGCGACCCTGATGTTGCTGTCCGCCTGCGGCCAGACCGGTCCGCTCTACATGCCCAAGCCGCCCAAGCACAAGGGTGCTGCGCCGGCCGGACCGGCCGCCCCGCAGGCGCTGCAACAACTGCAGCCGGCCACCGTGACCGTGCCGCCGGCCCCGGCCGCGGGCACCGCCGTGCCGGCGGGCGAGTCGAACTCGAACAACACCCAGGCGACCATGCCGCCGTCTTCCCTGCCTGCCTCCCAATAAGTTTCGCCTTCCATCGCCTATCCATGTCGCATTTCTCGTACCAGAACGGCGTGCTGCACGCCGAACGCGTTGCCCTGTCCGATATCGCCACCCGATTCGGCACCCCGGCCTACGTCTACTCCAAAGCCCAGCTGCTGGAAAACTTCAGCGGCTATTCCGCTCCCGCCAAAGGCCGCGACGCGCTGGTCTGCTATGCGATGAAGGCCAATTCGAACCTGGCCATCCTCGACCTGCTGGCGCGTGAAGGCGCCGGCTTCGACATCGTCTCGGGCGGCGAACTGCTGCGCGTGATCGCCGCCGGCGGCGACCCGGGCAAGGTGATCTTCTCGGGCGTCGGCAAGACCGTGCAGGAAATCGAACTGGCGCTGAACAAGGGCATCCTGTGCTTCAACGTAGAGTCGATTCCAGAACTGGACCGCATCAACGAAGTGGCCGGCCGCCTGGGCAAGCGCGCGCCGGTATCGCTGCGCGTGAATCCGAACGTCGACGCCAAGACCCACCCCTACATTGCGACCGGCCTGAAGGCCAGCAAGTTCGGCGTCGCCTTCTCGGACGCGCTGGCCACCTACCGCAGCGCCGCCGCCCTGCCGCACCTGGACGTGGTCGGCATCGACTGCCACATCGGTTCGCAGCTGCTGGACGATGCGCCGCTGCTGGAGGCGCTCGATAAACTGATCGAACTGATCGACACCCTGGCGAGCGAAGGCATCCATCTGCACCACCTCGACGTCGGCGGCGGCCTCGGCATCGACTACGGCAGCGACGACGGCCAGCCGGTACCGATCGGCGACTACGTCAGCCGCGTGTTCACACGCGTGGACGCCTGGCGCGCCGAAAAATACGCTGGCCGTCCGATCAAGGTGATCTTCGAGCCGGGCCGCTCGATCGTCGGCAATGCCGGCGTGCTCCTGATGTCGGTCGAGTTCCTCAAGCCGGGCGAAGAAAAGAATTTCTGCGTGGTCGATGCCGCCATGAACGACATGGCACGCCCGGCCATGTACCAGGCCTGGATGGACGTCAAGCCGGTCGTACCGCGCGCCGGCGACGCCGCCACCTACGACCTGGTCGGCCCGGTATGCGAATCGGGCGACTGGCTGGCGCGCGACCGTGCGCTGGCGGTACAGCCGGGCGACGTGCTGGCGATGATGGCGGCCGGCGCCTACGGCTTTACCATGTCCTCCAACTACAACACGCGTGGCCGCGCGGCCGAGCTGCTGGTGGATGGCGACCAGGTGCACCTGATCCGCCGGCGCGAGTTGCCGGAGGAGCTGTTTGCGCTGGAAACGCTTGTCCAATAATAGTAGAGCCGGCGCTTGCATGAATGATAAGATCACCGGATCGCATTCCGGGGGTTTTCCATGCAAGCGCGCGATCCTGCCGATTCTCCGCAGTTGCCCTTGACCCTGCCCCGGGTCGGCAGCCGGCGCATCCTTCTGGGCCTGCTGCAAGGCCTGGTCCTCTATCTGCTTTATCGCGCAGGCGAAGTGCAGGTCTGGCCGGCCCCCCACTCGCTGCTGTTCGTGCCGCTGGTACTGGTCGCCCTGTTCTTGCCCATGATCCTGATTTCCGGTCTGGGTCACATGAACCGGCGCCAGCTCGTCCGCTGGGGCGTGCTGTTGGCCGTATTGCTGGCCGGCCTCGGCTGCTACGATGCCTGGCGCACCATCGATTTGCCGCTGCCGCCGCTGCCGGACAAATCCAACCTGTATACGGGCCCGAAGCCGGGACAATTCCGTTCGGCGTTTCCTTCCTGGGAGCTGGTGTGGTTCACGGCGGCCGGCCTGTTCATCGCCCACTTCCTTGTCATGGCCGGGGTCCGCGAGCGGCGCCGCATCGCATCGTATGCCGTTCATTTCGATACAGCCTGGACGCTCGGCGTGCGCCTGGCCTTCAGCGGCCTGTTCACCGGCGTGAGCTGGCTGGTACTGTTTCTTGGCGCCCAACTGTTCGAACTGGTCAAACTGAAATTCCTGACCGAGATGATGCGCGAAGAATGGTTTTCGATTCCGGTCACCACCTTCGCCTTCGCCTGCGCCATGCACCTGACCGACGTGCGCCCCGCCATCGTGCGCGGCATCCGCGGCCTGTTGCTGGCGCTGATGTCCTGGCTGCTGCCGGTCGCGGTGCTGCTGGTCGGCGGCTTCCTGGCAACCTTGCCTTTCACCGGGCTGGCGCCGCTGTGGAGCACGCGCCATGCGGCGTCGGTGCTGCTGTGCGCGGCGGCCGTGCTGGTGGTGCTGGTCAACGCCGCCTGGCAGCAGGGCGAGACGCAGTCGGATACCGCGCGTGTGGTACGGCTGGGGGCACGTATCGCGGCCCTGCTGCTGGCGCCGCTGGTGCTGATTGCCGCCTATGCGCTGTTCCTGCGCGTGCGCGACTATGGCTGGACCGGCGACCGCGTCGACGCCGCCGCCTGCCTGCTGGTGGCAGGCTGCTACGCAGCCGGCTATGCTTACACAGGACTGCGCCCGGGCTGGCTGCCGGCGCTGGCCTGGGTGAACATCGGCGCAGCCTTCGTGGTGATCGGCATGCTGCTGGCACTGTTTTCGCCGCTGCTCGACCCGGCGCGCATCTCGGTCGGCAGCCAGCTGGCGCGTCTCGAATCCGGCAAGGTCAAGGCCGACACCTTCGACTTCGTCTTCCTGCGCTTCGATGGCGAACGCTTCGGACGCGCCGCGCTGGCCCGGCTGGAGCATGCCTCGCTGCCGGACGCCGTGCTGGTACGGCGCCAGATCGCCATCGTGCGCAAGATGGACAACCGCTGGGACGCCAACAAGCCGCAGCCGCCGGCCGACCTGGCACGCAACCTGCGCGTCCATCCCGAGGGCGCGCACCTGCCCGCGGCCTTCTTGAACACCGACTGGATGACGAAGGAGGCACATGCCTACCCCGCTTGCCTGCGGCGCGCAGACCGGGTCTGCGATGTCTTCATGCTGGACGTGACCGGCGACGGCAAGCCGGAAGTCCTGCTGTTCGAAGCCAACTGGGCAGACCCCAAGAGGGGCTACGAGGGACCCGACAGCCTGGTACTGGCCGAAAATGCGCAGGGGCACTGGGAAGCGTTTGCCCGCCTGCCCGACTTGCATGCCGGTTGCAAGGGCTGGCAAGACATCCTGGCGGCCAGCAAGATCGGCGCTCTGCCGTCGACGCTCGCCGACCTCGACATCGACGGAAAAAGGGTGAGGCTGGACCCGGTGGATCCGGGGCCGGGCTGCGACGGCATGCCGCGCCAGCGCGATTGACCGCTTGCTATCAATCCCGTCCGCGCGACCGGTCCTCCGGCCACGCCTGTGAAGCGCAGGCCGCGGCCTGCTCGGACCAGCGCCCGTTCAGGTCGAGGCAGCGGTCGACCGCCAGCGTATAGCGGCCGCGCGAACCGGCCAGCACCAGCACCAGCACCAGGACCACCAGCAGCAAGATCGCTCCGATCGGCTTCATCACGTCAGGACCTCGCCGAAGAAGTGACGGCCTGGCGGCTGCGGCTCCAGCTCCAGAACACGCGCAGGCCGAGCAGCACGGCCACCACGCAGCCCCAGACGATCGGCTGCTCGAAGTTGTGCTTGCCCGCCTTCATCCACCAGTAGTGCAGGATCGCCAGCGGCGCGATCGCATAGATCAGCTTGTGCAGGCGCGCCCAGTTGCGGCCCAGGCGCCGGATCATGGCCTGGGTGCTGGTCGCGGCCAGCGGGATCAGGAGCACGAAGGCGATGAAGCCGACCGTGATGAACGGACGCTTTACGACGTCGCGCCACATCGCCGCCAGGTCGAAAAAGTGATCGAACCACAGGAAGGCCAGGAAGTGCAGGAAGGCATAGAAAAAGGTGTACAGGCCCAGCATGCGCCGCAGGCGGATCAGCCAGTTCCAGCCCGTGAAGCGGCGCAGCGGCGTGACGCTCAAGGTCGCGCACAGCAGGTACAGGGCCCAGTCGCCGCTGCCGTGGGTGATGAATTCGACCGGGTCGACCGGCACCTGCATGGCGACCAGCACGGCGATGCGCAGGAACGGCAGCAGCGCCAGCACGAAGACCAGCGCCTTGATCGCCTTGAGCTGCTTGGGTGTCGGATTGAAAGCCGCCATGAATGAATGCTTTTAATAGAACTTTTTGAGGTCCATGCCAGTGTACAGCGAGGCGACCTCGTTGTAGCCGTTGAACATCAGTGTCTTGCGTTTGGGCGTGAACAGGCCGCCTTCGCCGATGCGGCGCTCGCTCGCCTGGGACCAGCGCGGATGGTCGACGTTCGGGTTCACGTTCGAATAAAAGCCGTATTCGTTGGCGGCGATGCCGTTCCACGCGGTTTTCGGCTGGTCGCGCACGAAGCGGATCTTGACGATCGACTTGGCCGACTTGAAGCCGTACTTCCAGGGCACGACGATGCGCACCGGGGCGCCGTTCTGGTTCGGCAGCACCTGGCCGTACATGCCGACCGTGAGCAGGGCCAGCGGATGCATGGCTTCGTCCATGCGCAAGCCTTCCACGTAGGGCCAGTCGAGCACGCGGCTGCCGACGCCCGGCATCTGGCGGCGGTCGGCCAGCGTGACGAATTCGACGTATTTGGCGTTACCCGTCGGCTCGACCTGCTTGATCAGGTTCGACAGCGAATAGCCGACCCACGGGATCACCATCGACCAGCCTTCGACGCAGCGCAGGCGGTAGATACGCTCTTCCAGCGGCGCCAGCTTGGTGAGCCGGTCGATGTCGATTGTCATCGGCTTCTTGACTTCGCCCTCGATCTGCACCGTCCACGGCCGCGTGCGCAGGGTGTGCGCGTTCTCGGCCGGATCGGATTTGTCGGTGCCGAACTCGTAGAAATTGTTGTAGTGGGTAGCGTCGTTGAGCGACGTCAGGCTTTCGTTCGTCGAGAAGGCGGCGTTGCGGGTGGCGGCCAACTTGGATAAGGCCGCGCCCTGGGCGAAAGCTTCGCGGTTGGCCATTTCCCAAAGAGACGAGCCGGCCACGGCGGTGGCCGCTACGCGGGCCAGGAAGGCGCGCCGCCCTTCATACACTGCTTGCGGCGTGATTTCCGAGGAGAACGGCAAATCGATGCCGTTTGGATTACGTTTGATCAACATGGCGGTTCCTGCCTGTGCTAGATGACGCATTTCGCGTCCGACATGTCAACCTTACACTATCCGTCACGACTAGGCTGCTCCGGTAGGACGGCGCATGCGATTCTCAGAGTTTGCCGTAGGAGTGCAAACCCGACAGGAACATGTTCACGCCCAGGAAAGCGAAGGTCACCACCAGCAGGCCGACCAGCGCCCACCATGCCGCCACGCGGCCGCGCAGGCCGTTCATCAGTCGCAGGTGCAGCCAGGCCGCATAGTTGAGCCAGACGATCAGCGACCAGGTTTCCTTGGGGTCCCACGACCAGTAGCCGCCCCAGGCCTCGGCCGCCCACAGCGCGCCCAGGATGGTGGCCACCGTGAAGAAGGCGAAACCGACCGAAATCGACTTGTACATGACGTCGTCCAGCACGTCCAGCGGCGGCAAACGGTCGGCCAGGATGCCGTGCGCTTTCAGCAGGTACGCCGAACCGACCATGGCCGCCAGCGAGAAGGTGCCGTAGCCGATGAACATCGCCGGCACGTGGATCTTCATCCACCAGCTCTGCAGGGCCGGTACCAGCGGCTGTAGCTCGGCGGCGTCGCGCGCCACCGCATACCACAGCAAAAAGCCGACCGCGGCCGAGATCACCAGCAGCACGAACGGCCCCAGCTGGCGGGTGGCGTAACGCTGTTCATAATAAAGGTAGAACAGCGCGGTGATCATCGAGAACAGGATGAACACTTCGTACAAATTCGACACCGGAATGTGGCCGACGTCAGCGCCGACCAGGTAAGACTCGTACCAGCGCACCATCATGCCGGTAAAGCCCAGCACCACGGCCGCCCAGCACAGCTTGGAACCGACACTGCCGCCAAAAGGTGAGCGCGCGGCCAGGCCGATCCAGTAGAACACGGTCGAGAACACGAACAGCGCGCTCATCCACAAAATGGCCGACTGGCTCGACAGCATGTATTTCAGGAAGAATTTCTGGTTGGCGGCATCCAGGGTGCCGCCGTACAGGGAGATCGCCCACAGCGCCAGCACGGCGATCAAGGGCATCAGCCAGCGCACCGGCTTCCAGCCCCAGCCCAGCAGTGCGAAAGTCGGTGCGGCCAGCACCAGGATCGCCTGTTCGTAGACGTCCATGTAGTGGCCGAAGCGCTGTAACGCGAACAGGCTGGCGGCCAGCAGACCGGCGCCAAACAGCCAGTCGATTGCCGTCAGGCGCCTGAAAAAGCCCTGCGGGCGGGCGTATTTTTCCGTCGCCTTGAGCGGCGCACTTGTTTGCGATGCGGGGGACATGTCCATCTTTTTCTCCGTGAATGCGGCGGCGTCAAGACTACGCCGATTGCGGCAATACCTTCTTCAATTCTTCGAATTCGCGCTCGAAATCGAGCGTTTTGCGCTGCGTGCTCATCGCCATCATGGCATGAGACCCGCCATTATCGCCGTTCCTGACCCAGACCCAGATGCGGCGCTCGCGAATATAAAACATGGCGAAGATGCCAAGCACCAGCAGCGCGCAGCCGAGGTAGACGACTTTCTTGCCCGGCGAGCGCGTCACCTGCAGCACCGACGCCTTGATCTCGGTGAATTCGTCGAGAGACAAGTACACCGGCGCGCCATAGAAAAAGCTGTCCGACAGCGCGTTGGTCGCCAGTTGCAGGAAGCGGCCGTGGGCTTCGCTCGGTTCTGCCGGCGCCTCGCCGGCGCGCGCCCGCGCCACCTGCCACAGTTCCCACAGGGCGCCGTTGAGCATCTTCATGAACACGTTCGCTGCCTTTTCCTGCTCGGCCTGCGGAATGCGTTCCAGGAATTTCGACACGCCCAGGTAACCGCCCTCACTCTGGCCACCCTCCCCGGCGAACAGGGACAAGGTCTTGGCCGCCGATTCCTGCAGTTGCGCCGCCAGCGCCGCGTTGGCCGAAGTCGATGCGCTCGACTGCGGCAGCGCGCGTTCGGCATAGCGGCGCGCCGCTTCCTGGCGCAGCGCCGGATCGGCCAGCGCGGCGCGCAGGCGCATCCATTCACGTACGCCGTGCTGGTCGTCGGCCGGGATACGCAGATAGCTGAAGGCGTCGGCCGGGTTGCTGCGCACGCCGGCCAGGTAGACTTGCGCGCCTTCCAGCGTCACCGGCTGCATGTAGTTCAGGAATTCGCGCGCCTGGCCGGTCTTGTCGCGCAGCTTGTATTGCACGCTGGGGCCGACGTTTTTCAAATCCTTGTTGTTGGCGTTCTTGGCGGCCGAGCCCGAGTGTTCGGACAGCGCCTGGGCGAACTGTTCGTTGAAGGACTGGGTCTTGCTGACCTTGCGCAGGTCGCCCTCGAGGTTCATGTTCTCGACGTTGAACGGGCGGAAACCGGACCACTCGACCGTGTACGCGCCGCCGCTGCCTTTCAGGTTGGTGGCATTGCCGACTTCGCCTTCGATGGCGAAGGCGGTGTCGCCGCTGCCGGTCATCGGGTAGCCGGTGAGTTTCAACTTGCTGCCGCCGTCGTCGACGCCGGACTGGTAGACCGCCACGCCGCGGTAGATCAGCGGCTGGTTGACGCGGATCGTGGCCGGGAAGGTTTTACCGGTGTCGTGGTCGCGGATCGTGACTTCGCTCGAGAACAGCTTGGGCATGCCGGTCGAATAAAAGTCGATGATGAATTTGTTCAGGTGAATCGTGAACGGCAGGTCCTGCACCAGCACGCCGTCGGCTTGCGGAATCGCGGCGGTATTGCTGGCCTGCCCTTCCGGAATCCGGGTATTGCCGCGGAAAGTCGGGTTGCCGAGGCCGAGGCGGTTGCGCGCCTGCAGTTCGCCGCCGTTATACGGCGTCTTGCCCATGAACCATTCCTGGAAGCGGATCGGAAGATTCGAATCGAGCAGGCCACCCAGCAGGATCACGATAATGGCCGTGTGCGCGAAGATGTAGCCAAACTTGTTGCCGGCGCCCTTCTTGGCCGCCACCAGCACGCCGCCGGCTTTGTCCACCAGTTTCACGCGGTAGCCGGCATCGCCGAGGCGCTGGGCGGTCTGGGTGGCGAGCGGCACGGCGGCCAGGTCCGAGGTCCACGCCTGCTTGTGGTGGAAATTGTTCAGCGACTCTTCGCGCACGCTCTCGCGCCAGCTGCGCATGTCGCGCAGCATGCGCGGCGCATTGCGCGTCACGCACAGTGAGGTCGATACGATCAATACCGCCAGGATCGACAGGAACCACCAGGCCGAATACACGGTGTACAGGCCGATCTTGTCGAAGATGGCGTACCAGAACGGGCCGAACTGGTTGATGTAATCCGGCGTCGGCTTGTCCTGCTGCATGATGGTGCCAATGATGGCGGCGATCGCGATCATCACCAGCAGGGTGATGGCAAAACGCATCGACGACACCAGTTCGACCGCCTCGGCCAGGCCGCGGCGGCGGGTTTTCAGTTCAATTCCAGTGGTGCTCATCGATTGTTCTTTCAGTTGCGGCATTCGGGCGGGAGCATACAACAAAAAGGGCAGCCTGCTGGTGCGGCCGCCCTTTCCATCGCCCCTGCGCCGGCCGCGTGTTTACTTCAGTCCGGCGATATAGTCGGCCACGGCCTTCATTTCGTCGTCCGACATGCGCTTGGCCAGCGTGCCCATCTGGACGCTGTTGTTGCGGGCACCGGTTTTGAAGGCTTGCAGCTGGGCCACCGTGTAATCCTGGTGCTGGCCGGCCAGACGCGGATACTGGACCGGGATGCCGGCGCCGTTGGCGCCATGGCAGCTGGCGCAGGCGGCCACGCCACGGTCGGCGATGCCGCCGCGCCAGATCTTGCGGCCGGTCTCGATGCTGTCCTTGTTGCGCGCGGCGCCGCCCTTCGGCTGCTGGGTCGCGAGCCAGGCGGCGATGTTCTGCTTTTCATCCTCGGACAGCATCTTGGCATACAGGGTCATCACCGGCTGCACGCGGTTGGGCGTGGTGAAATCGACCAGCTGCTTGTGGATGTAGTTCTGGCTCTGGCCGGACAGCTTGGGATTGGCGACGATGGAGGAATTGCCGCCGGCGCCGTGGCAGGACACGCAGGCCGGCAGGCCGCGGGCGTTGTCGCCGGTGTCGTAGAGGGCGCCGCCTTTGGCCGGATCGACTTTTGCTACTTCAGCTTTAGAAGCGGCCGCCGGGGCATGGGCCGCATCCGCCGCGTGGGCGGCATGGGTGGCGGCGCCGGCAAAGGCGAGGAACAAGGAAGAGGTCACGAATGCCGCGCGCGCGGCCGGTAAGAACACACGATTCATTCAAGCACCCTGAAAAAGTCAAATCTATGAAAAACTTGCAGTTACAGTGCGGCGGCCATGCTCGTGCCCTGCTGGTAGCGTGATAGCGCCAGCGACAGCTAACTCCCTATTGTACAATAGCTTGCTTTCCAGACTGCTTTTTTAGTTGTCTTTTTCGCTTCGTTTCCGTTTCCTCCCGTTTCCATACCGCCCCCATGTCCAAACTCTGGCAAGCCCGCTTCTTTACGACCGTCAACCAGCTGCGGGATCTTCCCGATACGCAGGTGCCGGAAATCGCCTTCGCCGGCCGGTCCAATGCGGGCAAATCGACGGCGATCAATATTCTGACGAACCAGAAAGGCCTCGCCTTTGCGTCCAAGACGCCGGGCCGCACCCAGCACATCAATTTCTTCTCGATCGGCGGCGCCCACGTGGCGATGCACCGCAAGGACCCGACCAATGTCGACGAGATCCAGGCGCTGCTGGTCGACTTGCCGGGTTATGGCTATGCGGAAGTGTCCGGGACGGCCAAGCTGCACTGGCAAAAGCTGCTGGGCGACTACGTGCAGCGACGCGACCAGCTGGCCGCGCTGGTCCTGATCATGGATTCGCGCCGCCCGTTCACCGAGCTGGACGTGCAGATGCTGGAATGGTTCGCCCCGACCGGCAAGCCGATCCACTGCATCCTGACCAAGGTGGATAAACTGAACCGCAACGAATCGGTCAACGTGCTGCGTCAGGCGCGCCAGATCCTCGACAGCTACGTCGACGAGGATGGCGAAGGCTTCCCGTTCACGGTGCAGCTGTTCTCGGCGCTGAAGCGCGTGGGCATCGACGAAGCGAACGACAAGATCATCGAATTACTCGGCCTGCAGGATGACGATGCAGCCGACCAGGAGAACACCGGAGACGACACCGCGGCCTCCGGACCGGGCGACGATCAGCCCGGCCAGGCCGATTGAACCATCCACAAGGACATTCTCATGCCGATCATCACCCCCAATGCCTACCCCGCGGTCCGCATGCGCCGCATGCGCCGCGACCCGTTCTCGCGCGCCCTGATGCGCGAAAACACCGTCACCGCATCCGACCTGATCTACCCGGTCTTCATCCTCGACGGCGAGAACCAGCGCCAGCAGGTGGCCTCGATGCCGGGCGTGGAACGCGTGTCGGTCGATCTGCTGCTGAAGGTGGCCGAGGAAGCCGTCGCATTAGGCATCCCGGTGCTGGCGCTGTTCCCGGTCATCGACGCGTCGCTGAAGACCTATGACGGCATCGAAGCGACCAATCCGGAAGGCCTGATCCCGCGCGCCGTCAGGGAGCTCAAGCGTCACTTCCCGCAGCTCGGCCTGATGACCGACGTGGCGCTGGATCCCTACACCACCCACGGCCAGGACGGCTTGCCGGACGAGAACGGCTACATCGTCAACGAAAAAACGATCGCCATGCTGATCCGCCAGGCCCTGGCCCAGGCCGAAGCCGGCGTCGACATCGTGGCGCCGTCGGACATGATGGACGGCCGCATCGGCGCCATCCGGGTGGCGCTGGAAGAACAGAACCTGATTCACACCCGCATCATGGCCTACTCGGCCAAGTATGCCTCGGCCTATTACGGCCCGTTCCGCGACGCCGTCGGTTCGGCCGCCAACCTGGGCAAGGCCGACAAGAACACGTACCAGATGGACCCGGCCAACACCGATGAAGCCCTGCGCGAAGTGGCGCTGGACATCGCCGAGGGTGCCGACATGGTCATGGTCAAGCCGGGCATGCCTTACCTGGACGTGGTGCGTCGTGTAAAAGACGAGTTCAAGGTGCCGACCTTCGCTTACCAGGTCAGCGGCGAGTACGCGATGCTGCAGGCGGCTTTCCAGAACGGCTGGCTGGACAAGGACAAGATCATCATGGAGACCATGATGTCGTTCAAGCGGGCTGGGGCGGATGGGGTGCTGACCTACTTTGCGCTGGATGTGGCGCGCCGCTTGAAGGCTGGGGCTTGAGTTATTGCTTCTGCCAATATGCTTCTGCTAATAAAAACCGCGCTTGAGGCGCGGTTTTTATTATTTGTTGATGGTTTGCCTTTTTAGCCGCCCTTACGCGGCGGCCTGTACTCCGGGAACATTTCCTTGAACAGGAAATCCATCAACTCCTGGGTATCCTGCGGCCGCGCCGACAGGGTCACGACCCGGTTCAGGCGATGCGAATCCCAGTCGAAATCGCCGGTCTTTTCCTTGCGGATCAGCTCGATCATCTTCTTGACGATGGCGGTCTCGATATCCGGATCGCTGCCGCGCTCGACCGTCACCGCGGTCAGCCAGCGGCGCTTGAAATTCGGGTTCCAGCCGCGGAACTTGACGTCGGCGCTGTTGAAAGTCTTGTTGTTGACGCTGAACACGCCGCCGGTTTCGTTCGGATCCTGGCCGCCGCGGCCGTTGATGGCGCCGATGTTGGCCAGCGCGTTGCGCATGCCCTTGGCCGACTGGCTTTCCTCGGTGCTGTCGCTCTGGCTCGGTGCGCCGCGCGCCTTGCGCTTGGCGTCGATATAGGCCTGCATGTCGGTGACTTCCGGCTCCACCTTGGCCACTTCCTTCGGCGGCGGCGGCGTTTCATCGACCGGCTTTTCCTTCGGCAAGGTGATGGTGTTCGGCAGGCGCTTGACCTGGGTCACGCGCGGCGGCGTGGTCCGGGTCGGTGCGGACGGCTTGGCCGCCTTGGGTGCCGCCTCGGCCTTCGGTTTGGTGGTCGGCTTGGTGGGGGTGATCGGCGGCAGCCAGACGATCGCCTCGCCGGACTTGGGCGGTGCGTGCTGCACCTTGATCTTCGGCTGGATGAACCAGATACCGACCAGCAGCAAGTGCAAGGCGATGGCGGCAATCAGGCCGTAACGGCGGTTGCCATCCTTCTCGCCGTAAGTGATCACCTTCCGTCCGGGCAGGGGTTGACCGCAATGTGCGCAGACATCGCTGTCTTCCAGGGGGATGTGGGAGTGGTCACGCAAGATCGTCGAATTCCAGGGAAACGGCAAATGGGGCAGTCCAGTGCGGCAGTCTAACCTGTTTGACTTCACGGCGCACTTGTTGGACCTTTGCCAACAGCTTACTAGCTGATGAAATTGATGGTTGTTACAACATGTATCAGGGATCGTCGATCCCCGATACACGCGCCGGATGGGCATATTATATGTTGGCCGTGACCGGGCAATCCAACATGGCGGGAATGTAATGCTTGGTAATGCTTATGCCGCCTTGGTCAGCACCACCTGATGCAGCGCCACGCCATCCGCCACCTCGTCCGTCATCGGCCCGTTGCCGCTGTAGCGATCCAGATACAGGTAGATCACCGGCGTGATGTACAGCGTGATCACCTGCGAGAAGATCAGGCCGCCGCACACCGCCAGGCCCAGCGGCTGGCGCAGTTCGGCGCCGGCGCCGAGGCCGAGGGCGATCGGCAGCGCGCCCATCAGCGCAGCCAGGGTGGTCATCATGATCGGACGGAAGCGCAGGATGCAGGCTTCGCGGATCGCCTGCTCCGGGTGCATGCCGGCATTGCGCTGGGCGTCGAGGGCGAAGTCGATCATCATGATGGCGTTCTTCTTGACGATACCGATCAGCATCAAGATGCCGATCATCGCAATCATCGTCAAATCCATGTTGAACAGGCGCAGCGTCAGCAGCGCACCCACCGCCGCCGACGGCAGGCCGGCCAGGATGGTCAGCGGGTGAATGAAACTTTCGTACAGCACGCCCAGCAGCACGTAGATCACGCCGACCGCCGCGATGATCAGGATCAGCTGGCTCGACTGCGAGTCCTGGAACACGGCCGCGTCGCCGCCGTATTTGGTGATGACCGAGGCCGGCAGCTTCATGTCGCGGCCCATCTGGTCGATTGCAGCCGTCGCTTCGCCCAGCGGCGCGTCCGGCGCCAGGTTGAAGGACAGCGTGATCGCCTGCAGCTGGCCCTGGTGGTTCACGGCGATCGGGCCGACCGTGCGCTTCACCGCGGCCAGGCTGGAGAGCTGCACCAGCTGGCCATCCTTGGCGCGCACCGACAGGCGCGACAGCGCATCTTCGAACTGGCGGTCGACGTCGGCGGTTTCCAGGATCACGTAATAGCTGGCCGCGCTCGAATAAATGGTCGAGACCTGGCGTTCGCCGAAGGCGGCGTACAGCGCGGTGCGCACGTCGCCCAGCGACACGCCGAGCGCGTTGGCTTTATCGCGGTCGATGTCGAGCGTGGCCTGCAAACCCTTTTCCTGGGTGTCGCTGGTGACGTCGCGGAACAGCGGGTTGTTGCGCATGCGTTCCATGAAGTCGTTGGCGTACTGGCCGATGTCCTGCCCCGACACGCTCTGCAGCGTGTACTGGTAGCGGCTCTTGCTCTGGCGTCCGCCCAGCTGCAGGTTCTGCACCGGCGCCATATAGACGTTGATGCCTGCCACCTGGCGCGTGCTCTTGCGCAGGCGCTCCAGCACCTGCGGCATCTTGTCGCGTGCTTCACGTGGCTTGAGCACCACGAACATGCGGCCGCCGTTGCCGCCGCCGGAAAAGGCGGTCACGTCCTGCACCGCCGGATCGGCCTGGATCGCCGCCGCCACCCGCGCCTGCAGCGTCATCATGGCCGACGACGAGATGTCTTCCGCCGCTTCGGTGCTGACGCGCAGCTGGCCGATGTCTTCCTCGGGGAAGAAGCCCTTGGGGATGGTGGTGTACAGCACGGCCGTCAGCGCAAAGGTGCCGAGCGCGATCATCAGCACGATGAAGCGGTGCTTCAAGGCGATGTCGAGGGTCTTTTCGTAGCCGTTACGGACGCTGGTGAAACCGGCTTCGAAGTGGCGGCCGATGAAGCTTTTTTCTTCGGTGTGGTCGTGGCCCGCATTTCCCTCATGAGCGGGGAGCAGGCGCGAGGCCAGCATCGGCACCAGGGTCAGCGACACCACCGCCGACACCAGGATCGCAAGGCCGACGATCACGGCGAATTCGTGGAACAGCAGACCGATCACGCCCGGCATGAAGAAGATCGGGATGAATACGGCGATCAGCGAAATCGAGATCGAGATGATGGTAAACCCCATCTCGCGCGAACCTTCGAGCGCGGCGCGCATCGGCTTCTTGCCCATCTCGATGTGGCGCACGATGTTCTCCAGCACCACGATGGCGTCGTCGACCACCAGGCCGACGGCCAGCGTGATGCCGAGCAGCGAGATGTTGTCCAGGCTGTAGCCCAGCCAGTACAGCAGCGACAAGGCGCCGAGCAGCGAGATCGGCATCGTCACTGCAGGAATAAAAGTGGCCGAGGCGCGGTGCAGGAACAGGAAGATCACCATCACCACCAGGCCCACGGTCAGCGCCAGCGTGAAATTCACGTCGTGCAGCGCTTCGCGGATCGAGTTCGAGCGGTCGTTGACCAGGTTGATCTTGATCGAGGCCGGCAGCTGCGACTGGAAGCGCGGCAGCAGGTGGCGCACGTGGTCGACCACCGCCACGGTATTCGCGTCCGGCTGGCGCTGCACCAGCAGCACGATGGCGCGCTCGCCGTTGTAGGCGCCGTAGGCCTTGGTCGACTGGTAGCTGTCCTCGACTTCGGCCACGTCCTTCAGACGCACCGGCTGGCCGTCGCGGGTGGCGACGATCAGTTCGCGGAAGTCGGCCGCCTTCATCATCTGCGGCGGGCCCTGGATGGTCAGCGTCTGCTGCGGACCGTCCAGGATGCCGAGCGCCGAGTTCGAGTTGGCCGAGCGCAGCGCCGTCGCCAGCTCGTCCATCGTCAGGTTACGCGCGTTCATCAGGTCGGTTTTCGCGCGCACGCGCACGGCGAACTTCTTGCCGCCGTTGACCTGCACTTGCGCCACGCCCGGCAGCGTCGAAATCGCCGGCGATACCAGGTTCTCGGCGTAGTCGTTCAGCTCCGACAGATTCATCGACGGCGAGCTCATGGTCATGAACAGCACCGGGGCGTCGGCCGGGTTCACCTTGCGGTAGGACGGCAGGTCGGTCATTTCCTGCGGCAGCTGGCGCTGGGCGGCCAGCAGCGCGGCCTGCACGTCGACCGCGGCGGCGTTGATGTCGATCGTGGTGTCGAATTCCAGCGTCAGCGAGGTATTGCCCTGGGTGCTGGTCGAGGTGATCAGGTTGATGCCGGGGATGGTCGAGAACTGCTTCTCGAGCGGCAGCGCCACCGACGACGCCATCGTTTCGGGGCTGGCGCCGGACAGGTTGGCGTTGACGTTGATGACCGGCGTGTTATAGCTGGGCAGCGCCGCGACCGGGATGTGGGAATAGGCCAGGATGCCGACCAGGATCAGGCTGATCGACAACAGCACGACCATGATCGGGCGGCGGATACACAGTTCGGACAAATTCATCGTGCTCAACCCTTGTTGGCGCCAGCGCCGGCGGTGGCGGTCGGGTTGCCCTTGGCGTGGCCCTTGTCCTTGTTCCCGTTATCCATCTCGGACGCCAGGCGCACCTTGCCGCCCGGGCGCACGTTCTGCTTGCCTTCGGTGATGATGGTTTCGCTGCCGGTGAGGCCACTGACGGCGGCATCCAGGCCGAAGCCGTACACGCGCTCCACCGGCACCTGGCGGGCCGAGTGATCCTTGTCCAGCACGTAGACGAAGGTGCCCTGGGCGCTGGTGATGATGGCGTTCTGCGGCACCACCACGGCATCCTTGATGGTCTGCACCGTGACCTTGGCGTTCACATACTGTCCCGGCCACAGCGTGGTTTCGCGGTTGTCGAATTCGGCCTTGACCTTGATGGTGCCGGCGGTCGGGTCGACCGTGTTGTCGACGAAGCTGAGCGTGCCGTCGACCGGCGCCAGGCCGGCGCCCGGCAGGGCCTGCACCGCCACCTTGCCGCGCTTTTGCGCCGCCAGCAGCGCCGGCAGGCTCGATTCGGGCAGGGTGAAGGCGACGTTGATCGGATCCAGCTGGGTGACCGTGGTCAGCGAGGTCGTCGGCTGCACCAGGCTGCCCGGATACACGCCGATGCCGCCGACGCGGCCCGCCATCGGCGCCCGGATCGCGGTATAGCTGGTGCTGACGCCGGCCGCGCGCGCGGACGCGATATCGGCCTGCAGCGTGGCGCGTGCCTGGTCGACCTGGGCGCGCAGCGTGTCGACCGCGCTCTGGGAAAAGAATTTCTGCGCCAGCAGGTCCTGGCTGCGTTTATATTGGCGTTCGAGGTCGGCCAGCGAGGCACGGTCGCGCTCCACCTGCGCTTGCGCCTTGTCCTGGTTGGCGCGGTCGGCACGGTCGTCGAGCGAGAACATCAGCTCGCCCTGTTTGACGAACTGGCCTTCCTTGATGTGCACCGTGCGGATGGTGGCGGTGGTCTGCGGGTGCAGGTCGACGGTGCGGATCGGGGTGACCGTGCCGTTGGCGACCTGCAGCACCGGCACGTCCTGGCGCTGCGGCGCGACCACGTTGACCACGGCCGGCGGCTGCGCGCCGTTCTTGCCGCCCGGGCTGCCTTCCTTGCCCGCGCTGTTACCCGCATGGGCGGCGTCGCCCCCGTTGACATACCACGCGCCGGCGCCGGCAGCGATGACCACGGCGGCGATAAGGCCGAGATTCTTGTTTTTCATTCCACTCCCTGTGCCGCCTTGCCGGCGGCTTCGTTTTTATAGGTGCTCAGCGGCGCACAACCGGCGATTGTCGCACACCGTCATGACAGCGGCGTGTCATTTTCCCGGGTAGTACTCGGGCAGCATCAGGGTCGCTTCCAGCCCGCCTTCCGGGTGGTTGACCAGGCGGATGCTGCCGCCATGCTGCTCGGCGATGTTGCGGGCGATCGTCAGGCCCAGGCCGGTGCCGCCCGATTCGCGCGAGCGCGAGGTCTCGACGCGGTAGAACGGGTCGAACACCCGTCCCAGTTCGCTGGCGGGGATGCCGGGGCCGGCGTCGCGGATGCGGATGCGCGCGGCGCCATTGATGCGGTCGACCGTCACCTTGGCCGCATGGCCGTATTTGACGGCGTTGTCGATCAGGTTGACCAGGCAGCGGCGCAGGTCGAGCGGACGGCCCAGCAGCGCCATGCCGGCATGGCCGACCAGGTCCACGCGCTGGCTGGCATCGACGGCGTCGGCGCACACCGAGTCCAGCAGCGAGTCGAGATCCAGCAATTGCATGGTCTCGGTGGTGTCCATGCTGCGCGCCAGGTCGAGGCCTTCCTTGACCATCGCCTGCATCGCCGACAAATCGCCGATCAGGCGTTCCTGCAGCTCGGGCTCGGACACCTTTTCCAGGCGCAGGCGCATGCGCGTCAGAGGCGTCTGCAGATCGTGGGTGATCGCGGCCAGCATCTGGGTGCGCTGGAAGATGTACTGGCGGATGCGCGCCTGCATCGCGTTGAAGGCGGCGCTGGCCTGGCGGATCTCGTCGGCGCCGGTCAGGTCGAGCGGTGGGTGGTTGATGTCGTTGCCGAGGTCTTTTGCCGCTTGCGCCAATTGCTTGAGCGGACGGGTGGTCATGCGCGCCACCAGGTAAGCCAGCGCACCGATGCTGGCCAGGAACAGCACGATGGTCCAGGTGTAGTCGGTGCGTTCGGGCGAGGTGGCATAGCGCGGCGGCAGCACCGACAGGATCAATTCGGTGCGGTCGCGCAGGCGCACGTTGATGCTCTCGCAGGTGCCGTGCCACTTCATGCGCAGCAGGCCGAACACCACCGGCTGGTCGAGCGCGGTGTCGCAGGCGCGCGGATGCCCCGTGACCGAGCGCAGCAGGTAGCCCGGTCCCATGCGCGCGGCCAGCGCGCGCGTGAATTCGGTCTGGGACGGAGCCAGTGCCGGCGGCGGCGCGCTGCCGACGATTTCGGTCAGTTCCACGCCGGGACGGTTGGCGACTTCGAGGTAGGCGCTGCGCGCCGACTGCGGCACGATTTCGGTGGCCATGATCAGCTGTTCGGCGCGGTCGAGCCAGTGCAGTTCGCGGAACTCGTCGAGCACGCGCTGGCGCTCGGCGTCCGCCAGCAGCTGGGTCAGCGCGGCGGTGATCAGGATCCCCAGCAGCAGGGTTCCGAACACGCGGCCCGTCATCGAGCCGAGGAAGGCTCTCACGCGGCCGGCTCCACGCTGACCTGGCCGGCCAGCACGTAGCCGCCATTGCGGACGGTCTTGATAATCTGCGGCATGCGCGCGTCTTCGCCCAGCTTCTGGCGCAGGCGGCTGATCTGGATGTCGATCGAGAGGTCGAACGGGTCGGCGTCGCGGCCCTGGGTCAGGTTCAGCAGCTGGTCGCGATTCAGCACGCGGTTCGGGTGCTCGAGGAACACGCGCAGCAGGCGGAACTCGGCGCCCGACAGCATGATCACCACGCCCTGCGGATTGACCAGGTGGCGCGCGGTCAGGTCCAGGGTCCAGCCCGAGAACTTCATCTGCTGCACGTTCTCGGTTTGCGAGTTGGGCGGCATCGCATGGCTGCGGCGCAGCACGCTGCGGATGCGCGCCAGCAGCTCGCGCGGCTCGAAGGGCTTGGGCAGGTAATCGTCGGCGCCCATCTCGAGGCCGAGGATGCGGTCCAGCGGCTCGTTGCGCGCGGTGAGCATGATGACCGGCAGGGTCGAGTGCGCGCGCAGCTTGCGGCACAAGGTGAGGCCGTCGTCGCCGGGCAGGTTGAGGTCGAGCACGATCAGGTCGGGGCGCGACTCGTCGAGCATTTTCCACATCGCGTTGCCGTCGCCGGCAGCCAGCGCGCGGTAGCCGTTCGCTTCCAGATAATCCGCCAGCAGCGAACGGATATCGCGGTCATCGTCGACGATCAGAATGGTAGATTGCATATCCATGGCGTCATTATCCTGACTTCGCGCACCCCTGAACAGCCACTTTGTATCGGCTTGTATATGGATGCATAGGCGAAACAAATTGATACAAAGAGCGCGACAGCGGACACGCCACGCTTACATCTGCGCCCGATGATATGTCCATGCCGCGGGCTTCACGATTTTCCCGCGGCGGGCCGCGGCGGGCCGCTCCGCCGCCCTCACCTACTAGGGACAATTCAAATGACTACCTTTCGCAAGAACTTCCTGAACGCACTGGCCGCACTGTCGCTGGGTGCCGCTGCCCTGGGCGCCCATGCGCAGACCGCGGCACCGGACCAGAACCGCGCGCAACCGGCCGAAGGCCGCTACGGCCACGCCGTCAGCGAGGAACAACGCGCCGCGTTCAGGGCCAAGCGCGCCGAATTTGCCGCCAAACGCGTGGCCAGGCTGCACGACGAACTCAAGATCACGCCGGCCCAGGAGAACGCCTGGAACGCCTTCGTGGCCTCGATGAAGCCGCAGGCACGCGGCCAGCGTCCGCATCTTGATCGTTCGGCGCAGGCCAGCCTGAGCGCGCCGCAGCGCCTGGCGCAGCACATCGAACGGCAGAAGCAGCGCACCGCCGCGATGGAGCAACGCCTGGGTGCCGTCAACAGCTTCTATGCGGTGCTGTCGCCTGAGCAGAAGAAGACCTTCGACGACAAGGCGGCGCGCCTGCAGGGCCATCTCGGCAAGCATGGCGGCCGTGGCGGCTGGCAGCATCGCGGCGAGGGCGATAGCGTCCGCGGTTGAGGTTGAGGTTGAGGGTGGGTGCGGACGGCAAGTCAGCTTAGCTGCCTTGCCGTCCGCGCCCACCCTACAGTTTTCCGAGCGAGCCCAGGAACTTGTTCGTATCCTGGTAACCGATCACGCGGCTATCCGGGATTTCCCGGCCCTGCTTGTCGAACAGGATGATCCCCGGCGGCCCGAACAGGCCGAAACGCTTCAGCAGCGCGCGATCGGCGTCGTCGTTGGCGGTGACGTCGACCTGCAGCAGCACGGTATTTGCCAGGCGTGCCTTGACGCCGGGATCGACGAAGGTCAGCTTTTCCATCTCCTTGCAGGACACGCACCAGTCGGCATAGAAATCCAGCATCGCGGTCTTGCCGCCGGTCTGGGCCAGGGCGGCGTCGAGCTGCTCGACGGTCTTGATGCGGGTAAACGCCAGCGGCTGCGCCGGCGCACCGCCGCGCGTCAGGTGGGCCAGCGGCGCGAGCGCGTCGCGGCCGCCGCTGGCAATGCCGACCAGCTGGGTGGCACCCAGCACGGCGCATGCCGCGCCCAGGGCCATGCCGGCCCAGTGTCCCTTGCGCTTCAAGAGATAAAAGCCGTAGCCGAGCAGCAGCGCGGCCCACAGCAGCATCTGCGCGATTGCCGGCAGCACCGGCGTCACCATCCACAAGGCCATCGCCAGCATCAGCACGCCGAAGAAGCGTTTCACGGATTCCATCCACATGCCGGCGCGCGGCAGCAGCGAACCGGCCGACAGCCCGACCAGCAGCAGCGGGATGCTCATCCCGACCGCCATCGCGAACAGCGCGGCACCGCCGATGATGACGTCGCGCGTCTGGCTGATGTAGACCAGCGCACCGGCCAGCGGCGCCGCCACGCAGGGGCCGACGATCAGGGCCGAGATCGCGCCCATGACGAACACGCCGGCCAGCTTGCCGCCGGACTGGCGGCCGGAGGCGCTGGCCAG
>Ga0265797_10002665_pt1 | contig 29682 bp, 29 predicted proteins | sample P2T30metagenome_FD_192433 | JGI IMG/M metagenome (GOLD analysis project Ga0265797, IMG submission 192433) | Plant litter microbial communities from East Loma Ridge, Irvine, California - P2 T30 | ecosystem: Environmental > Terrestrial > Plant litter > Unclassified | place: USA: California...
GGCCTAGGGCGGGGATGGGGGTGGGGGAGCGGGTGTCGGCGACGGTTGTGGGGGGTTTGATGAAGAGGGTTGGGTTTGTGGGGAGGTCGAAGCCGGTTTCTAGGACTGGGTTGGATGAAGTGTTAGTTCTGGAACACGAAGAGATAGTAGAGGGCAAGGTGGGTTTGACTTACTGTGCGTCCTATAATTCAACCCAACACACCTCACAATCGGCACATCCTTCGGCGTCAGCGGACCCAGCAGCTGTTTGACCTCGTCTTCTTCGCCCGTGGGTTCAGCGAGCAGGAAGCTCTCGCCTTCGAGGACTTTGACCTTGAGCCCGCCTTGCTGGGCGAGAGCGTCGATGTCGGGCTTGTCCTCAGAGACGATGGGCTCGCCGTACTTGATGCTGCCGTCTTTGGCGGAGACGTAGCGGATCAGGCGCTTCCAGGCGGTGAGGGGGGCCATGGTGGAGGGCGAGGTTGTGAGGGGGCGGTGGTGGTGGGTGAGGCGGTTGGATTTGGAGTAATTGTTGAATGGGAGTGGTCTCTTAAGAGAAGCAGTGGTTGTATATCCAGTTGCCAGCGGCAGCCTCTCGATAGCTCTGACGATGGGACTTTTGTTTGTTGCTCTCCAAAGGAACATGTAGATCTGGAAGAGTGCGAGAGAAGGAAGGAAACGAAGGAGTAATTGAACAGATCGTAAGCGTACCCTACCTGCAGACTATCTCACGCGTGCGTGTTCGGCAATTGCGATTGTTCGCAGCGACGATTCCGCTATCGATCATTGCGGGTCACAATGGCGGGGTGTTGGTGCCGATATAGGCGTGGTCTGGAGTAGCGCGGGACAGAGAAGGCCGAGTGTTCGGCAGTTGGAAAGCTTGCAGCAGAGCAAAGATATCGGAAATGTGGCTGGTATAGGTTTTTTGTTCGGATGCTGCTAGGAATACCAAGCACGGCAATGAATATGTTCCGGGCTCCTGTTTGTACGGTCATTCTGTGAAAATGGGGATATCACATTGTGAATGCGTATGCAATTATGCCAGAGCGTTCAGTAAGGTAGTAAAGAACAGAACAGCTCAAAGGGTATCTATGTAATGCATCGTCGTCGCCTCGCGATGCCTTCATGTCTTCGTGACCAAAAGCAGCATCGCAAACGAGACATTCGTCCTGGGCGGTGTTCACGCGCATGCATCGCTAAGCTCCGCGCAAACCTCGATCAAACCTCCGGGTATAACAAAATCCACACAAAAACCTCATCGTCCCATGCTTCGTGTCCTACTGCTCCGCAATCGTACCCGCAACAGCCAAGCGCCTGACGCGCTCTCTAACCTCGTCAAACTCCTTGACGGCATCTGCCTGTCTCTCGCAGCCCATGTTCCAAGTCTCGCGGACACGCTCGTCCTCTCTGACTTCGCGTGCATAAGTGCCGAAGCCACCGCCGGCGACCGAATCTCCCGTTGCTTCCAGCCAAGCCATACCCTTCTGCATCCTCGCCACAGCCTGCTGGTCACGAGCATGGAAGTGTTGCAGCATTGCGCTATTGAACGAGTTGAAAGCATGAAGATAGACACCGAAGTTTTGTGCATATTGGTGCCAGCTTTGCTTGCTGAGGCGCGTGGGCGCTTTTGGCGGGATAGGCACCACAGGTGCAGATAGGGTCTGTGGCTTGAGTGGATTGGTCGGCAAGGTGTTGGCAGCCTGCGAAGGGAACGGCAGAGATTCCGACATGGAATTGAGGTTTTGCAAGCCACTGCCATCAGGGCTCTGGGCGAATGGAGCGACATTGGCTAGATCGTTGAGATTGGCCCTCAGGGGACCGTTGTTAGAGCCGCCCGAGGTGGTGCGATGGTGGCTGTTAGACGCATGTGGCTGCTGAGACTTGCGCCAAGCTGAAGGAGGCACGGACACCAAACGAGGCTCCTTTGACTGATCCGCCGTTGACTGGTGCACATGCGTTGGCTCGGTAGCTGGAGGCGTATTGTCAATGTCCATGGCGTCTGGTTCATGTATGCCGGCATCTTGGTCTGTGGGCGCAGTCTGGGCCGTGGTCCTGGGGTGAATTGTCTGATCATCTTCCTCGTCCACAACGTGCGGGTTTGCTGACGTTCCGGTTGTTGCGGACGAAGGTCTGGTGTGAGCAGCTCTGCTGTTCTTCCTGCTCGCTGGCCGAGATCTCGCGCCACCCTTGACAGGACTCGTTGGTGGCATAGACGGTGGCGGTGGGAATGTCCATGAACCGTCTTTGAACGTCTGCTCCCACTGATCTTTGCTGAACTTCGTGTCGCTGCCTGCACTTTGTGGCTCAGGGAAGGCGCTTCCTTGTGGAGCCGCAAAGGGTGGCGGCGGAGGCGGCATTGAAGTAGATGGCGACTGTGCTGCACTTGAATTCTGACCAAAGCTCGAAGTCGTCGGCCGCATGGGAGGACGCTGCCCACCTCGAAGAGAGGGCGAACCGCGCCTGGATGAGGCCTGCGGTGGCGCAAAGTATTCAGAGGAACCCGAGAAGGTACCACTCCAGCCGTCAGCAGAGAATTTAGTGTTAATACTTTCTTCACTACGGCTTTTGCCGTTCGATGTAGGACTTGTGAACATGTTAGGAGGAACCGGCATTGAGAATCTGTTTGGATGAAGATTTTTGTCAGCGATGCGTGCTTGCTCTAGCCTCTTTCCGATTGTAGGGTGTATCGCAATTGTCTCTGACAGAGCGCGATCCAGTGGATCCATTCCCGGCAACTTCCCTGAGCGCGCAGTTGATGCGAGCTTCAGGAAGACGCTTATGTCAAGACTTGGAGGAACAGAACGGTATTGCTCCAAGCAACGTCGAAAGCACAAGTACGCTTGCTGTTCATCGATTGAGGCCACTCCCAAGGACACATTCTCTGTCTTGGGCTTGACAGATCTCAGAGTGGACATGGTCTCGTCGACATGTCCGCGCTTAGCTGACTTGCGTTGAGGTAGTACAGACGAGGGAACTGCCCAATTGGGTATAGATCTAACACGGCCTTTGCCCGCTGACTTCGTGCCAAACATCCGCTTTGCCCACTCCTCTAGAGTAAAAGGAGGGTGTTCAGGTTCTAAGGGTGAAGGGGTAACGTACATGTTTGAGTTGCTCTTTTGCTTCATCTCGGCTTCAGTCGCGCCGTTTCCGTTCGATGGTGCTGAGGTAGAGTTATGTGATCCATTGAAGCGCCTACTGGGAGGCGAAGGGACGATTTTAGGTCGGCTGTGAGGTGGTACTGATGTCTTGCCAGGCTGGGCAAAGGGCCCTCGGCGTTGTTCAGGCGTGTCGGCTGTTTCGTGTTCTGAGCTAGCGGAGCTCGTACTAGAGCTACCACCTACGCTGAACGCTGGCCTTTCACGCCTCTGCTGACCCTCGCCATGTTGACCAGAAGATGATCGGCCCGATGGACTGGTGCTTCGTGCTCTAGATCCATTGGACTCGGGGTTCATTTTGAAAGCGTCTCGAGTGCTATTCGACCGCCTCATATCGCCGCCAAAGTCAGTCTTCTCTCCAGAGAATGATGAGTATGGTGTTCTGACACGGTTGCCTTCAGAATAAGGAGCATCGCCCTCGGCCGTGTGTGTGCGAGATCGGAAAGGTCTCAGAGGGTCTGCATGCGGTCTTTGTGGTGTCGTCAACGGTGATTCGGGTCGAGATGGTCTCGGAGGAGGTGGCGGTGCAGCACCCGGTCGACCAAAGTCAGCCGATTTGTGTCGGTGGGCATATTGGCTGTCAGGTGCCATTCCCTCGTCGGATCCAGGCATGTTCGGATCAAAGCCAGCCTTTTTAGGAGTTTTGTTGGTGTTGCTACGCTTTACACCTGGCGAATTGGCGTTACCACGAGAGGCCTGGAATGCGGCCCAGGCAGATTGGCGCTCTTCTGCGCCATCCGCAGGAGGTGCTTCGCGATAGTTGAACCCAGCTCGGATCTTCTCCTCGGCCGGGAACTTCGGGTCTGCTCTTGGTGGGGGTACTGGGCGTCTGGGAGAAGCGGTCTTGGGCTGCGGCTGCGCACTAGCCTGTGCGTATCTAGACTGCTGTTGCTGTTGTTGCCTGTCTTGGGCATTATTCATGTTCTGCCACGCCTTGAAAGCGTTTTGACGCTCGGCTGTAGGGTCAGGGCGCTTTGCCGTTGGTGCGGGACGTGGGAAGTTTGTGAAACGATCTGCTCCAGCCGCCTGTGGTCTTTGATATGTGCCTGGCTGCGTCCTTCTGGGTGGTGGAGGATACGCTGAAGTCGCCTGATATGGGTTGCCTCGAGTGCCGCCACTGCTGCCGCCGCCTCCGGTTGTAGGATACAGGCCAGCCTTACGCCTGTCTCCATCATATCTGCTCTTCTCGCCAGGCTCACCTAAAATCTCATGTGCAGCCTGGATAGCTTGGAATTTTGGGATGTATTCCTCTTCTTTGCCGGCGTTGCGATCGGGATGGTATTGCAGAGCGAGTTTGCGGTATTGCTTCTTTACTTCGTCGCAGCTTGCGGTGGTGGGCAGGTCGAGGTCAGCATCTATGCAAAGTGGTCAGTATTGAGAGTTGTCGGAGCGTTGGGCGGTTGAAGAGTGAGGTACAGTAATTATGCTTGACATCGTATGCCTTTGGCATGGTGGGCGACGAATCAAGGGAACAGAATGCGAGCGAGTGGAGTGAGTTGCATAGTCCGGCGAAGCTGAGTTGAGGTCGTGGAACAGGTGCAGCTCATGTGGGAGTGCGGACAAGTCGAGTGTCTCTCGGCGAGTTGGCCGTCGCAAAACGCGCTCGGGATGCCGGTCTGGGCGCACCAGAGGGGTCGGTGGTGGTTACAGTGGGGGCGGCGGAGGAGAGCAAGTGAGGTGTGGTGGATGGTGTGTATTATGCGTGCAGTGAAATGGTTAGTTGGTTGGCGAAGTGCTGTGGTGTTGCTGCGACAAATGTCGGACACCCCGCGAATAAACAAAACGAGCGGATGTTGATGTTTGTCGCAAAGCACGGGAACGACAGCAAGGAAGACAGTATAACATGCGCCACTATAGTTCAACCATGCTTGATGGCCTCGTTCACGCAGGCATCAGGCTACATACACACTACATCTAGCTCCGCCCTCGTCTCTAGGCAGGTCCCACGCACACACTCTGTACCCGTGACGTGTGGCCAACCCATTCGCGCAGTCACTGCTAGTGCCACTCCAGGATCGCCGTCCAAGCCACAAGGCGAGATGATCCCTGCTCATATTCCACCTCCACTCACTTTCTTTCACGTGATAGCACCTACGGAATGGAGACACGTTCGACCAGACGCTATATCTACGACATGCCACTGTGCATCACGAACAGAGCTTCCACCCTCTGTCGACCCATGACGAGAAGAATAAACTACCCGAGAAGCTTGCCTCGACGACAGCGCACCAAAAGCCTGAGGTATCAATGCAACTCGCATCACGAGGCGCAGGCTTGGGGGAGGCTGAGAGGATAGTACAAGACATGTTGACGTCTCTCCCAGGGAGGCCTCTTGTACGTGATGCAACATAACCCAACCACAGCATTACCATCGAGAGAACATACCGTAATGGAGAGCAGAGGCATACATGCACACTGTATCATCTGCCAGGGCATCAACATCGAAAGCCTCGCCCAGGCTTCAGGATATCAACATCTCAGTCTAGGAAATCTGCGTCGGTCTCGCGAAAAGTGTCGGATGTGCGACTTTCTGTGTGAGGCCTTTCGCTATCCATGCTGGCTAGTGGGGCATTCCGACAATTTGGACATCTGGAACAATACATGGTCTCTCAAGATGCAACTTACAGACCGACCAAGGCCGAACTTGCGTCTCACAGCATCAGCTCCGACTGAGCTGCCAATCATCGCGGATTTGACTATTCACACAGATGAGGGTGATCCAGCAAGACTGGAAGGACTTCTTCCGCGCTTGTCTCTCCCAAGTAGCACAAGCTCACACGAATCTTACGCCACGGCACGCAAATGGATTGGAGATTGCCTCTCGGGCCATTCGCATGTTCATCAATCTGGAGACATTGAGGTCTGGCACCCTGAAGTGCGCCATTCGGACAGCAATGACAGGCCCCAGCGCCTGGTACATGTACAATCGCGTGGATCTGGTTTGCTATTAAGGCTCACTGACGCCCTGTTGGGCTCACACCCATACGCAACCTTGAGTCATTGTGTAAGTAATGTGAAGTCCGCCAGTTTATTACGTTGAACTAAGCTTATGAACTTGCCATGATGCAGTGGGGCGCCGGCCCATGGACATGGTGAGGCTCTCACATCGCCCTTTTAGTCAACATGCTCATGTACACATAGGAGGTAGCATGTACCCAGACCGATGTTGCACTCCACTAAGAACACCTTTTGTGCAGCAGTGCTTATATGTGAACTATAGGATCACCTCCAAAGCAAATCTGCACCAACGACAAGTCGGCTTCAGCGAAACGAACCTACCGCCTACCATACGAGACGCTTGCTTCGCAGCCTTGAACCTCAACATTTCGTACATCTGGATCGACTGCCTCTGCATCGTGCAAGACGACGCCGAAGAATGGGCACTCGAGGCGCCAAAGACGGGATCTGTCTACAACGGCTCAATAGTCACCATCGCAGCAACGTCGACCGCAAGTGGACACGGCGGACTGTTCAACACCCAGTCTTCAAGCATCCTGCCACGTGATCCTGATCGGGAAATCACTCTGGGAGGCCGACTAACGTCTGGGAGCAGCAGCATACTTCGCATCACTCGTCCGCATGCGTCTAAAACAGAAACAGATGCGTGGGCCGTTCAAATTGTCGGGGCGCCACTGATGCGACGCTCCTGGGTGTGCCAAGAGCGCCTGAGCTCGCCTCGAATCATTCACTACACCTCAGCCCAGCTGTTCTGGGAATGTGAGCACTGCACCCTGTCGGAGGACAACGCCATCGTTTCTTCCGGAAAACTAGCGACGGACACCAGGCCCCGCCTGTTACTCCTATCTCTATATCAGTCAAGGGTCTCTGAGGAATGGCACATATCACCCGCGGAGTACTCGAGGCTCCATCCGCTAAATCAATGGTACGGCGATTTCATCGACAACCAATACTCGCGCTGCAGCTTGACCTTCCAGCACGACAAGCTCATCGCCGTCTCCGGCCTGGCGAGACTGATCCACGACAAGACTTCCATCCCTTACTTCGCAGGCCACTGGTTCCCCGACGAGCGCTGGTTCCTGAGCAGCCTGTGCTGGCATCGCGACTCGGCCGGCGCAAAGACGCGGGAGTATCGCGCGCCTTCGTGGTCGTGGGCCTCCCAAGACTCAGCCGTCACGTTTTATGGGTTGGGCGCGAGCGCCGCCTCCCTTCATTCACGCGTCGTGCATGTCTCCGTGGAACCCGCTGCCACTTTCGGCTCGCTTTATGCGGGCGAGACAGTCCTCGAAGGCCCTCTGCTGCTCATTGAGCTGCGATACATCCCATACACAAACATGTGGGACGCACCCAGCTACGCCAACGGCTTTAGCACGGGCCCCGAGTTTCACTACCTCGACGATGACATTGAGCCGCCGAGCGACATGGTTTCTCACGCACTGGCGCTGACTTCCAAGGATGCTTATGGGAATCCGTGGAGACTTGTATATTTCTTGATACTTGAAGAGGTCATCGAGCCGGCTGAAATTCTGACGATGAAGCGCGTTGGTTTTGGCATTACGAGCACCGATAGTGAGTGGGAGCGAGAGCTGCTGGGTGCGCCGGCGACGCGTGTCAGGACCATATGAGATTTTGGTTGGCTCCGACCTATTGAGACCCAGCCGTCTCTCCTTGTTCGGCGATGTGTTTAGGAGAGACGTCTCGATGGCACGAGTAGGCACAGTCACTACGCACTGATGTAGGAGAAGTTTTTCGAAGAGTATACAAGAATGGAGATTCGTTTTTATAGTCCCACACCAACAGAATATAATCTATGATCCGAAAAAAATGCCAATAGTCGGTGTTTTATCGTACAAATACTACTCCCAAAAAAAAAATAGGAAGAAGCATCTCCTCCTTCCAGATCCCACCCTTATTTTACAAACAAGCTCGCCGGCCTGCTTTTGGTTCATACCATGCTGTCATGGCCCCCCGAAAACGCCAGCGCTATGCGTACAATATGTATTCCCTCCCACATGGTCGGTCCTTTTATCTTACATCAACGTTCAAATTCTCGTTCGTCCTCGCCATCTATCCATCTATGAGAAAGGGTCGGAGCTCCTGTTGTCGCGTCCAACACCGCGGTCGCCGCCACGGCTGAAACCACCGCGGTCACCTCCACGGTTGAAACCTCCACGGCCGCCGAAGCCAGGGCGGTCGCCGCCGCGGCTGAATCCACCACGGTCACCACCGCCACGGCCGAAGCCGCCGCGGTCACCGCCTGAGAAACCACCCCTCGAGCCACCGAAACCACCGCGTCCACCGCCGCGACCGCCGTCTCTGTCGCCGTAGCCACCGCGGCCACCGGAAGAACGCTCCTCGTTTTCTTCGGGGTTGGAGCCGATGACGATGCCAGGAACGCGAGCGAGACCGAGTCTCTGGGCGAGCATGGGAGAGACGGCGGGCGGGGAGCGCATGCTCCAACCGACGCGGGTAAGGTCGTTGAGGGCGTCGATGAGAGCGCCCTTGCGGCCGTACCACTGGTAGACACCGAGAAGAGCCTTGTACGCCTTGATCTTCTCGAGGGGCTCGATGCGGCGGAGAGCGGCCTGGCACATGTTCAGGATCCTGCCGGCGGCGGGTGAGACCTGAGCCTCTTGGGTGAGGTCGAGCGCGGCGGTCTCGAGAGAGTCGTTGCGCTTGAGGGGGATCTTGCCGCCGAAGCGGTGGCGTGCCTCTGCGTCCTCGATCTGGTTGAGGATCAACCATCCCTCACCTTCCTTGCCGGCACGAGCGGTACGGCCGATACGGTGGATGTATTGCTCGACTGAGGAGGGGAGACCCATCTGGATGACGTGGGTGACGTTAGGGAAGTCCATACCACGGGCAGTGACGTCCGAGGAAAGCAAGATGCCGGAGTCGGCCCTGCGGAAGTTCTCAGCAGCCTTTGTACGTTGGGCCTGAGTGAGCTTGGAGTGGATCTCGAGGATGCGGGTGCTGCGTCCGAAGGGGTGCTCGCGTCTGCCGCCGAATGCATCGGGGTTGGTGTCGGCGTCGGCTTCAGGAGTCTGAAGCTTGTGAAGGGAGGATGCGGCGAGGGTGACCTCAGCAGTGCTGCCGAAGTAGACAATGGCCTTGAAGGGACGGACGTTCTGAGGGTCGTTGTTGTGCTTCTCAATCTCACGCGAGCAAAGCTCGGTCAAGGCGGGGAGGTTGTTCTCCATGCCCTTGGTGGTGACGAGGAATTGGGGCACACGGGTGTGGGTAGGCTCCTCATCGTCACGAACGCACTTGACGTATTGGAAGCCGGGCTTCAGGGTGCCGCGAACGACGGAAATGACCTCCCTGGGGACGGTGGCGGAGAACATGAGGGTCTGACGGTCCTTCTCGTCCGGGGTGGGCAGGAGGCGCATAATCTCCTGGATCTCAGGCCAGAAACCCTGGTCGAGCAGACGATCGGCCTCGTCAAACACGAGCGCGCTGAGATCGGGAGCCTCGACCCTAGTGTAGGGGTCGGAGAGGATGTCCTTCAGGCGACCGGGTGTTCCGACGAGGATGTGGCAGCCTTCTCTTTGAATAGCCCTCAGGCCCGCCGACTTTTGTGTGCCTCCGACTGCGGTCTGAACAATAATTCCAGTTCCAGCGACCAGCTTCTTTGCCTCGTCCGCGATCTGCTCAGCCAATTCTCTTGTGGGCGAGATGATAAGCGCTCTGATGTCGTCGGCGGTACTCCTGGGTCCTCTCCTGCCACGCACTGCCTTTGCGAGATCGGGGTCGACGTTGATAATGTTCTGCAGAACGGGGAGAAGGAAGGCGACAGTCTTTCCTGTACCAGTCTTGGCCTGGGCAATGATGTCGGTGCCCTTGATGGCAGAGTTGATAGTCTTTGACTGCACCTCGGTCATCTGCTCAAGACCCATGCCTTCGGTCATGTTCCTGACAATGTTGCGGTGGAGGACACCTTGGTCTTGAAGGTCCTGGAACTTTGTGAGAGGCGGCTGGATATCCTCGGACTCGGTTGCTGGGATGGCGGCATCGTCTCTGAGCAGCGGTGACTGGTGCAGGCTGCGTGTGACGGTGGGCTGGAATGATCTAACGATGCGGTTGAATCGTAGGGCGCGGTTGGCGAAGAGGTTGCTCGAGGGAGCAGACAGGGCCTTGGGCAGCGATGCCGCGCATGTTTGGAAGGCTCTGCGCATTTTTGTGGCGGCTGCTGGACAGCGTGTATATGTTTATGGTGGTCGCCTTAGTTATTAGAAACAGTTGAGATGATTGTTGGTGCTGAAAGGGGTATCGTGAACAGAAAAAACGATGGACTGTGGTGGATGGTATTGTGTTCGCCTCCCTTCTGGAAATTATCTTGCAGGACGACACTTGCAGGGCTACGTAGCACGGACCACACGCATCTCCATCTGGTCAGCGGCCAGCAAAGGGGTCTTCGAGCCTTCTTCCTCCGACATCTCTTCGCCTGTTTGCCCGCGGGGATGGCATGGCACGTGACATCGGGAACAGCAACATCGCAAAACCCGAACATGTCTGTTGCTTTGCTTCCTTCGGTGCTTCGCTCGCATTTATTTTCCGTCTGCAGCACCCTCCTCGTCATAGACCAGGGTCCAAGTAAGGTAGATTGAGAGCTTCACTGGCCTGCCTGCATGCACACTCTCTCGCATTCTCGCATCACCGTCAAGGGTGGGTCCACGCGGTCCTGACTGGCCATCTTGATCGAAGGCATGTGCTCATATCTGGCGTTAGAGGGCTATCGTGGACATGGCTTGTAGGGTTGATGTTCATGCAATCATATAAGTATCGCTGTCTTCTCGTGTATCTACGACTTCTCCGTCAGGGCAAAAGCATCATTCAACAAGACGTTCTCACTGCCATCTGATTTCCCTTGGAACAGATACCTAGGAGACCACCGTCCCACACCAACAATCTTACCACTGACAATGCCCACACACGCTCTCCTTGGAGCCACTGGTGCTACCGGCTCAGCTGTACTTCGGTGCTACCTAGATTCACCGCCCAAGGACCTCACTCTCAACATCTTCATCCGTTCCAAGTCCAAGCTCCTCAAAGCCTTCCCAGATTTGGAGTCCACCTCCTCGATCCGCATCAACATCACAGAAGCGCCATTGACCGACACGAAAGCTCTTCAATCCTGCCTCCGCGGATCAGACATTATCCACATGTGCATCGCAACCAATGATGCCAAGCCTGGCAACCGTGTCTCTCAGGATGGTGCCAATGCCATCATGGAAGCCTTGTCAGAACTGCAGACACAACAACGAACCGGCTATATCAAGCCAACTGTCATTATCATCAGAGCGGCTCCATTGAACCCCGAACTGGAAAGCCACATGCCTACTCTTGTCAGGCGATGGCTCTGGTTCGTGCTCTACCACATCTATTCGGATCTGGAGAAGGCTTCGAAGATCTACGAGAACGCCGCACCGGCCTTGCTGGAATATGTCTTCGTCGATCCACCTGCTCTGTTCGACGCTGATGGTCCCGAGCGCACTGGCCATCGTCTAATTCTGGACGGTGATACTGGTGAAGCTTCTGCTGGGGTCAACTACGCTGATTTGGGTGCTGCATTTCTGGAGATTATTGATCGTAAGGATGAATGTGTGGGCAAAAGTGTTGGTGTGAGTGCGACAGGCACTGTGCGTGAGGAATGGGGTACTCTGCTATGGTATCAACTCGAAGGCTTGAAAGGTAGGGTTTGGGGTTAAGAGATCAGCTTTCAACATTCGCCTGTGGGAATTGGTATCCTGCATTTTCATAATACAGTCCAATATTGGAGTTTGCTCAACAAAGATCAGACAACTTAGTTATTAATTCTGCAGACTCCCCATCGAAATTTGGAAGACACTCCTCCTCGGCCTCATCCCCTAGCTACCAGCGGCACACTCTTGTTGAAGCGGTTCTCAGGATCATATTTCCCTTTCAGCGCCCGAAGCCTTTCCAAGTTGCCGCCAAATATCCTGTCGAGGTCATTCCAGCCGTGTAAAAATCCCGCATGGTGTTCTCCTGTTTCTTTCCCACCGCCGATCTCTGTGCCCGCCACCGAGAGGCGTTTTTGTACAACCTCTTCCAAGTTTGGTGGCACACTTGCAGCATTGCAGCCGAGCACGACTTGCATAACGTGTTTGCGACCTGAGTGCGGCCAGCCTGTTGCTGTTCGCGAGCCGGACGAATTGAAGAACCCAGCCTGACAGAACTCGAACAACACCGTCGAGCCTTGATCCAGCACCGGGCACTCCTCGATCGTCTTTGCATACCATTCCCAGGCTCGCTTGATGATCCCAGCGTCTACCTTCTCCTCCATCAACGGCGCAGAACCCCAAAACTGGTTGACGCCTTGATAGCTCCTGTAGCTTTCCGCCAGCTTCGTCATACCGCTCAACGGCACCATGCCGCACGCGACCTCCGTCAGACCCTCGATCTCGAAGATCTCGCCGAAACCCCCATCCTTCGACCTCGCGTGTTCTTCGCCGTGGGCATCGAACAAAATCACAGCAATATCCGGCTTGGCACCTTGTGGCGGAACTCCAGTACCAGGCCCTTGATTAGTAACGAAGAACGCCGTCTTCGGATCCTTCAACTTCTCCACCGCCCTCTCAACCCACTCGCCAACCTCTCCCAGCCTCTCATAAGGCAAAAAAACCAATCCCGCGAAAACCGCTTCATGGCACCTCCTCGCCCTCATCTTCAACGCAACCACAACCCCGAAATTCCCCCCACCCCCTCTCAACCCCCAAAGCAATTCCCCTCCCTCCTCTTCGCTAGCCCACACCACCGTCCCATCCCCCAGCACAACCTGCACATCCAGCAGATTCTGCGGATCGGAAATCAGCCCAAACTCGTGGCTCAGCCAACTATACCCTCCTACCAACGCCCCGCCCGCAGCGCCTACCCACCCGCATCTAGCGCCCACGAGAGCCCACCCTGGAGCTTCTGCGGCCATTTTTGCTTCGACTTCGCTCCAATCTAATCCCGCTCCGATCGTGGCTGTTTCGGAGGCGGCGGAGAAGGAGAAGGATTTGAAGCCGTGCGTGCTGAGGATTACGTCGCGGGCGGAGGCGGAACCCGTTCCTGTGTTGCGGACGGCGAAGTCGAGGGTTGGGTCAGAGTAGAGGAGTTTGACGGTTTGTTGGAGGGAGGGGAGGGTTGAGGGCGTGATGACGAGTTTTGGTTTTGCCGAGGCGTGTTGGGACCAGGGGAGGCTTTGGGTGGTGTATTCGGTTGTGCCTGGGAGGTGGATTTCGGAGGGGTCGAGGTGTTCTTTTAGAAGGTCGATTGTGGAAGACATTGTTGCAGGTCGTTTTTTTTTTTTTTGGAGCTTGTGAGTTGTCTGTCTGGGTTGGAAGTCGATTGTTCGCTTTTTAGTCGTTGATATCGTAGCATGCGATAGTTGGAGAAGTGAGGCGTTTCTGTCCAGAGCAATTCACGTGTGACTCTCGAAAAAGCAGCTTGCCTATCTATCGTTCGAGGAAGACAGATGCGCGTTGTTATAGGTTTCAAAGAACCTGTTTAGGTTTAGAGCGATCCAGCTGCGGCTGAGTCGGATCCTGTAAGCGTTAGAGGATCAATAGGTTTGTCAGCTGTACATCAATTCCACTATTGAGCTAGTCGGTCCAGCAGCGAAACATCAGTAAGAAGTGTGTATATGAGACAATCGGTTTACGATATCAAGGAAAAGCCAACTTGTTTTTTTCTTCGCGCTCATCATCTATCCAAAATGTCGTTCTGTTTTCGATGGAAAAGCTCATGTATTTGTCTACGCTGACTAGTAGCTTCGCGGCAGCTTCAAAACCTTCTCTCCGACGAAGTTCATGATCATCTCCTATAACGATAGTCAGTAAATCCGTTCTAGACATCCGAGAATGAAAAACAAAGTACTCACCCTACTAACAGGCGCAATCCTCGGCACAAAGCACTCGCGCATATATCTCTCGACATGGTACTCCGCCGCATATCCCATACCCCCCATACTCATCACGCTGCGCTCGCACGCGGTGAAAGCCGCTTCAGCAGCGAGGTACTTGGCGCTGTTGCACGCTACTCCCACTGCGTGAGAGGTGATGCTGGGATCGTGCTTTGGGTGATCAGGGAAAGAACGGTCGTAGAGAGATGCGGCGTGGTAGGTGGCTAGCTTGGCGGCTTCGAGGTGCATGTAGGCGTCTGCGAGGGGATGTTGGATTGCTTGGTTTTGACCGATGGGTCGGGAAAAGACGATTCGTTCACGGGCGTAGTCGGTTGATCTGGTTTGGTGTCAGTAGTTTGGCTGTGAGAGAAATTTGACGTATGGAGAGCGGGATGCGTACTTCTTCAGCGCTGCGTACCCCAAGCCGAGTGCTTCGCCGGCAAGAAGACAGCGCTCTGCGTTCATGCCATGGAGGATCTACTTCGGTCAGTCTCATTCTGTTTTCACATAATATTCAGAACGTACAATCTTGAACCCCTGGCCTTCCTTCCCTATTAGAGAATCTTGAGGAATCTTGTAGTTGTCGAAGAACACCTGGTTAGCATCAACAGCCCTTCCGCCCATCTTCTTGATCCTCTTCGCCTCGAGACCTGGCTGACTCAAATCGAAATCAACGTAAAACATGGACAGCCCTTCGGAGGGTTTCGTCACTTCCTCTATAGGCGTTGTTCTTGCCAGCAGTACCATCTTGGTGGCAACCTGTGCACTGGAGATCCAGATCTTCTGCCCAGTAACCGAGTAGCCATCGCTTTCTTTCTTTGCTGTTGTGGTCAACTTCAATGTCTCCAATCCAGTGTTGGGCTCTGTGACACCGAAGCACGTCCGCCACTCGCCAGAGACGATTTTGGTCAAGAATCGACTTCGTTGTTCCGGTGTCGCAAATTTGGATACAGGTTGCGTTGCGTACACGTTGGCGTGTATGCTCTGAGCACCAGCAAGTCCAGCACCGCTCTCGGCAATGCTCTGCATCATCATGGTTGCTTCTGCGATGCCTAGACCTGCACCTCCAAGATCCTCGGGCAATGCGATTCCAATCCAGCCATCTTTGGCGAGAGCAGCATGCAGTTCATGTGGATATGTCTCTGTTTGGTCATGTTCCATCCAATAGTCGTCATCGAAGTTAGAACATATCTTGAGAATAGCGTCCCGAACAGTCAATTGCTCCTCGCTGAAGCCAGAGGTCTCCATGAGCCGGCGATGGGCTGTCAGTGAGAAGGGTCGCGCATGTTTCTGTGTAATTGCTGGCCCAGATCTTCTGAACACATTGTAGGGCCCTCGTGCAGTCGAGATGGTGGCTGAACGCGAGAGATGCCGCAGTGACGAGGTGATAGCTCGAGACATCGTAGCTGGTTATGTCAATTGGTAAGATAAGAAGAAGACGAGACGTGTAGTACTGTGTTGCAGGTAGGGGAGCGACGACTTTCTGAACAGCACGATTAATTCAATGTAGAGACAATTGAAGGCCTGCATTGAGGTCATATATGCCGGATATGCCCTGGGAATAAGGCATGCATCTATCTCCACATACACGCGAGCGGTTGTCGGGTACTCGGGAAGATCTTCGCCACTGCCGGACCGTCGATTTACTTTCATACGCCAAGGGTGGCAGTCTGCCCACGTGTGATTCTCATGAATGGCACGTTTTTGAGGTGGAAGATGAGATGGAGCATTAGTGTCCGCATGTGAGAGGAGAATGTGTGAATAACTACGGTAAGTTGTGTCGATGTTCACGAGATGCTGCGGTGGTGAAGCGGGCTTCAAAGCGTCCAAGCTCCAGCAAACTTCCCAAGCTTGCGCAACAGACAACCGCCAACAATCTCTCACGGTCCTCGACACCATCCATCATGGCGTCAGACACGGAAGACCGGCAGCGTTCGCGCTCGCCTAGGCGCGACGACTCGCGGCCCAAGAAGCAAAAGTCAGGCGGTTTCAAATGGAAAGACAAGCGACCTGCGACCGACAGCCGGGCAGACAGAGCCAACACTGATGACAAAAGCTTGAGGAGAGGATACAGAGACCGCTCACCACGTCGCGACAACTACAGCCAGCGCGAGCGAGAGCGAGAAGGTGACCGCGACCGTGAGCGCGACCGTTCGCCAAGACGCAGGGACAGAGACAGAGACACCGGCGACAGCTACCGCCCTTCTCGCGACGATGCACGCACAAGAGATGATCCTTTCGATCGAGCTTCTTCAACCAAGCGCGACCGCCCGGCGCCTACATCAGACAAGTCGGAGAAGAAGGACAAGCCCAAGAAAGCACCCAAGGCTGTCGCACCATCTGAGCCCATGATCATCGTCAACGTCAACGACCGTCTGGGAACCAAGGCAGCTATCCCTTGCCTCGCATCAGACAGTGTCAAGGCGTTCAAAGCTATTGTGGCAGCACACGTCGGTCGCCAGCCGCACGAGATCATGCTGAAGAGGCAAGGCGAGAGACCGTTTAAGGATATCTTGACACTGGCGGATTATGGCGTCAGCTCAGGTGTGCAGCTCGACCTTGAGATTGACACTGGTGATTGATTGGGGGAATGCATGCGGCAGAGAGAGCTAAGAAGCACCGAGCTTTCTGCTACCACTCGGGACGATGGGCAACAATATGAGATTAGCGATGGCGTTAAGGAGCAGATCAAGGTACCCAAACTGAATATGAAAGGAATTTATACGTTTTGCATGGCTCTGGCCTCCGAGTGCGTACAAATTCGACCTTTCTCATATGTTCAGACATGGTCAATTTCAATGGATTTTGAGAGCGTTTCACAAATACAGGTAGTCGTCACATTCGCGAAAGATCATACGTTCTGCTTTTCTGATGCTGGGAGTTATTTGCATGTAGTCTTCCGATTCATGAATGGTCAGGAAACAGGCTGGATATGCTTGCACCATGACGTTACCATAGATGTAATCATTCACATTCCCATATTATCATCATAGTACACTAGCCCACATGACCACATATATGTATAATATGTGATGTAAACGGGAGACTCGATTGAATGGTTTTGGCCAACGTCATGTGAGCACCCGTTGAAGCGCGCAAGTCCCGCAGTTTTGCCGTCGCCTCGAGCCGCGCTGTGTTTTGGGTACGACTTCCAATCCAAACAATCGATCTCTACACCCGCAACGCACCACCAGCGACTTCGAAAACGACACTCGGGACTTTTGGGACGCAACTTGGATCATGTACATCTTGGATTAACAACTTGGACTCGACGCGACCAGCACCCGCCCACTTGCGCGAACCAAATTGTTTACGCGCCGCGAGTAAAGACGGTCACGACAACACCCACACAACATGGCAGCAGCACGAGCAAAGGCCGCCAATATCGGCTCTGCGCAATGGATTCAGAAGGAGAGGGAGCAGGGTGAAGAGTTCGTGGAGCAGGAGCTCGAGGAGTTTGGCTACAGCGTGCGCAATGAGATGGAGTGGCTCAACGAGCACATGGCTGAGATCTTCAGCACAAACGCCATGTATGTTGTTTCGCGCACGCGACTGGCGTACATATTTGCTAACTCTTCCCAGAAACTTCGCCGACGTGTTCAAAACACCAGGAAAACTACGAGGAAAGACTCCTCGTACTGCACGCAAGCGAGATGCTCTGGAGCAGCGCCAGCCGCTGACCGACGTTTTCGCGCCCAACGCCCAAGCTGGACCAACCCCTGCGAAGACCACCACTTTCTACGAAAAAGTCACGCAATTCCAGATCGCTGAGGATGGCGAACACACCTCGCAACAACGACCGCTCAGTCGGAGCAAGAGCCCACAGCGCCTTGGCAAGCCTGGAAACACGGATTCTGGATACCATGGAATGACTGAGGATGAACTGGAAGCCGATACACAGACTGATGGCGACACGGTGCCTTCGCAATCTCTCGAAGCGCATACTGTTTCTCCTCGCGAAATCAGCTCCCGCTCCAGCGCGTGAAGGATGAAGAAAACGAGCCAGCTAGTGACGAATCGTTTATGTCTGCAAAAGAAGCCGTATCTCACAATGTCTCGAAAGAGCAACTCTACCCGGATCTGGATGAGGATAACGCCACTGTACCAGACGACAATATGGAACTTGACGCGCCTGAAGCAGTGGAGAATGGATCAGAAGACCTCGAAATTGCAGATGCGGAAGCAGAAGCAGACGAGCCTGAGCAAGGCGAGACCGAGCCTACAGAACAAGAACTACACGCCGAGATGTCGCATGAGCCATCCGAGACATCAAGCCCAGCGCAGCCTCTGGCGCGCAAGAGCAGTTTCACATTCTCATCTCTGCCGGCACGAGAGCCTTTGACCGCCAAGCGCAGCATTGGTGGAAGGAACAGCCATATGGATGCAATGAATCGCAACAGTGTATTTGCCAAGTCTGTTGGCAAAAGCTTTGGATTCGCAGTGGACGACGAGCAAGAGGAACTGCCAGTGAAAGAATCGCAAGGTAAAACATCTGCACAGCTTTTACACGAGCGAATTTCGATGCTCGGAAAAGCGAAAGATTCCAGACCTTCGAAGAGCATTCCCCAAGCATTGTACCCTCAACTTCCACAAACAGATGCTGAAGATGCTGAAGATGAAGTTATATCAGAAGATGCACCGGCACCTCCACCTAAGGATGCGCCCGCCGCAGTTGATGACGAAGATGATGATTGGATAGCGCCATCTAAGCCAAATCAGCAAAAGAAGCCCTTCCAGTTCAACGAACCTCCAGCCGAGATCGCACCCAGCCCACGGCCCACGATGCACAAGAAAGCAATATCGACAACCGACATCCCGTCACCTGTAAGACCGCCCATGCACTCGAAGAGCCAGTCGGTGGTGATCAGCATGACCCCAGACGTGGCATCCACAACACCTGCAGGATCGCCATTGAGCAAGAAACAGGTTGAGCCGATGAGCGCTTCCAAGAAGCTTTGGGGCGCGTTCAAGTCTGCTAGGAGCCTCTTCGCCTCCTCTGCGGGCTCGAGTGCCGCTGCCAAGTTAGAGTCACACGACTCGCCAGCAGGCAAGAAATCAAAGAAAGCCGAAGCCGCAGAAGAGGCCAAGAGAGCCGAGGTGGTCAAGATGCCTGGCGCTCTCTGGTCCGAATCTCAGCTGTCTCAAGATTCCTCAAGGCCGATGTCAGTTCTTTCTGGGAGCCCAAGCAGAAAAACGCGAAGCTCCACCGAAAGCGACAAAAAGCAGAGAAAGGAGATGAAAACACAGCAAAAAGCCGCCGACGAGCTGGAGAAGGCCAGGGAGAAGGAGCGCTCAAAAGCCAACAAGGCTCAGGAAGAGAAATTCAAGGCGGAGCAGGCTGAAATGGAGAGACTCGAGAAGGAGAAGAAGATGCAGGAAGAAGCGGCAGAGGCTGCATCGAAGGCTGAAGAAAGGCCACGAACTGCTGAAGAAGAAAAGGATCGCGAGGACATGCCTCCGCCTCCGCCACCAAAAGGCCTACTGCCTCCTGGCAAACTGCGAGCTCCTACACGACCTGTTCGACCCACTCGTGAAACCGCGGCCGCGAAGGCCAAACCAGCTCCCGTCAACATCCGTGTTGCAAGTCAGTTGCAAAGACTTGGCCAGCCATCATCGCAGGATTCGTTTACCTCCAACTCCAGCCAAGGAAGCCAGGGCCCACCACCGCCACCAAAGACTGGTTTACGTCCGGCTTCGGCTCAAAGTAACCCTCGAAGCTCCACAATGCCTCAGAACAACTCTCGCGTCAGAGCTCTTGAGGCCGCGGCGCGCAAGAAGGAGCAGGAAGAGCGGGAGAAGCAGCGCAAGGCCGAGCAGAAACGTGAGCTCGAACGCAAGCGCGCTGCGAAAGCTGAAGAGGAACGCCGCATTGAACAAGAGAAGAAGGCGGAGGAGCAACGCAAGATGCAAGAGATGAAGCAAGCTGCACAAAGACAGGCAGAAAAGCAAGCTGCAGAGGCTAAGAGACGTGAGCAGCAACGCTTCGAGCAGCAGCAGCAACGTATGGAGCAACAAAGACTTGAACAACAGCGTCAAGAGCAGTCAGCCGCCGCGAAAGCGAAGGCTGCCCACGAGCTCGCAGAGGCAATTCAGCGTGAGCGCGCCGAGAAGCAAGCTCTACCTCGAGGTGATGCTCCAGGAACGTTGAGGCAGCTTGCACAGAGGACCGTGCCAGACTTGTCTGCTCGCCAGATTCAGCCTAACCCTGCAAAGCCTCCCAAGCGCATATTCTCACAAGAAGATGATGAGCCTGTGTCTCAGCCGTCGAGGCCGGGCATGCAGCGCAACCCGACATCGTACCAGCAGAATGAGGCCAAGCGGAGAAAGACCGACGAACTGGAGCAAGAAAGCGATCAAAGACATTCCGTCATGGCTCCACCGAAGAGGCCTTCCACCATGCGCAAAGTAAGTCTGCCAACGTAACAGTCATTAAATATCCATTGCTAACATTTCGTCAGGAAACACTATCAAAGGTTCCTTACGGGTACTCGCACGCTCCTCCGCCAGCTTCTCATCACGCAAGCAGCATCTTCAAGACCACCGTGAACAACCAGCACCAGCTGCAACACGGACAGCGACCAGCCCACCCCAGCCAGACCGTGCAACATAGTAGTGCACGGATTCCATTCGCCGAGAACGCCAACCCACCTGCTGCCCAATACTACCAGCAATCCCAGACCTACCAGGGCAACGAAAATGGCCCCTCCAGCAAGTTCAAGACACCTGCTAGAGTCCCCAACGCCAAAGCCATGCCCAAGTCTGCCAAATCCGCCAAATCCTCTCCGATGTACGCCAACGGCGACAACATCGCTCTTCCGGAAATCATGACCGACAGCGAAGACGAGGACGACGAGGAAGACGAGGCCACTGGTGGTTTCCGCGCTCCTTCCTGGGTCGCTTCTCCTGCGCTGCGCGACTTGCTCACGCAGCAGCAGCTCGTCGATCCAGAGACGGTCTTCGGCCCCATCTCTGACCTGAAAATGGAAGAGGTCTTCAAGGGCGCCAAGAACCAGGAGCGCTTGAAGCGTTTCAGGGATAGAGGTAGCAGTGCTATGTGGCACGAGACTGGCGATGCGGTTACTCTTGAGGAGAAACGCAAGGACATGGAGGCTAGAGAGAGGGTTTACAAGGAGGGTGGTTGGAGTTACAACAACAGAGTCTAAGGGTGGGAAGTTGGGCAAAGCTACGATCTTGTAATGACGGTGGGATGCGGTTTGGGTATCCTGAGAGTTCTTTCGGTGGGGCCTTTTGACGGCTGGTGGCGTTTTGTGTACAGGCTTTGGGAAATCGGAATATGGGTCATTGGTATATTGTCAGGCACGCTTTTTCTTGAGGCGCTTTGCGCTCGCGTGGAATACATGAAATGAGAACCAGAATTGATACTTCGAACAGAAAAGTGGTCCATGAGGACGCTCGTCTTTATTATCGTGGGTCTCAGAAAGCTTTCGCCTCAGCTCCTGTCTCAAGACCAGTGCACACTCTTCTTCGTCAGTCATCATGCATTATCTCGCTAGGCAAGTGCGCCAATCAGTCGCCTTTCTATGAATCCAAATCAATTGCACCGGCCGTTCAGGTCATTATCGCTAGCCCACCGCTTCTCACCCTCACTTCCTCGCCTCTTTCTCTTCCAGCCGCAGATTCACCACCGCCCTTCCAACGCCCTCGTCCATTCCGCCACAGACATCCCGCAACACCCACACTCCAAAGTCTCGGCACGCGTGTCTCAGCGCGCCGTCGTTCGCTCCCCAGGCCATTGCCAGCACGGCTACTGCTTGTGCAGCTAGAATGCGCAGCAGGAAACTCGTTTGTGCGAGGAAGCGGGTGGAAAATTGGTGGCGGGCGTCGAGGGCATATAGCGTGGCGAAGAGAGTTTGGAGATGGGGGATTAGGAGGGTGAGGGCTAGGAGGGTGTAGAATGTTGTTGTTGAGACTGCGCGGTGGAGGAGGGTGGGCGGCTGTGTTGGTTGGTGAGGGTGTTGTTTAGGCTGTTGGATAAGAGTAGAGTGTTCTTGGGGTGCTGGGATGACTGATGCTGGGACTGCGGTGCGTATGGTCAGGGCTTCTTCGCGGGTGAGGTCGGCGGGCAGGCCTCGGAGGACGTAGGAGATGCCGTCGATGTAGAGGCGGCGGTTGAGATCGTCGTCGCCGGACGTTCGGCTAGGTTGGCTTCGCATGGCGGCGTTGAGAAGCTCTAGACCTTGTTGTCCGCTCTTGTTACTAAAGCTGGGTGCGTGTAGTTCCTCGTGTCTCTTGTGAGCTGCTTGTGGAGGCGCAGGAGTCACGTAGCCAGATGTGGAAGGCCGGCTCGAAGGCGCCGAACTGAAGAACTCGGGAAGTTCATCGTCACTGTCACCGGCGTTGCCTTCGTCTGCGGATGACTCGAACGTTGAAGTCTCCGTATGATAAGATGGTGGCGGTGTCTCGGAGTAAGTGCTTGTATCACTCGAGGTGCTCCATGAGCGTAGGTGGGCTCTTGGGCTGGCGTAGATTGAAGCTGCATGTCGGAGAGATCGGATTTGAGGAAGCCTTCGCTGGATGAGGCGTGGAAGCGCGGTGTATATCAGGGATAAACCATCACCATTTCCGGACGAGGATGTGTAAATGTCTGTCGACTTGCTGTCGAAGCCAGATAGCTCCACATGCAGGCTTTCCACCCCGGAAGCGGTATTATGGCTTGAGTCGTCAACGATCATCCTGCCTTTTCAAGCTGTGTTTGAATATGAAGGTTGCCTTTCCTTGAAGAACAGGGTGTAAGGATAGGATGAGTTGCAGCGTAGAGTGCGAGAGAAAAATAAAAGAGATGGGTGAAACAATACGATACATGCCAGGATTTCGCGATAGCAATTTACTTTGAGACGCCGATAGCCTGATAGGCAGGACGCATGCCTCTGCGTGCCTCGCTTATGGCGTGAGTTACCCAACAAAGCGTCTATCAAGTGGCAGAGTCAGCACACGTTTGTGCCATGTGGGGTGAAGGTGTCAAAGTTTCTTGCATGTGAAAGAGGACTTGTTGAGATGCAAACCCTGGAATGCCGCGGGTGCGCCCGGCTGGCATGTGAAAATGAACCGGAATCGCGAATGAGCGCCGATGCTGGCACAAACGTGTACTGTATACGATCGATCCGAGGCGAAGGCGTATGGGCATGAATCGTGATAAGCGACTGTTGTGTTACCTGCATCGGCTGTCAGTCTCGTGAATATGTGTATAAATGGATCCGGTGCCTCCGATACAGCGACACGGGCTGTCTCGTCTCATCAGTTAGTCAGTCGCCATCAACGAGTCCCTGCCTCAAAGCGTGGTGTGATCAAGTTCTCTTGTGCCCCCCTTATGGACTATGCAGGCACTCCGGCGTGCTATGAGTCTCATCGTGGGTTGATGAGGTTATGAAGTATACTGTTTTGCCTGCTGCTATACAGAACCGGTGTCAAGCTCAAGGGTAATGCTTTAGCCGGCTGACAGATGGACTGCCATCTTGGCGTCTTCGCTTCGAACTTGCACTGGTGAAGCGCCTGTGTAGAATTGCTGTGACCAGCAGGACGGCCTACAGAATGACCAGGCTATAAGCAAGATGTGAAGCGGCGTTGAAGGCTCACAAGGTCATGTGGATACGCATCATGACAAAGTTGACAGTCATCAAGAACATAGCCGCGTGGCCATGGGTGATGCGCGACATATGCCGGCTGTACGGCACAAATGCGACGTCGACCTCCAGCAGACTGCAGACCGAAAAGACTGGACCGCGTGTCCCAGCGGCGAACATGCTTCGACTGTACTGCGCTCGATGTAAGTCCATCTTTGCGTTTGCGACCAATATTGAAAGAAAGCAGGAAGCGCGTGTCATGTGGTAATATACCCGAAATGCTCAGCCCAATATTGAGTCAACAGATGCAATCACCTCGCTCTGCAATAGTCCAAAAACGCTGCCGCAATGGTATCTGCTCGAGCGTACGCGGCCACTCCGTAGTATACTCTTCGCTGGTGTCAACTGCCGCAAGATCAGCAGCGCAGCCGCCTCAAAGCCATACAATCCTGGGATTGGCATGATACCAGTCAACAATCGAGGTGAAGATAGGAGAGATGGCCCAGCTGACGTATGCATTTCCCGTGCCGTCGCTGCGCGTTCGTTCACGGGTCTTTGTGGTAGGTATGGCAGGCGTAATGAGTAAGTATGGTAACGAGCGAAGTCAGGAGGTAACCACCTCCGCCTCAAAACAACTACGTTTTCCTCAAGCGGCACTTGCTTGTATACCATTGAGCTTCCATCTCGGCCCATTTGACTGCCACATACCGCTCAGCTGACCGCCCCGTTTATCGCCATCTTCTATGTTAGCGACGACCTTGCCTTCGCCTTCCCGTCGAACTTACTTCTACTACGACTGCATCATTCAGACCGCCCATCTGCTCCATGAAGACCTTATGGCTGCTTACGCTCATCCTTCGCGCACGCGCTGCCTACCATGCCCGCACTTCGCCATCTCATGAGTACGACCAGGCCGCTGACAATGGCACGTTCGGTTACTACCCATCCCGGACCTTCATGACAGAGGATGGAATAATTGCACCAGACACCAACTGGCTACAGTGGGATCAACAGTGCGATGACGGCAATTTTTATTTCCTTACGCCGAAAGGTTGGAGTATATCACAGCCTGGCCCAATGATACTGGATAGCCGTGGTGACCTGGTTTGGAGTAAACACTTTGACAATGAATGGGGCGGACAAGCGTACGACTTTATGGTGCAGCATTATCAAGGGCAGGAATACTTGACATTTTGGACGGGCGACGACCAAATACGCGGACATGGATCTGGAGCATATATGATGGTGAGCAACGTTCAGTCTCTAGAAAGTCGCTGCGCTGCCTTGGCCAGTCAAGCATCAGTTGTAATGCTGACCTTCGCCGCAGCTAGATTCATCCTACGAAGTAATCCAAAGCGTGGACGCCGGAAACAACATGACCGCCGACCTCCACGAATTCCTTTTGACGTCTGACGGCACAGCACTCATGACGATCTATCAGAAATACCAGTACGACATGTCTGGATGGCGGTCGTTTGACGCTACACTGGATCCGAACGATGCAGATCCCAATTGGATATGGGACTGCGTGCTCCAGGAAGTCTCGGTAGATACGCGTGACGTGCTATTCGAGTGGCGCGCCTCCGAGCACATCAACGTGAATGATACATATCATCTCGTGCGACAGACCGGTAACTACGAAGATCCTTTCGACTGGTTCCACATGAACAGCATCCACAAGGACGAGCTTGGAAATTATCTTGTCTCAGCACGGTATACACATAGCATCAACTACATTGACGGTCAAACCGGAGATGTGATATGGGTGCTTGGCGGTAAAAGGAATATGTTCATGGACCTCAGCAATGGCTCTGCCATCAATTTCGCGTGGCAGCACGACGCGCGAATCGTCTCGCCGGAGCTGTTCAAGGACATCTATACACCGCCAACAAAGCAACCAGGATATTCAACCAGACTGCTGTCATTATTCGATAACGCTGCAGAAGACCAAAATTATGTCTACGGGATGGATCATTCGCGCGGCTTGTTGCTCGAAGTCACATTCCCGACGCCCGATTATGAAGATACTGCTGGAACCCACAGCGACGTTGGACTTGCTAGAGACATCTCTCAGCTACGTGATCTAGCCGAGGTATCAAACCGACGAGCGAGCCTAGTCCACGAGCAGGCGAAACTGGACCTGCCATATCCTTTGTACGATACCGACAAGCTGCAAGATCCAGACACCGACCGCATCAAGACAGCTCAGATCAACGGATCCAGTCCAACGCATACCGTCCGTGTTATACAGTCCTACTCAAATCCTTTAGGCGTACGCTCCTCATCCCAGGGGTCAATGCAAATACTACCTCCCGACTCTGAAAGTTCAGACGCTAGAGTCCTTGTCGGCTATGGCCTCAACGCGGTCTTCACAGAATTCGAAGCCAACGGTTCCGTGGCATGCGATGCGCACTTTGGCGCCGTGACATCCTGGGAACGCGGCGACATACAAAGCTACCGCGTCTACAAGTTCCCATGGGTCGGTTTGCCGAAATACAAACCTCGCATGGTGATTGATCCGGTCAGCAGCCATGTCTTCGTGAGCTGGAATGGAGCTACACAAGTGGCCACTTGGGTTTTGCAGGCCAGCAGTCAAACCAACGGTAGCGATGAGAGTGGCTGGACTGAGATCGCACGTAGGGAGAAGACTGAATTTGAGACTAGCTTTGATCTCACAGGCGCACTATTACCCGCCGAGACACAGCTTCGAATACTTGCGTTCGACGTGGATGGTCGAATGCTCGATTATGGCATCACCGAAGTTCAAGAGCATAGACCTGTCACAATCTTGGATTCGGGTGGGCACCATTCTCGACCATTTGGAACTATTGAGCCGGCCACTCTGCTGCTCTGTGGTGGCGTTGCCGTGGCAGTACTCGTCACGCTTTATGAGGTGTACAGGCGATATTTGTGTTGGAAGGTCGGGAGACCAGCCATGGGCGCAGTCAGATGGCGGAAGACTTCTGGGTACAGGTTATTGGGCGATGTATGATACACAAAGCAATCAATGTGATCTTTCTGAAAGTGGTGGTGTTTGTTGATAGTGTACAGTGTCGGACTAAATTGAACCGAGATTGACGTCATGCAGATCGCGAGATCAAATGTACGTTGGACGCGTTCTAGGTGTTTGGTGCTTTCTCTTGTCTACAATCGACAACAATTACATATGTGTACAAATAGACGCCCATGATGAACGACTACGAAACCCAACGAGCCGCCAAAATCGCCAAAAACCAAGCCCTGCTAGCAGAGCTAGACATCAAACCTCTCGGTCCCCAACGCGAAAGTCGCCAGAAACGAACCAATGGCGACAATCAACCTCTCACCAAGAAGCGCCGTCTACAGCAAGACACCGCGCCATCAAGAGTCTCTGCTCGTCTCGCGAGCGCGCCTCTCAAACCAAACTACACCGACGAGCCGGACATCAAGCCCGTCGCCCTGCCTCGATCAGTAAGCCGCTCAGCAAAGAAAGATAAGCTCGGATCGACTGTCAAAGAAGAGACGGAGGCGCTTGTTCCGGTGAAGGATATTGGTGAGATTCGGAGCGGTTGGTCGAGCTGGGAGGCAACTGCGCCGGAACCTACACGGGATGAGAACGCGGTATTTCATTTTGAGGACGAGGAGGAATTCACACCGAATAAGAGTCCGGAAGAGATGCTAAGGGAAGGCGTTTTTGGAGGCTCGTATTTCCGGCCTTTGAGGTCGAGAAAGCTGGGCATTGTGGTGGAGGGAGATTGGAAGGATACGGTGCCGGATCAATGGATTGATGGATTGAACTTGGAGAGGTATTTGACGAGTCCAGACTACGACGCTGAGATCAACAAGTTTCACCGATCATGCGGGCAAAGCATTGAAGAGTGGGAAGCGGCCGGGTGGATCAGCCATGAGCACGATGTGCGAGGATGGTTTCAGTGGTATTGTAGGTTCTTTCAAGGGAGGAGATGCGATGACGATGAAAGGCAAATCAGTCGCTGGAGAAAATGTGTGGGCGAGACGGGGAGATTCAAGAGGACGCTGCTGAAACAATATGGTCGTGCGGGTGTGCGGACTGTCGAGGAGGATGACGATGACGAAGATGACGAGAGGCCAGGGATCAGTCCGGTCGTGAGCCAAACCTGTCTGCACTGGGCGTTTGAAGTGAGGCAGGACGATCTGGATCGTTGGTACCAGAGCCAGTAGCAGCAGGCCAATCTCACGCATAATTGGCGTCACGGAAACATCGAGACGTTGCACCACTCCTGGCGTTGGATCAAGGATGTCGTTACTTCTTTCGACGTTTGTCTACAATTCTAAGCTATATAGCGAGAGCGAGAAGTGCGCTACTCGTCTTCTAGATCCCTGTTCCGCGATAGGACGTCCAAGAAAACATCCTCAAGCGCAGGCTGGCTGATCGAATAGTAAGAGATACCCAATTCCTCCTTGTGGTCTTCCAAGAGGTCGAATATCCTCTCGAGGCGATCGGTTGACTTGACGTGCTCGACGGTTTCCACTTGTTCTTTATCCAGGGAAGGCTCATTCGGCAGAGCCTGGACGGGAATCGAAAGACGCAATTGGCCGCGACGCGCAGCGCCCGATGCATCGTGGGCTGCAGTGCCTGGGAACGTGCTGATAAACCAGTCTCGTACAGTTGCCATCTCTTCCATGGTGGCGCCAACGCCTCTGGTAAGCGTCAGATGCACATGGTACAAGCCGTGGCCATGCTGCTTCACCAAATCTCGTGTCCCGCTCACAGCGAGCAGACGGCGGTCGAGAATTGCAGCTTTGTCCGAGAGAGTCGATGCCTCCTCCATTGAATGCGTGGTCAGCAGTATAGCTCGTCCAGTCTTGATGGAAGCTATGGCTCGCCACATGATACGCATGGCCACGGCGTCCATCCCTGTACTTGGCTCGTCAAGCAGAAGCACGCTTGGGTTGCCGATAATGGATGTAGCGAGGCTCAGCTTTCTTTGGTTGCCGCCTGACAGCTTGCCTGCTCTTCGTTCCTTGTACGCGCTCAATCCTACTGCCTGGATCACTTGAGAAACATTTGCGTCCACGTCCCGTACTCCTCTAACACGAGCGTAGAATGAGAGGTGCTCGGTAACAGTCATGTAGTCTGTCGTGTCGAACTGAGGACAGACACCGAGCAGTTTGCGTGCTGCAAGCTGATTTTTGCGAATAGATGCACCACCAACGAAGACATCAGACTCGCGAGCAGAGGGATGTATGTTGCCACGAATCAACGAGAGCGTGGTGGTCTTGCCAGCGCCGTTTGGGCCAAGTAGCGCACATATCTCACTCCCGTCCACGCCAAGTGTCACATCGTCGACAACTTGATCTGAGCCGAAACGTTTCTTCATGTGCAAGATCCGAAGCTTATCCTGAGATGTCTCTGTTCGCGACACTTCCAATCTCACGTCTGATGGCAAGGTGGCTGTCTTTTCCGTGTCGATAGCATGGCCTTTAGACCGTTGTGGTAGCGCTAATGTCGCCCCGGAATCGTGCCAGACAAGAATCGCGTAGAAGACGAAGTTCTGAAGCACAAGATACAAGATCGGACCGCCGTATACTGTTATGTCGCCAGGATAGTCGACGAATTGTTGGCCTCGGCACAGTAGCTGCGACTGGTTCAGAGTGAGCAGCAAAGATCTAAGTAAGTTTCCCGATGGCGATATGAGGCCCAACGTGTACTGCAAGATGTTGAGGTTGCGCTGGAGTTGCTCGGCAGCGGCGAAAGTGATGAGGACCATGTAGCTAGAAGCTGTCAGCATTGGCCTAATTTAGTAAACATTCACTAGCTGAGGAGTGCAACGATCTTGATGATAAGTATCTCGGCATCATTCTCAGTGATGACTGGTACAAGCGTACTTGTCACTGAGTCGCTGGAGTGGTCCAACGATCTCTCAGTGGCGAGTATGCCAGTATCATTATCACTCAATTGACCTCGTTATAGTTGTTTGCATCGCGTCGACACATGCAGGCTTGCGCAAAACAGCTGGAATGGCATAGGGACTCGTTGAGACTTACATCAAGAAATAGATCAGCGCAAATATGGCCTGTCCACCAGCAACAAATGCAAAAGCTGCCAGCTGGCTTGTCGAGAACAGCGACACGATGTAGGCAAGCA
>Ga0265797_10002666_pt1 | contig 29677 bp, 23 predicted proteins | sample P2T30metagenome_FD_192433 | JGI IMG/M metagenome (GOLD analysis project Ga0265797, IMG submission 192433) | Plant litter microbial communities from East Loma Ridge, Irvine, California - P2 T30 | ecosystem: Environmental > Terrestrial > Plant litter > Unclassified | place: USA: California...
GCTTCTTGGCGGCCTTCTCGGTGAGGAGGGTAGACTCGTGCTTGGTCATTCTCCTGCGGATGGCACGGGTCTGCTTGGCGCGGAGGTCGAGGGGCATGTACTTCTTGCCCTTGTAGAAGATGCGGAGCTGAGCGCGCTGGTTGGCGTTGATGACGGTGAGGACGCGAGCGATCGACTTGCGGACGTCGTGGCTGTAACGCAGGATGCGTCAGTATACTGATCACATTGTGACTCCATGTCTGTCTTTTCTTCCACCCCACCCGGGCCTCCATCTTCAATCCCCCTCCATTTTCAATCTCGAATTTATCTCCAGGCGGAATCGGGGTTGTCGAACGTACATCTTGCTCAGCTTGGACTGGGCACCACCGGCAATCTTCTGGGTGCGCAGGGACACGAGCTCCTGCTTGAGATCATCAAGCTGCTTCTGGAGGTCCTCCTTGTTCTTGCCCCAGAGCTGCTGGCTTCTGACCTTGCCGGACGACTGTTAAATCCACCCGTCAGCACTTCCTCCTATGTCCAGAATTGCGCGCGCGGTCGGAATTACCATTGTGAATGAATTGGCGAGTTTTAGGTCGTGGGTCGTAGTCGTCGAGAGTCGCTGGTGCCTCGTAGTCGTCGCTACCGAAAGTTCGTGAAGTCCGGCTTTTCGTGCGAGCAATTCGTGCGCGCCAAGAGCGAACGACTGTCGAGCGGGAAGCTCCGCCGTTGCCGCGACTCTAAAGAATAAAAGTGGAGACAGGGCCAAATGCGACTCCAGGTTACCAACCGCATCATCAAAGACGGGGTTGTCGTCACCTTGGGGGGGGTGTCGTTGCTCATTAAATACGGAAGAACACTTTCTGGCCCATCTACTCTCACTCCACCTGTATTCGCGAGGCCCGACACACAGCATGGCCGCCACAGGTGCAACTTGGGCGCAAGTACGCCAACAAGCTAGAGCAGCGGAGACACAGGTAGGCGGTGTTGGAATGATCTATCGCGATAACATGTATTGACATTCCCTCTAGACCGAATCGCTATTTCACACATATGCTCAGTTCGCCGCCAAGTCAGACGTGGATCCAAAGCCAACCGAGGAGGAACAGAGGACGGAAGAGCAGCTGAATGAGATTCTTGAGAAGGTGTGTCTACGCCGTAGACCTGTCGCATACAATGTTAAAACGTCTGACTGACACTGACACCTAGCGCTCAGCCTTGATCGGCCAACTATCACGCATCCTCGACTCCGAACCCACCACATCAGCACTCAAATCGACCAACCTCGCCAGACATCGAGAGATCCTCCAGCAACACCGCGCCGAACTATCCCGACTAAAGTCACAAATATCAACTGCGCGTGATCGCGCAAACCTGCTATCAAATGTACGATCGGATATAAGTGCGTACAGGGCACGCGACAACCCGGAATCTGCAGAAGCAGACTACATGCTCGACGAAAGGCGGCGACTGGACAACAGCCACAACATGGCCGACTCAGTACTGAGCCAAGCGTATGCTGTAAATGAGAGCTTTGCGTTACAAAGAGAAAGTCTCAGCAGCATTCAGAGGAGGATCACAGGAGCCGCTGCACAGATACCTGGTATCAACGGGCTCATGCAGAGGATTGGCACAAAGAAGAGAAGGGACGGCATTATCTTGGGAAGCTTCATCGCATTCTGCTGCTTGATGCTGTTCTGGTTCTGGTGAGAATAGGGATTGTATTGTACGGGTGGCGAGGCGTTCTGGAGCATTCTTGTTGATATATTATATGATGTGTTATGCCTGTGGGTAGCGTTACGATTGAACATTACGGCTACTGTACATTAAATTAATTGTCGGTCACCAATCTTCGATACCAAGGGCGGATTCACCCTGTCGGGTCGTACTCAGGCCACAGCATCAACCAGGAGCCGTCCGAGAAGACCATGCAAAGAGGAATTGTTGTGAAGGTCTTTCTCTTGCATTAGTTACTTTGCACTATGTAAATTCATATAGTCATCCCTCATCACATTCTCCCAAGATATCGCTGCCAGCAAAAAGCCGCCATTCACAGTTGTTAGAAGTACTTCTGCAGCTGGTCCTCATCCAGTTCAGCTGCAATCTCAGGATCAACATTAGCAGGAATGTTCACACCAGGCGAAGGATTTGACGAAAGCGGCCGCTCAACAGACTTCATGTCGACCGGAGAGAAAGGAGTCCTCGCCTGCTCGTGAATGAAACCTGGCTCTCCAGTATCGACAGTGCGCGCAGAAGAATGGCTCATCGCTCGCCTTCTGCGATCCTCAACAGACCCATAAGGTGAATCGCCATCGCTAACGATCTGCTGACGCGCAAGCCACCACCTCTGGCGATCCTCTTCCGCAAGCAAAGGCTGCTGATTCCATTCGGAAGTTTTGGCGGAGTAGGGCATGTTGGCGTATCGTTCTTGCAGGCGCTTCACGATGCGGTCCACGGGTTCGCCTTGCGCGTCGCCTTGCTGGTAGAGCTTGGACAGCGCATCGTAAAGCACGGCCTCGGTGTTGACGAGTCGACTTTCGAGGACTGCCAGGTAGCCGACTTGAGGGCCGCGCTGCTTGGCTTCTGGGTAGTGGCAAGCGACTTTCGCGTCAATGCAATGCGTGCAAGATGGGCTGTGGGAGTCAGTATGCGCAGCAGCGCCATTGAGAGTAGTAATCGAATGCTTACAGCTTGCGATCGCACTACAGAAATAATCATCAGTATCGAGTCGCGCTCTGACACTACTGTTCGGCATGGCACGAGGAGCAACTCACCTTCGTCTTTCTCTTACGGCATACCTCGCATGACAGAGGATTCTGCTGTTGCGCACCTTCCTAAATGGAGCCGAGGCATCAGTCGCTCTGTTCGGACTCGGGCCTTTTCACATGACATTCGCGTAATTATACGTACGGAGTTATTATTGACCTGAGCGAATGCTTGAGGCGCGTTGGACATGACGTGGCGTGGAGATGGGGGGAGTGAGGGTTTGCGGATGATTGTGCCACCGATTGTGGACCGGCTTGTGTCTTTCGGGATGGCGTTGCGAGAGTCCGGAGCTTCACGAAGCCCGAGGTACAAGTTGAAATTTTGGTCTGTAGAGAACTGCACATAATCATGTAGGTTTATTCAACTTGGTAGCATTAAGATACGGCCTGCGATCTAAATAGTTGATCATTGGAACACGTTGATAATATCACCATCCAGGGGAGTCTCACTGGAAGAGAAGAAGGAAGCATGGAAGGTGTGCATAAACAGCACCATGCTGTATAAGAAGCGGAATAGCACACTCTGTGGTGTACGCTTTTATTGGCCATCGGACCTGGGATGGTCCGTACGAAAAGATTGCTATAATACAATACGCTGTATGTCGGTTTTGACCAAGTAGTGGTATGCTTCGATTGGGCCTTGCTGCACTGGCAATCTGCACGGTACTGCAGCGGTCTTTTTCTCGACCATCAGACTAGTGCCACAACGCATTGGCCTTGTTGCAGCGAGGTAGCTGTTGCTCTTATGATCCCGTCCCGCCGAGTTTGTAGTGCGTGTAACATTCCTGTGTTGTATTTGTTGGGTATCAATGAAAGACATTCTCACAACCAGTTCAAGTTTCAACTGCCATGGCGTCCGCAGCACCATCATCGTCACCCCAAAGGCCAGCAATCTTGAAAGGCTCGGCCATCGTCTGAACAATCGTGACTTGCGACTTGCCCTTGGGTCCGACCTTCTTGGTCTCGCGCACAGTGGGCAAACGCACTCTGTCCTCGTTGATGTCGTTCAACACAACGAGCGAAGCAGCGTGCAGGTTGGGCACACCGCCCCTTCCGAGTCTGCCGCGTTTGCGGGCAACATCGACCAGGAATCTTGTGGGCAGGTCGCTGTGAGCTGTGACGATTGGCGGAAGGCCGTAGAAGTCGACGAGTGTTTGCACACCGTTTTCGGTCTTCTCCATGTTCTCCATGAGTGCACGCACGGCTTTGATGGGGTCGGCGAGGGCTTGCTTGGGAAGAACCTTCTTCACAGCCACTGGCTTCTGCGCAGGAGCCTTCTTCTTGTGAGCGGCAACAGCCCTTTGAGCAGCCTCTTCCTCTTCCTCTTCCTCGTCCTCCTCAACATCGTCCAGCTCGTCCGCATGTTCCAGAGCACGAGCTTGCGCCGAAGCGAGAAGCGCAGCCATGGGGTTGCTGTTGTCGTCATCCATAGCCTCGTCACCCTCCATGTCGACCACGTCGCCGTCCATCTCCATAGCACCAGCAGCCGCGCGACCGCTGGGACCAGGCACAGATGCATCCGCCACAGCACGGCCTTCCCTGCGAGCCTTCGCCATGTCCCTCTTCTCCTGCTGCTCGGCCTCCTTCCTGAGCTTGGCCTCCTCAATCTCTGCGAGAACCTGCGCCTTGAACGGGTAAGAGTTGGGAATGCCGGGGTCCTTCTTCAGACGGCTGACCCATTGCGGGTTCTTCTTTGCGGCTTTGCGATCCTTGCGCTGCTTCTCGGCAGACTTTTTCTTGATATTGTGGTGCAGGCGCGTGGACACACGCTTTGACACGGGCTTGCCGACCTTCATGATGGCGGCAGATTGGTTGTGTAGAGGTTGAGTAGGGCGAAAGGGCTGTTCGACCCTGCGTTCGCGATAAGATCTAGAACTGGAAGGCAACTTTTTTGGGTGCCAAGAGTTCGAGTTCAAGCCGACGCGGCTCGGAGAGATTCTCTGCCGCAAAAGCGGTGAGAGCACGTTGTGCACAACCCTTACGGGCGCGCAAATGTTTACTTTCAAGTTGTCTATGAGTTCCATTAAAAGTATTGATCAGGCGACAATGCTACACACTCGTTACATTGCACCAATGTACTACCACTGGAATGTGTCTTGATCTGTCTGGCGAAATAGCAGAGGGAAGCCAACACGAAGAAACCGCTATGAAACTACATTGTATGACCGACATGATATCAGGGCATTCGCTATTATTCCTACTTGGCTACTGGTGTCTGGACCTGGATCACGCCTCTTTCCTATCTACCAACCTCATCACTACGATGTCCAATGAGGAACCTGGCCTTTGTCACCAATCTCACCATCCGCTCCTCTGGGCAGATCATTCTTGATTTTCGCCGGCGTCGGTCTCTTGAAATGCGGCTTAAGTGGCTCCCAGCTCTCAGCATTGTAGTCCGGCTGTACTTTGGCGCACTTCTTCAGTCCCCAATCGGTCACACCAACCATAAAGCAAGACTCGAACATGAACGCCATACTGCCCTCGCCAACCTTCATAGGCTTCAATTCCGCATTTGAAGCCTTCTCATGTGTCGCTGCGTCCGGGCCGTGCGCAGACATGATATTGTGCAGCGACGCGCCAGCAGGCTGGAACCCACCGCCGGTCTTTGCATCATATTCGCCTCCTATGAGGCCCATGAACTCACTCATGGTGTTCCGATGGTACCAAGGCGGTCTGAAAGTATCTTCTTGCACCAACCATCTTGGAGGGAAGATGACGAAGTCTGCAATTGCAGTCCCGAGATGGTCCGATTGTGCCGTCAGTACAGTGAAGATGCTGGGATCTGGATGGTCGTAGCTGATGCTGCCGATCGTGTTGAAACGACCAAGATCATACTTGTATGGGTAGTAGTTGCCATGCCAAGCTACCACGTCAAACGGAGTGTGATTTTGCTCGGCTGCAAACAGATGCCCAGCAAACTTGGAGAGGATCGTGTAGGTGTTCTTGCCGTCGTTGTCTTCTATGAACGAAGCCACAGGTGCTTGGAAGTCTCTGGCGTTTGCCAGTCCATTGCTACCCATCGGTCCAAGCTCTGGCAGTGTGAAATGGTTCTGGTACAGCTCGAGGATATATCCTCGGACAGGACCCTGTGGCAGGGTCACTCGATACCGAATACCACGCGGGATGACGCAGATCTCGTTCGGCCGCACGAGAATATTTCCCAGCTCGGTCTGGATGTCGAGTACACCATGTTGAGGGACAACGAGGAAGTCACCATCAGCACTGTAGAAGGCTTCGTGCTCACTCATGTCTTTCCCGGCGGCATAAATGAAGATACCAAGCCCAGTCTTCATTGTTGGGTCGCCTGCTCCAGCGACAAGATGCAGCGAATGGACCCAATCGACTGTCTCGTCCAGGTCGAAAGGGTCCCATCGCAGCTGATTGGGGATTTGGTGAATCTTTTCGTGAGGTTTGTTCTCAGGATTCGTATTGTAAGTCGAACTTTCCCTGGGCTCAAAAGCCGAGTGTGCGCTTGCCGGCAAGATGCGGTATAGCCATGTCTGCTGATTCTCATGCCTGGGAGATGTGAAAGCGGTTCCAGAGAGCTTCTCATTATAGAGTCCTAGAGGCGCCTTCTGAGGGTTGTTGGCACCGATTGGCAATGCTCCATCCACAGCTTCGGTCTCATGGTAGTTGTTAAACCCTGTCAGGTATTTGTATTTCTCGGGTATCTTGAAGTCTGTGACAGGCATTTTGATGTATTTTGAAAATTGCAAGAAGCTGAAAGACAGGTCGACAGCTCAGACACGACGTGATGCAACGCTGATTATTATCATTATTGAGCGATGCTCGTCGGAGTCTCGGTCTCGGCAGATCTGGAATTCCACCTCAGCTCGACGACTCCACCAGCAATAACCGTTCGGCTGAAGGAACCTGGCCGCACATCCGCGCCGCGCACGCCTCCCGCTCTCTTGGAATGGGTTCCGTGCGCGAATACAGTAATGCGAAAACACAATCGATCACACGATCCATTGCTCCCAGCATTTGCCCCTCACTGCGGGGATCACACAACCTGCCCCGCATTGGGTCTCAGGCCAGAGCTCCAGCGGAATGACGACCGCAAGGCGGAAAGATATTGAGCTTCATCTTCCAACAACACACATTCACCTGCGAGGAAACGTGTACACACTAAGCTGACAGCCTGGTCTCGGTGAATAACAGCCAATTGCCGAGTATCAGTCGACGTCGGCTCGCTAACACAACGCCTAGGGCAGCAACAACAACACGGCAACTGACATCCTGCTCAGCTAAGCTAAGCTGCCGTTCAACAGCTTGCAACAGCTCAATACCAACAACACTACCACTCAGGCTTGACTACCCATTGACGGCGCTGTACCTGCCATTGAGCAGCTCGCAGCATCTCAGTATCAACAATACCACCACTCAGGCCTGACTACCCATTGACGGCGCTGTACAATGGCGCCACTCCAGACTTGGGTCGATGTTGATCCGCAATCTCACTTCTCCATCTACAACATTCCCTTCGGCATCATTACCACTGCCGACAACAAGAAGCCGCGTCCGGCCATTGCCATTGGCGATGAAGCTCTTGACCTCGCGGCTTTCACCGAGGGCAATGGCTTCTCGGCGCTCTCGACCATCCAACCGTACCAGAAGGTCTTCTTCGAGCCGACTCTGAACGCTTTCGCTGCTCTCACCCGCGAGTACCACACAATCGTGCGCGAGTATCTGCAGAGCATCTTACTCGTCGATGGACCATTCCCAGAGATCCTGCAGGGAAACTATGAGTTGCGCAAAAAAGCTCTCATCCCATTGGATCAGGTTGAGAACCACTTGCCCATGAAGATCGGCGACTACACCGATTTCTACGCCGGGCTGAATCATGCGCACAACGTGGGCACACTCTTCCGTGGAGCAGACAATGCTCTGCAACCAAACTACATGCATCTGCCTGTCGGTTACCATGGCAGAGCGTCAAGTGTCGTTGTCAGCGGGACACCTATTCAGCGTCCGAACGGCCAGATCTTGGAGAACCCCGGTGCCGACGTCAAGCAGCCAATCTTGGCTCCCAGCCGAAAGCTCGACTTCGAACTCGAGTTGGGTTGCTTCGTCTGCGCCAACTCCGACATGGGCGACGTGATCAGAATTGAAGATGCTCCTGATTACCTATTTGGTATGGTTCTCATGAACGACTGGTCGGCACGTGACATTCAAGCATGGGAGTACCAGCCTCTTGGTCCCGTTCACAGCAAGAACTTCGGCACAACGATCAGTCCATGGGTCGTGCTGATGGACGCCCTCGAGCCATTTGCTACTCACGGCATCCCGAGTGAGACCAAGCCTCTCCCGTACCTTGACGAGAAGAAGAGGGAGAGCCACTTTGACATCGACCTCAAGGTCAACATTACCACTCACGAAGGTAAGACTACTACTGTAAGCGAAGTCTCGTCCAAGAATCTGCTCTTCTCCTTCCCGCAGATGCTGGCTCATCATACCATCGGAGGTTGCCCGTTCAATGTTGGAGATCTTCTGGGAAGCGGTACAATCTCTGGTCGGGCGGAAGATGAGAAGGGCTGCCTCTTGGAGATGAGCGGAAATGGAGAACAGGAGATTAAGCTCGCTGGAGGTGAGAAGCGTGTATACCTCGCCGACTACGATGAAGTTGCCTTCTCCGGCGTGTGTGGCAGCGAGCCAGGCGCTCTTGTCGGCTTTGGCGAATGTTCGGGCACCCTCGAACCTGCCACGGAGCTGAAATTTGCTTGAAGCGCGGAGAAGTATCACATGCGTTCTGGAATGGTGTAGGGGTACTAGTACTGTAGGTTTGTACATGTCTTGGAATTGACTGCGTTCTTCTCAAATCATCTTGTTCTTTCTTAGTGCCACTCGCGCCTGGTGCTCGCAATGATAAGTATACATCTGTGGGCTGAATCTCTTTCCGACTGTAGTTCACTACTTAACAATACCTTCTTCAACAACCCTCCTTCAAGAATTCCTAGGAAATACCCCCAAGAGCCACTCAACCCACACCCGCCTTCTAACAATGCTCGCTCCACCTCGTGTCGGTGAGATGGCCGCTTACGCCAGCCTACGCCAGGACTCATTCGGCCGTTCCACCATCATTGAGCGCCGTCCATCGCGATTCCGCCAGAGTCTGCAACGGCTGAGCCGATTTATCGACCGGCGTCATGGTCGCGGTCAGACTGCGTCTTGTCATGGGCTGGGCATCACGATCGATATCTCCTACTCCTCTTCAGCGTCCGACACACAGCCAGATTCTGAGTTTGGAGAGTTGCAGTCCGTTACGACATTTGGCAGTGGCGAGACACTCAACAATGATGTCCTCAGTGACAAGTTGTACGATCCTAGAAAACAGCATGGTCTTCACGTGGTGAACCCTGAGACGTTGCCGCGCTCCATCAGTGGCACGAAGGCGAAGCTGGTTCTTTCGCCACATACTATCATTGAGCTGCCGAAAGCCGTCCGCAAGAAAATCTGGCGAAAGGCGATTGTCCAAGACAAGAAGCTGTTCATTTGCAGCTGCTAGTACGTACAGACCACATTTTGGCAGTAGCATGGCATTTTTTTCTAACTCACTTTCGCAGCTACTGTCAAGCAAACGGCGTGGTTGCCACCCAACCATCTCTCACGTGCACATCCCGGACAGTCCGCGCCGAAACAATTCCCATCTTCTACCAAAAGAATCAATTCCAACACCCGCTCGCACATCCGGGTACCAGCAGCGTACGCGTATGGCTGAACGGTATCGGACCCGACAACAGAAGCCTGCTGAGACACTTGGAGCTCACTTTCCTCAACACCGAGCGAGCGATCTCGAGTCTTGACATTCACTATCAGATGCGTCCAGCGGAACAAAGCGTCGTGGTGGAGAATGTGATGTGGGATGACGGACAGCTGGGAGAGATGGAGTGGCACGTGTTCACTGGCTTGGATACTGAGACTGGGTCGAGAGTCATCGAGGAAGATTCTCAGTCGATCGGAACGTCACTACTGTTCGAGACCGACAACGTACACGATGGCACAAAGGAGCTTGATCTCGACGCAGGCGACTCCGAAGACGATTGGGGGACTACAAGTGCCTCTGGCGAGTCATCGCGAAGGCTCCTTGCATCAACAACGCCACCGCAGGTCCAGCTCACACGCAAGAACGGTGAAGCATTCGGTAACCCGCGATGGTCGTTTGCTGGCAAGTTCAACGACCACCTGTTGCGAAGACTCGCATCTCTTAAGTTATTTACTCCGTTCCTGTTTGACCCCGCTAACATTGTGTAGTGAACCACGATCCGTACGAGAAGAAGCCTCGCAAGCCAGTGGCTGTTACTTTGATGCCAAACTTTGTTGTCGCGTCCGATCGGACTATCGACGACGACCATCAGGTGATTGATGAAAAAGGCTGGACTCTAGAGTAAATCGAAAGTTGCGACTGGTGCACAATAATTGTTAGGGTTTTAGTTGTTGTGATGCTGTTCACGCGTACGCCGCAGGCAGCTACGCAGCGATGATAATGTCTATGTTTCTGACCACATCCTTATGTAACAATGCTCTGTCACGAAGACCTCTACTGCAACTGCCAACCTTGCACGTGCAAGATACAAAGAAGCCGATCAGATTTCACCAGTGCGGAAAGACACCAATGCTGGTGTGATGTAGCTTACGTTCACTACATCAGCATAGCACATGGTCCACAATTGACAACGCAACGCAGAATTGCAAATGAAGCTGCTTGGGCCTTAAGCCGAACGAGACTGAGCGGAAGCGGAATGCTTTCGCACCTGTTTCAACTCCACATCTGACTTGTCATGGGGGCTGTATAGTGCATCGGACCTCTTCCGCGGTGCAACGATATTGTGTTGATGATCGGTGATAAGCGGTTTATCCCTGAACAGTATAAGGAAACCAGGCGAAATGACCTATGCTCAATTAGTATGCAGAAACGAGAAAGTAGAGTTCCGCCCCTGTGTACGAGGTTGTGTTGACGTCGAAGGAACCTTTCCGTTTCCGTGCTCCACACCATTCACTCCACAACTTCCCCGCACTGGTCTCCGAGCTATTTCCTGTTACACATAACTCCCACCGGGTGATGACCCGGCATAAGATCAGGTGGTGAATGATTGGGCCCTCGCGGACAAACGCCTGTGCGGGCAGAATCCGTGTAGCCTTGAGGAGCTGGAATTGATGCCGCCTCGGTTACCATGTTGTCCAACGTGAAGCTCACGTTTCTCTCGTGAGCATGGTATATGTATCCTACCATCCTGGGTCTTCTCGACCTTCCCGCCACTCTTAGCAGCGAGTTCGTACCACGTTCAACATGACACAAGCAAGCCAAGAGCCGCAAGGCATCGTGCAGCTCCTTCTCCAACCTCACATTCTCCCATTTTTCCTCGTCGCTGTTCTTTACGCAGCTGTAAAGGTTCTCGATCGTACGGATATACCAAAGATCAAAGGTCTACCAGAGATCCCTGGCCTACCCATTGTCGGCAGCTTGTACGCGCTCGGAGACAACCATGCCAAACAAGCAGCAGAATGGAGCAAGAAGTACGGCCCAGTCTTCCAAGTCCGCATGGGCAACCGCCGCATTGTGTTCGCGAACACTTTCGACAGTGTAAAGAACCTATGGATCACCAACCAGTCTGCACTCATCAGCCGACCGAAGCTGCACACGTTCCATACCGTCGTCAGCTCCAGCGAAGGTTTCACCATCGGAACCTCGCCATGGGATGAGAGCTGCAAAGCTCGACGGAAGGCCGCAGCTACTGCTTTGAATCGCCCGGCGGTGCAGAGCTACATGCCTATCATCGACTACGAATGTACAAAGAGTATCAAGGAGATGATGCTCAACAGCGAAGGCGGAACAAAAGATATCGATCCCGCGCCGTATTTTGGCCGCTTCGCTCTTTCAACATCTCTCACGCTCAACTATGGCGAACGCATCGATGGCGACATTGACGATTCCTTACTGCAAGAAATCACTCACGTCGAGCGTGAGGTCAGCAACTTCCGATCGACGGCCAACAATTGGGCGGACTATGTCCCTTTGCTACGACTGAGGCCTGGCGGTACAACCAAGGCGCTTGAGTACAAGAAGAGACGAGCGACTTATATGTACAGGCTGATCGATATGCTGAAGAAGAGGATTGCCGATGGAACGGACACACCGTGCATTACGGGTAACGTACTCAAGGATCCAGAAGCAAAGCTGAACGATGGTAAATTAGCACCAACGAGCTTCTTTGGTTCCACGCAGTGCTGATATCTTCTCCACAGCCGAAGTAATGTCCATCGGCCTCAGCATGGTCTCCGCCGGCCTCGACACCGTCCCGGGCAACCTAATAATGTGCATCGCCTACCTCGCCTCGCCCGGCGGCCAAGACATCCAAGCCCAAGCCCTCGCCGAGATCAACAGAGTCTACCCCAACAACGACGCTTGGGAGCGCTGCCTCGTCGAAGAGAAAGTGCCCTATATCACAGCGCTGGTGAAAGAGACACTGCGCTTTTGGTCCGTCATCCCCATATCCCTGCCGCGCGAGAGCATCCGCGATATCAAGTGGGGCGACGCGGTCATCCCCAAGGGCACGAGCTTCTACATGAATGCGTATGGCGCACACTACGATGAGAGCCATTTCAAGGCGCCTTGGGAGTTCAATCCGGAGCGGTATCTTGCGGACACGAGCATCGACGATGCGTCTGCTACGCGAGGGACGCCGCACTACGCGCTGGGCGCTGGGAGCCGCATGTGAGTAGACTGTTGGGTACACGTACGCTGAATTATGGCTGACTAGAAGCTTAATAGGTGCGTTGGTACCCACCTTGCGAACCGTGAACTGTACACGGCATTCCTCAGATGCATCGTCTCGTTCGAGATTCTGCCGCCGAAGAATGCTAAGGACCGCCCGATCTTAGACTGCTTCGGATGTAACAAGATGCCTAATGGCCTGACGATGGATCCCAAGCCGTTCAAGGTCGGATTGAGGGTGAGAGACCAGGCGATGGTGGACAAGTGGATTTACGACAGCGAGGAGAGGACGAAGGAAAATTGAAAGGGATGTCCAGCATCTGTTTGTTTAATATCGTTGTTGATACGAAAGAATAACAAAAGATCTGCATGACCTAAGGAATTGCCATGCGTATGAGATTAGTAAGAAACGAGTTCAATGTGACACGTTGATCACAGTCTCAGAATGATAACCCTTCGTCGCTGAGACCCACTCAACTCAATCAGCCCTTCAAGCAGCGTACGGTTTGATTGGAGGCTCCTGGTGAACCTTGTCAGGGTAGGTCAAGATAGCAAGCCCAGCAACAAGAATCGAGTTCTCGGTGAGCAAGAAATCGCCCAAGTCCAGCTCGGGGGTGAGGTAGTCATTGCAGACAGATTCCAGGTCAAGTCTGCTGGGCTGACCCGTGCCGTTGTGGGCCAGAGCATCCTTGAGCAGCGCGAAGGCGAGAGGGTTGTACAGGACACCTTCGTGGGTGTACAAGCTGCCTGCGATCTCCAAGTCGCACACTTCTTGGACTTCGTTGTTTGAGGCGCCGGCGCCGCGGGCATCGAGAAGTCTGCCTGAGGCTTTGTCACCGGACTGGGGCTGGACGACCTCGTCGGTGGCAGAGTAGATGTTGGTGGTGGGGACGTAGCTTGAGTCGCCGCCGTTGTTGCGAAGGGTTGCGATGAATTTGGCGTCGTAATTTTGCTGCAGGATTGCTGGTGGCAGAGGCTCGCCAGGGATCTCAATGACGTTCGCCAGGACGGTGCCATGGTAGTCAGGCGAGAAGCCAAGGTGGTCCGTAACGCGATCACGCGTGGAAGGCCAGTACTTGTATGCCCATTGAGCGTCGATGTTGCCCTGCGACCATGCGCCAATGGCGACTTGACGCTTGTTGCTGATGCCGTAGATGTAGTTGATAGCGTAAGCAACGTACTCGGCGTTGACCTGCACATCGTTAAGGAGGTAGCCGGGAATGTTGAGCCAGACCGGGTCGGCAATGTTGGAGCCCTGGAGCAAGGGAATCATGTTGCCAGAGAAAGTAATGTATCCAGTGTTTCCAGTGCCGGGCACAAGGATGATGGGTTGGGGAGCGCCAGGCTTTCCGTACTGGAATGAGTCTGGAATATGGATGACAGCTCTCAATTGAGCCTCGCCAAGGGAATAGGGCGCGTCGCTGGCGCCTGCCTTGGGAAACGCAGCTGGTGTAGGATTCTTGGGGTTGTTGTTGTTCTCGCTGTTCTCTCCCGTGAGCACACCGTCGACGAAAGTGAGGGCGCTCTCTACATTGTCCGTAGTGAGACCTTGCGCGACAAGGCGAGCAGCGGTGTCGATGATGTTCTTGGGAGTCGGAGAGGCTGCGAAGATGCTGGTGACGGTTGCATAGGCTTGCTTGGAGTCCGATGGTCGAGTCGTAGCCTTGAGCGGCTTCATTATGTTGAGGACATCGCCGTAGGGGTCATTGCTGTCCGTCTTGCCTTCGAGGATGTTGTTGATGGGGTTGATGACATTTCCCAGGACACCACCGAGGCTCCTAAGAAGCCCACGGCGCTCGATATCGTCGAAATTCTGGACGGGCGTTGGAGAGGCAATCGATGTCGAGAACAAGCAACCCGCAAGGGTCGCGATTTTTACAACTTTATGCATCTTGGGACCAGTAAAGAGGGATAGCAGCTCTTGCAGGAGCAACACAGTAGAAGGGAAGGATCATACTGGGCGAGCTTATCCTCCTTGTTGTTATACATTGCTCGCGAGTCACGGCCCTTGGAGCACCGGTACCCCAATGGCAATAGTCTTGACAGTTTAAAAGCGTCAGGCACCATCACAACAAACTTACGAGGAAGAAGAGAGTTCGCGCTTGAGTAGACCAAGGACCGCCTCGGCTGGCTGTGGCGTACAATTCGCCATTGAGTCTGTTGAAGATCTTCCTACTGTATAGCGGCCTGATTGTTTCGACTGCCGAGGAGTGTGGTTGTGGATTGTTCGGTGTTGCACTCCGTGAAGCAGTCGTTACTTACCATAGCTCAGGAGTGTCATCTTGCGATGTGTTAGCAGTTGTTCATTTCACAACTCCGCAAGCGCAACGGTTGCCGCACTACTACCATTTAGGCCATGTGTGAGTGAGATGTTCTGGAGAAGGACCAAGAGACGACCGCTGCGACCCGTCCGTCCGATTTAGTTCGCGCTAGTTGAAGATCTTCACTTCGCCCGTGCAGAAGGCCACGCTAAAGCCAATGGACGCCGAGTTCTGTGCGGATTTGGATTGCAAGCAAGGGCTGCAAGGCTGATCCTAAAGCTCATTCGCGAATTGTGTGATTTGTACCTAGGACGCAGGTTACTTCGCACATTCGAAGTTGCGCTTTCTTGCGTGCCCTCCCACGCGTACTTAAGGCGTTTTAGTGCGCAATCGAAAATTGTCACTATTGAGTAAAAGTGCAAACTGAGTCGTCGTTAACAGTGCATCTGCATCTAGACTCATGTGGAACATAGGGTTAGCATAGAGAGGGACTCTCTTGTAATCCTAAACTGAGGGACCAACATGAAACGATTAAGGCGGAGATCGTCTGAAGCCATAATGTAAAATCCTATACGATAGACCGCACGTGACCTTGAAAGACATCTATCGAGAGACCCACAGACGCTCTGAATATGGAATGATGTGAACGAAGCTCGTCCTAGATGTTGGGAAAGACCACAGCACATATTTCACGTCGTACATGCAAAGGAAGCCAGGTGATGTGGTTCCGAATCCAATTGAGCAAAGAGAAAATTCTACAACCTTTAATACACGCGAATCGAAACAATTGGTATCTAAATGTCCTCATCGTCGTCGTCGCCAATCAACTTCGCGTAGTCTTCAGCGGTAGCGAACGTCGGCAGCGCCTTGAGCTTCTTCCTGTCCTCTCTCTGCTTCTTGTTGCGCGCCTTCTTCGAGTCCACAGGCGCCTCCTCCTCCTCTTCAGGCTCGTCGTCAAGAACGCCAAAGGGCACCTCGTCGTCATCGCCAAACGCATCGTCGTCATCCTCGCTGAAGTCCGGCACGTCCATGTCGTCCTCTGAGCCGCCGTCGAGCATCATGCCGCCCTCTTCATCGTCGTCCTCACCCTCGCCACCAAGGTCCAGGCCGCCCTCAGAGCCGTCCTCGCTGTCTGAGTAAGCGTCCTCCAGGTCACCCATGCTGAGGTCATCGTCGTCATCGTCGTCGCCTTCGACCTCGGGACGAGAGTTGACAATCGCCTTCCAAATTTCGTCTTCGCCGCGCTCCTCGTCGTCCTCGCTGTCGTCGCCGCTCTTGGGCTTCTTGCCAGCCTTCTCCTGCTTGCGCGACTTCTTGGTACCAGCCTGGTTGAAGTACGAGTGGAAGAAGACCTCGTCGGCAGCCACGTTCTCCACCTTCTTGTTCCAGAAGGCCTCGCTGTTGACTGGGATACCGGCACGCAGACTCTCGCCAGGCTTGACGAGGAGGTCGGCAGCGCTGGAGCCGCCCATAGGTTGCATGATACTGCTACCGTGCTGGCCAGCGGATGCCTTGGAGCGAGCAGTGCGGTAGACGAAGCGGTCGAGGAAGTGCATGAGAGAGTAGTGTGCAGGGTCAGGCTTGGGCGGCATCTTCTTCTGGAACAATAGGGCTTCCGCGAAGAGAGAGACCGAAGGATGGAAGTGCTGGATGAAAGGCAAAAGATCCCACAGACAGCTGCGTTCGGCGTGGGCGTGCTCGGGATCGCGTTTGCGGGCATCGTACTGAACGGTGCTGATCTTGGGCAAAGCGTCTTGTGGCGCGGCAGGGCGCTCCTCGCCCTCTTCGGGAACGTCGACAAAGTGTTCTTCCTCGTCCTCTTCGTTGTACTCGGGATTGGTGATCATAGTCTTGATGCTGGGGAAAGTACCCTCGAGCTCGGAAACCAGGTAAAGAACACCGCAAACAAAAGAGACTTCGTGCATGGTGATAACCTGCAAGAGACGTTTGATGAAAGCTTGCACGCGCTTTGCGTTCAAATCGGCCTTCAAACTCTTGTAGATCAGGTTCAGGTAGAGAACCTGTTTTGAGCTGCCAATTAATCGAGGGTCCAGAATACTCTCGTAAAGAGTGCGGTAGAATCTGTCGGCACCGTAGTTCTTTGCGGCGCTGATTTGCTGCAAAAGCATGAGTGCCTGCACAGCTGTGTTGAAGTTGGCAGAGTGGGTGACTCTGAATAGAGTATCGATCTGCTTCTCGAATTGGGGGTCGCTGGTGTCGGCGAATGGGAATGCACGGTTGACACCAGTTAGCACCTGAGCCATCAATTTGTCGTTAAGCTGCTGGTCGGCCTCCTCAGCCTTCTCTTGTGCCTTGAGCTTCTTTGCTGCCGCCTTTCCTGGCTTTCCTCCACCACCCTGTTGGCGTTCAGGCTTGACATGTCCCTTGAGCTTCGCTGCTGCCCTTTCTGCGGGTTTGAGAAGTTGAACGAAAAGACTGAAGTAGATGTCGAGAAGACGGTTGGCAACTTCCTGTTCCTTCTGGCTGAGAATGGTCTGGTTCAATGTGATGATGGCGTAGTACTTGGCGTGTTGGCTCTGGCCGGGCCTGAACAAAGAGTCGGCCTCGATGCTGTTGGTGATGACCATTTTCATAGCCGGGTGTGTCGTCTGAAGCTGCAACAGCAGGTACGAAACTCGTGAAGCGATCTTCCTGTCCTTGTCTCCGAGCTTGTTCACCAGTAGACGCAGCAAGTTCTCTTCCTGTTCAGGCTTGTCCTTCAAGAGATCGAAAACATATGTCAGAGCTCTGCTGCGCGCGAATTCCACCTCGTCGGCACACCAACTCTCGAGCACCTGCAGGAGCTCAAAGTATGTCTTCTTCAGCCAGTCTTCGTACGCCCAAACCACCAAGTGGATTTTCTGCAGGCCGCCCGGTAGCGGCTGGTCGGCATTCCACCTTGCACCTTGTCCCTGCAGCACCGATGCGAGAGCAGGCTGCTTTCCGAATGCCCTCAGCTTGCGGTCTCCAGGCAGCACGACACCCTGTCCCAGCATATCCTTCAGCGCCGCAACGGCCATGAGCGCCTGGTTCCTGCTCCTCTTCTTCGACAAAGCCAGCAAGTTCTCGAAGGCTTTGGTCGTGTGCAGTGGAGACTCCTGAACGAGCAAAGTCAAGGCGGAGATCTTGTCCTCGAGAGTACCGTTGGCCATGATGGTGGACAAGAACTTGTGCGAAGACGAGCCAGCAAGCTCGCCGCCGTTGTATGCAGCATTCTCAGCGGCGAGGAGCTCGGTGGCGTACTTGTAGAGGTCGTCGAAGGCGCGCTGGGGAAGGACAGCGGGTGCATTCTCGTCGATAGCTATGGGAGGCAGCTCTGCGGTGTGCCATTCGGGTCGGGGAGCAAAGATCAGCTTTGCCTTTCCTTCCCTCTTGTTTTCTTGTCTGGGCTTCTTGACCGGGTGGCTCTGCTTGTCAGCCTGAGCGGCGGCAGGCTTTCGTTTTTGACCCATTGTCGGAAGAGTTGTGTCGGGTCTAAGTGTGCTATTGCGAGGCCCGGCGCAAATTGGAGTCGTCTGGTCAAGGCTCTCAAGCAGGTCCAGCAAAAAGTTCGAGCAGCAGCAAACCAAACTCCGAAGCGAAAGAGGGTCGCGGGGAAGACTCGGCCCGACCTGTCCTGCGATTGCGACTGGAGAGCACGTGAATGTCCATCAAATATCGATTAAGTGAACCATTGAATTTACAAAAATACTATATTTCAAGAGCCACCTTCCGCATGTACTATTCTCATGGTCTGAATGCGAGCATACGCTCTGTTGTGCGACTAAGACATACCAGTTCATTCTTGTCGCGCCAAACGCGAAGTCTGCATGTGAGTGGCTGAAAGGAGAGATGTCTGCGTGGTCCAGAAGAACATCGTTCCTAACCAAAGAAATAGTATGACGGACGCAACAGACTAAGCGGATTCTGGACTCCCACCAAATCAAAAGCACAGGATGGCACTCCTCAAGAAGAGAGCCACGACCTTCTTGTTCGAGCTGGCTTCTTACGGCAGGCCCACTCTGGTATCTTCCATCTCCTGCCACTAGGCCTTCGTGTGCAGAACAAAATAGAAGCCCTCATCGATAAGCACATGTCCACTCTGAGTGCAACAAAAGTGTCGCTATCTTCTATCTCATCAGAAGAATTATGGCAACGATCTGGTCGATTGGAAGGGCGCGACTCGGAATTCCTACGCCTCCAAGATCGCAAGGGAGCAAAGTACCTGCTGAGCCCGACGCATGAAGAGGAGATCACCGAGATTGTTGCCAGTTCCGTCAAGTCTTACAAGGACTTGCCCCTACGCCTTTACCAGGTTACGAGGAAGTACCGTGATGAAGCTCGTCCTCGCCAGGGCCTGCTTCGCGGCCGCGAGTTCTTGATGAAAGACCTCTACACCTTCGATGTCACCGAAGAGGAAGCTCGCGCTACGTACGACCAGGTTCGCAAGGCCTACTCTGCCTTCTTGGACGAGCTCAATCTGCCATACTTGGTCGCCAATGCAGACTCCGGCAGCATGGGCGGCAACCTCAGCCACGAATACCACCTCGCCTCTGCCAATGGCGAAGACAACATCATCAGCTGCAAGAAGTGCGACTACTCGACCAACGAGGAGCTGTATTCGGGCACTCTCGGCTCACACGAGCTCTCACAGCCCGACTCTTCTCTCAAAGGACGCGATATCAACTCCATCCTCACATCCACACCCTTCCTCAGCAAAGACAAAACCGCCCTCTTCAACATCATCACACCCAAAGACAGCGGCCCCCTAAACACTCATCTCCTCAAAAAGCTCCACCCAACCATCGACACCACCCTCGAAGCGCCCTTCAAAACCTGGTCCGCCCTCAACACCAAAAATCCCACTCGCCCCCGCACAGAGACACAAGTCCTCGACGGCCGCCTCGCCCACCTCCCCCTATCGAACCCCACCGGCCCAACAGTAACCCACCACAAAACCGCTCTCACCAGCCCTTCAGAGTCCTCAACCTGTCCCTCCTGCCTCTTCCCAGCCAGCCTGAAAGTCTCCACCGCAATTGAGATCGGGCACACTTTTCACCTGGGCACGCGCTACAGCGTCCCGCTCAACGCTCAGGTCCTCTCGTCCAGCAACAAGCTCGCGCCCATCTCCATGGGCTGCCACGGCATCGGCGTCAGCCGCTTGCTCGCTGCTGCCGCGGGCCTGCTGATGGATGCGAAGGGCTTGAACTGGCCGATGAAGATCGCGCCGTTTGGAGCCGTTGTTGTGGCTGCGCCGAAAACGGCGGAGCAGGATGTGCTTAAGGTGTATGATGCGCTTGCTTTGGGCTCACCGGGGGGTGCTCTGGCATCTGCGTCGTCGTCGGCCTCTAGTACTACGGCTCCGCTGGACGTTGCTATCGATGACCGCGACCGGCCGCTTGGCTGGAAATTGAATGATGCGGATCTCATTGGGTATCCTTTCATTGTTGTGTTGGGGAAGGCGTGGAAGGCGCGTGGGGCTGTTGAAGTGCAGTGTAGACGCCTTGGGGTTAAGGAAGAGGTCACGCTGGAGGATCTAGTGGAGAAATTGAAGGGTTGGGAGAAGCAGTTGTGAGAGCGGACGATGAAGTGTATAATAGCTGTTTGGATGGGTGTTTGTTGTATGTATTGTACGTGTATGGTTATGTAAATTCATCCACGTGGATGTTCTGATTATGGCTACGGCGAGTGACTTGAATGTTGAAATACCGCTGTCGACTAGGCTGCAAAGCATGGGTGTGCAAAGCACATTTTAGGGCGAGCACCTCCAGCTGAAAATACACTCAATATCCGTTTACTTTGGGGGACATCATCTCAATGAGACCTGCTCCCAAGGAGGAAAGGAACATTGGTCTGGCTTGGCACTCAGTAAATCAACATCGTCACAACCACCGTAACGAGGCCGTATATTCACGGTGCACCGCCGCATTGCCAATCCACCGATCCATCGGCTACGACGGGCCTGACGGGTATTTCCTCACGGAGGTTGCACATCACAGTTCTCATGTGACAGCCACGCGTGCCTCGGACGTCCTCGACAGAAAAAAACTGCCGTAAGCAATGCTCGCGCGGGCGCGTGCGTGCGGTGTAGACAGTCAAGCAACGAAACCAAGACGGAGAGCGGGCAGGGCCAGCCAGCACACATCTGCCCTACTCAGCCTTGCGACGCCCTGCGTTACCGCAGACCCGCAGCTCAGCTACGCATTGTCTGCACGGAATTGCTTGTCGCGGCTTGGGTGGTGTCGGCCTGCGTGCACTTTGTTCCTCGGTCGCAGTAATGAACCACGCCCGTGACTACAGACTACCAGTGCTTGGGCTTGGCGGGCAGAAGATCGTGCGGCAGTGCGGGTCATTAGGTCACGGGTCGGCGAGGTAGACAGACAAGCGGCGTTTGTGATTCTGCAGGTTTAGATGTGTCTGCAGGAGATGGACAGCTGAGACGAGGGACTAACAAGTAACTACTGACTGGGGCCTCTGAAATATATCGCGCAAGCAGAGTTTGGAGAGGAGGCGCAGGCGATCTTGGGATACTGCTCTGCGCGATTTGAGGGATTGCGGTATTTGTTTAGTCTAACTCTCGGCTTCTTAGCTGACCATGTTTGCTGTGAACATCGCTATATGGTCCCTTCGCTCATGGTCGCGAAAGATAAATAGACAAATCATCGGAATACAGACTTTGGGCATCTCGTCAGCCAAGGCAAGTGTTGCAGGCTTGACGACGGCATGAGCAAGCTCAGCAAAGGCTTGCTGTGGCCGATGAGCGGAGGGAAGAGTGGTCAGCGTTCTTGGTAAACAGCCTTGCCAAGTCGCATACAGAGTCGAAAGACTTGGCCGCAAGAGGTCGATCCACAGCATCAGTCAAGGGAAACGCGAATGGACGATCACACCCGAGCCAGACAGAGAGCATCTGCGCCCTGACCGTCTGTTTTGCGCCGCCTGTAGCTGTGGGCTGTTGTTATAAGGGAAGGTATGCGTGCCTCGAAAGCTAAATCCCCTCTCTTAGACCGTCTCTCTCCCACCACCCTCCCCTCACTGCGCTGTGTATCAATCCCTCCGCCACCATGACAGCTCCCATAACTCTGCGTAACCTGACAGCCCAGCCTCTGACTCTCAAGATCGTCGAGCGCTACGAAGCTCCCAATCCCAAAGACTTCCCTCCCAATGCCGGCCTGGGCCCTGCTGCCAGCAATGCCACCGCCAACATAACCGCCGGCGTGTCCAACTTCACCAACAACCTCAGCAACCTGCTGCACAACGTCGTCGGCAATGGTACTTCACACAGCAAGGACGGCTCTCCCAAGGACTCGCCCAAGAGCACTCCGGTCGCATCTCGTCGCGCGAGTCGCGCCGATCTCCCTCTGTCTGAGAACGCGCAGAGCTTCGCGAAGCACGAGGTCGATATTCGAGTCGAGCCTTTCACCACAAAGAAGACGGACATCAATACCACAGAGCGCGGACCACACGATGTGCTTCGTCTGACCTTCGAGGGCGAGGGCGGGGGACGTTGGCGCATTGACACGTCGATCACGTCAAACGCTTCCAAAACTCTCTCCGCTATCCACAACGACCCCAATCACGAGTACTCTGGAGTCTACCTGCCCAAGGAGTCCTTCCTTGCCATTTCAGAAACCACAGACGCACCAAAATGGATGTCCCACCTACCTGACGAAGTGCCGCTCTCAGGCCTCTCCATCCCTGGTACTCATAACAGCCCAACCCACTACAAGGCTCTCCCTTCGGTTCGATGCCAGGCACACTCTCCTCTAGAGCAGCTCAATCATGGCGTGCGCTTCTTCGACATCCGCGTCCAGCCCACCCAGCCCGAAGACAAGAGCGATGAAGGCTTGACCCTCGTACACGGCGCTTTCCCCATTTCCCTCACTGGCAGCAAGAAATTCCGCCCTCTCGTCAAAGAAGTCCAGCAGTTCCTCGCAGCCAACCCTTCGGAAACAGTTATCATTTCCGTCAAGCGCGAAGGCACCGGCGAATCGACCGACAAGCAACTAGGCGAAATCCTCAAAGACCACTACACAAATCCCAAGCAATGGTTCACCGAGCCTCGTATTCCCACACTCGGCGAAGTTCGCGGTCGCATCGTCCTCATGCGCCGCTTCGAGCTCTCCGGTCGCCTCAAGGGCGAGTGGAACGGCACGGGCTGGTGTCTGAACGCCAACGACTGGGCCTACAACACTCCGAACCACATGGCCGGCGACATCTGCGTGCAAGATTTCTGCGAGGTTATGGAGAAAGAGAATATCGACAAGAAGATTCAGCTGTGCTGCGAGCACTTCGAGCGCGCAGGTGCCGTCAAGTGTCTCCCCGAGAACCCTGAAGCAGACAAGAAGGATAAACCCAAGCCACCGCCGTTCTACCTCAACTTCCTCAGCGCCAGCAACTTCTGGAACGTCGGCTGCTGGCCTGAGGCTATTGCCGCGAAGCTAAATCCTGCTTGCGTCGCGTACCTTGTGCAGAAGCACGAGATTGGCGATCGCGGCGTTAATGCTCCTGGCGAGGCATTTGATGGTGACGGCGGCGTCGGCATTGTTGTGTGCGACTGGGTGGGTCGCGACGACAACTGGGACCTTGTTAGGAGCATTGTCGCCATGAACGCGAGGTTGGGGCTGAGGTGGAAGTAGCGTGGGCTTATCGGGATCCATCGCTTGTTGAAGTTAGATGGCTAGATTATGAGATGGGGTTTACGACATGACCTGTAATGAATTTTTGTTTGTACATGACAGTGGACTTCTGTGGTGCAAGTGGCCGAACAGCGCGCTTTGGCGTTACACGCTCCTCCGGCGGCACGAGCACGAAGCTTGACCTCAAGCATCAACCCACGGTTACCACACCAATTGCCGCAGGAAAGGGTCCGACATGGAAGGCAGCATATGTGTATTCACTCGACAGCGTTTACTATATGTATCGCTGTTCGCCCGTGCCGGATACTTGGAGGTTAAACTGGTATCCCTACTTGGCTTGGCGTAAGGCATCATCGCATATTGAGGCTGATGAATATAGACAGGTCACAACGCGGAGCCTCGACATCCCCAAAACATCACACGCTCGCACGGCAGGTTGCAGGAGTCCGATATGATTTCCTGCACGCGCTCAGTGTCTGCATATATTGGACATGGTTTGATGTCCAGAATGGGAAATGCCTGCATGCTGCCGTCGCGTCATGGCCGGTTCAGATGGAAGGGCTGCGACGGCGGTGGCGAATCTGGCGACCTCACTCGCTGGCCAAGTATCTCGCTGCTGGGTACAAGCGACAATAAACTTGGAGAGAAGATTCTGGAGTCTTAAACGCAGTCAACTCTTACAGTTCTCGTCTCAACTTTGCTCATCTCACTCCGCTCCAAGACACCTACCATGGCGGCCATTAGCGTCGAGGACCTCGAGAACGGTTTTGGGGGACTGAGCACTCAAGACTCGTGGAACACGGACAACGCTCGAGCCGAACCTGGGTGCCTTCCCTTCGTGCCCGGAGCGGACTTTGAATCTTCGAGAGAAAGGGCTGGGCATGTCGATCGCTATCTGTGGCGCCTATTTGACAAGCGTTCGCACGGCTCTGTAGACGCCATTTGGGTCAAGTCCAGGGGAGCCAGTCGCCCCACGCCCTCTGCCAACAGCTACAAAGACGTCTTCGCGAGAGAAGACCGCAGCACAGCGGCCAAAGAACTAGCGAGACATTTGTGGGGCAGAAAACAATGTGGTTCGGAAGCGGACAACTTCACTTCATGGTGTAGCTCTCTTCTGTACGTACTGCTGTATGCGTACTACCGGATAGCATGTGATCCCAGGCGCAGCTTTGATGACATGTACATCTGCGTCGTGGACAGGACAAAGCTTCCTGATGGTGCCTTTTGTAGCGACTTGGTTCTTATAGAAGCTTTCGCTCCGTATGACCAGGACCCTACAGGCGAACACAGCCTATCTAAGTTGAAGGATATACGTCACCATGGTAAATACTACTTTGGCGAGTATCTTTCTCAGGGAGCCCTACAAATCGAGGGATCTTGCGCTATCGTTTCCATGGATAACATCGTGGCCCACGGGCTCTACCACCTAAGAGAAGAATTCCAAACCATAGCATGGAAGCCCGAGAAGTTATGGGCCAGAAAGACCCGTGAACTCCGGCGAGCTCATTTCCGCGCGAGGAAAGAAGGCGTAAAACAACCCTCTCTTGCGACAGATCGCGAACTCACCGCTGCATGGCATATTGGTATGAGCTTTGGATCGACCTGGCTTCTGCCCGTCGCTCTTGCCTTTCTTGCCCTCAAGCCGAGACACATTTGGGATACTAACATAACAAGTAAGTTCCGACCTGAGGGCAACAGTGGTGAGTATCTCAACCATCATACAACGACTGCAAGGCAAAGCTGACACATCGTCGAAGATCATGAGGAGCCTCTACTCTCACGTGAAGCGAAGTCGGAGATGTTATACCGCTTTCTGCCGGAAGTGGAGGACTTCTATCATTTGCGGCAGTGTGTGTACGAAGATTCAGCCTTTCGCGACAATGAAAAAATGTTGCGTAAGCAGCCGCCACGATCGTATTACAGTGTATGAACTGACTGGCATCAAAGGCAAACTCAATACAGCGAACAAGGCATTGGACGCCGCTCTCCAACTCGCGAGAACTACGCAACCACGTCCTGTGGGACAATCGCTCGTTTTCAGCAGACCTGTCTATAGTGCTTTGGATGCCGGGGGTCAGACGACTAGAGAACTTCAGAAAGCAATGCCGAGACTCGTGGACAGTGTAGACGGAGGGAGTAGATACAGCAGGTAACTTGGCACCCTAAATCTAAATCTGTGTCCCAACCGGGCCACACAGACACATGTACGCCTGTTCTGCGTGGATGCCTGAGATGCATCCAAAAAGGCATTCTTGACGTTCCCGTCATAAATACATCAATATGCAACGTGGGCTTCCAGGCGTCGATCGCTCGCACGACCAACCAACAACGTCGCTGCCCGAACAAAATCCAGGGCGACTAATCAGTGCAGCGCAAAGGATGGACTGAATTGTAAAGAGAGGCTACCTGACTCAAAAAAGGCAACACCCTCAGAACGCTCGAGCTGACCGTCTATCGGGCGCACATGCAGGCCCAAGCGATTGGACAGCAGACCACCGAAGTAGTCTGCCGCTGACGCCCAGCCGCATTATGCCCAACATAAAGGACTTAAACCTCTACGTCCACATTAGCTTCCTTCTCGTTCGTGCTCTGGTTTCTACCTGTGATCTGGATCTGACGACTAGTTAATGGCCGCTCACAGCAGCAACGCGACTCGACCGAATACTACATGCCTTCCATTCAACCGTGGCCCAAAGTTCAAAGCCTTACTGGAAAGGTATGGTCAGGTCGATCGCAATTTGTTCCATCTCTCCGACAAGTATTCGAGGGCATCTACAGACAGGACTTGGGTTAAATCCAGAGATGCTCGACTCCTCAGCCCTAGCAGCAATAGCGACATTTTTGCGAGATACTCCTACAGTGATTCTGCCGAAGCTCTGAGACGACATCTATTCAACAAAGTGGTACCTCACATAGAGGAGAACTTCGTCTCGTGGAGTAGTTCTCTGTTGTCGCTACTCCAGCATGCTTGTTGCATGATGCGACAAAAAGGAGTCTACAGCCCTACAGATACCTTTATCTGTGTTGTTGACACGACTCGACTACCGGACTGTGTGTTCGTGAGCGACTTGTTCTTAATCTCAGCATTCTCTCCATACGAGGACTCCACCGCTGACCCTTCGACATCAAGGAGAACTTTGCGTTACCTGCAATCCCTGCAACAGTCACCTATAGGACATCCTGAATACTCCGTGTCATACTGCTTTGGCCAATATCTCTCCCAGGGTGCATTGCACGTTGAAGGTCGCTGTAGTATGGTCTCACTCGCTGATATTATAGATGCTGGTCTTTATGCGCTCAGACCGGAACTCTCTATTCCCACTCCCAGGAGCGAGATCGCGATGGTGAGCATCATCAAGCTTCGCGAAACCTTTTACGATGCAAGCCCTTTCTTTCCAGCAGAGGCGTTCGAGATCGAATCCGCACTGCGTATTGGTGGCAAGTACGGTCCGACCTGGAAATCACCGATTGCCCTTGCATTTCTTACCCTCAGGCCAAGGCCGGCTTGGGACGATGGTATCATGAAAGCTTTCCGCCAGTTCCACGATAAGTGAAGACTCTCTGGTCGCTGATAATGAGCCGTAGCTGACGACGTGCAACTAAAGGCCACGTAACGGTCCAGCTCTCCCCTTCGAACACGAAAGTGGTGTCGCCAGACACCTTGCCGGAAGTGAAAGAGTTCGACACCCAAAGACGATGCGTCTGTGAGGACGTTCTGCTACAAGTGGCCCTACGTGAGTTTCGTTGTTGCTCCAAACAATCCGAGCATATGACGTGCACTGACCACGGCGAAAGGTCATTGCGTGATGGCAAACAATGCGCTGAAGACCGCTCTTCAGCGGGTTGCACAGACAAAGTCAGTACGCATCGAAGACCTGCCGCGTATCGAGGATTCGTCACACTACAATGCTTTGGATGCTGTCACTCAGTCTGTAGAGAACCTTAGAAAGGAGTTGTCGAAGATAATGGAGAGAGAAAGCAGTGACTCTGATGATGATGATGACTCGCAAGATTGAACTCAGCTTCTAAAGAGCACCGTTGACTTCACAGGAGAGTCGAACACCATCACCACTAACGTGGCGCTACGACACCGCAGAAGAACGCTTCGATTCAATGAACTGTTTTAAAACATTAATGGTTGGCTCTATGTCTTCAAACGCTCCCCTCTATTAAGATCGAAGCAGGATTACTAAAGCGTGACAACAACTTTTGCAGCAGAAACCCCTGCCATCAAACGGTCAACACCCGCCTGGATGTGTTCCAAGCCCTTGCCTTGCACAAGCGGCTCCGGCGAAGGAACAAAAGTGCCACTCGTTAGAGCCTGCGGCAAGTAGTCCCCGTACACGGCCTTCCCAACACCGTTGTCCCTGAGAGTGATGCCGAAGATCTTGCTCAAGGTTATACCTTCAGAAAGATCGTCAACGCCACCCTTGGTACTGGCCACAGCACCCTTGCCAGCCACTCTCTTCACTACCTCGACCGAAAGCTTCGCGGCTTCGAAGCCAATGCAGTCAAGCACGCCGGCAAAAGTCTTGCCTTCGAATGCTTTGACCAGATCATCGACGATGCTTTCGCTCTTGTAGTCGTACACTTCACTCGCGCCGAGTGACTTCACGTACTCGAAGTTTTTCGCAGACGCGGTAGCAATGACCTCATAGCCCGCTGCCTTAGCAAGCTGTATGCCGTTGCAGCCGACACTCGAGGCACCTCCCCAGATCAGTATAGTCTTGCCTGTGGGCTTCCTCGCAGGTTCAGTAGGCAACTGCAAGCCAAGGAAAGGAGCTTCTTGGAATAGCCCGCAAGCCGCGGTAGAAAGACCCAGTGGAATCACAACTGCTTTCTCGAAGGAGAGATCATCGGGGATTCGGCTGACCATTCGCTCGTCCAAAACAGTCTGCGCCTGGAAGCCGGCGTCTTGGTGGCGTTTGGTTGCCGTAGCCATGGCGTGGCCAATGACACGGTCGCCTGTCTTGGAGGCTGTTACATTTGATCCGACGGCGATTACTTCGCCTGCAACGTCTTGGCCGAGGATGGTTGGGTATTGCAGGGGCAGCCATGCGAAGCGTTGAAGGCTGCCATCGATGGGGTTTATGGCGATGGCGCGGTTTTGGATGAGGATTTCATTTGAGCCTGGAGTCCAGGTTGGCGCTGACTTGAGCTCTAAAGGGTGAGCTTTGGCTGCAGTGAGGTATGCGGCCGTGTTCGTAGACATTGTGAGTGTTGGTGGTCGATGATTGTGTTGGGTGTGAATCTATTGGATCGAGTGGAGCGGGTATAGTGATAGTAAGCTTTGAGTGAGTAATGCTTGTCAGCTGTGAAGATGCTTGAATGTGATGAGGATATTGCTTCGAGACATGGGTGAAGGTCTTATATACTACGACCTGTGCTACTGTGCGACTATCCGTCACGTCAATATGGATCCTTCCGCTAACGCCGGACTCGGGCGTTACTGGACTAGGTTCGCTTCACTTTGCGTTAGTTGGTATGTCCGACCAAAGTGTAGTAGTCTCTTTGCGGCAGGATGAAGAGCTGCGTTGAGTGTGGTAGGATTGTGGCTTGCATGGGTCGGCCAGTGTCCGAGCTGCTCGGCCGAGAGGCTCGTACGAGCTGCTTTGCGGCGATATCAGCATGGAAGCATCGGCATCGAAATGTCAATCTGTGGCGGAAGACATCGGAATATTCCAAGGCAGTCATCAGCTGGATCATAGTTTGGCCTTGCTAAAGTCATGGCGATATTCTATCATCATCAAGATTTTCGTTTTGGGCGATGTGCCGAGCCTGAGCTGAGCTCTTTGGCTCGACAGTCCTTTTGATTTCATGCACCTTAGCATGCAACATCGACTTGACAGACAGTAATTGCGATGAGGGTCAAGTGATCTTGTACGGGAATCGGGATATCAACATCATGTTTCGATGCCTGAAGGCAGACAAGTGATTATTGAGATACTCTGGTCTAAACTGTTTCCGCAGTGGCTATGGTTATCTTAGTCTTGAACGAAAAGCGTATGTGTAGGTCTTCAGTCATGGCTATTTCCAGTGTACAACAATGCGATTGTATACAGGGACAAATGTAAATGCGGGTTAATGTTACGATCTTCACATACTCTCTTCGTTATCTCTCCATACGCACGTATCTCGCATGGCAAGCCAAGTGACGTTTGTCCCTCTTCAAGCCCACCACGCTCCACAAACATCTCCAAACAAGCCCCACTACACCACCGCTACGACGACTATGCGCGCAGCTTGCTCCTTGCAAGTGTCGCGCGGACTATGGGCCTCGACCGCACTCAAGCCCTGCTCGCCGCTCTCGCTGCCTTTGTCGCATGGGCTTTGCTAACAGACTGGCTG
>Ga0265797_10002667_pt1 | contig 29677 bp, 24 predicted proteins | sample P2T30metagenome_FD_192433 | JGI IMG/M metagenome (GOLD analysis project Ga0265797, IMG submission 192433) | Plant litter microbial communities from East Loma Ridge, Irvine, California - P2 T30 | ecosystem: Environmental > Terrestrial > Plant litter > Unclassified | place: USA: California...
CGCTACGCCTTGTGCCCTCTCTGGATGGCCAGATGACACGCGCATCCGAGCGCGAGATTGGTTACAAGGAGGGAGACCTAAGGCTTGTGATTCCTCCCGTGGCTCCGCTAGATCTTGCGAGCGACGTGTTCGTGGTGCCTCGACAACTGGCATTTGCCGATCTCTCCCAAAGACTTCCATCATTCGACAACCTCCAGAAAGATGGCTTTTTGCCCTCTGCAACTCCAGATGACCTCCTTCTGCCGTGCGATCCATTCCCTGCGTACCCATTTGATGTCGTCGTTGCGCAGGCAAATTTTGTCGAGGGTGGCTGCATTCTCGCTGCAAACTTCCACCACGGCTGCCTGGATGCCGTGGGAGTCATGGTGGCTCTCAAGGCGTGGGCGGAGAGCTGCAAGTATATCGATGGCGACAAGTCGGCGACCTGTGACTGGCTGGATCTCGAAAGTGCCAACCACAGTCTGCCAGAGATTCTCCATGATCTCGACGCCAATCGCCGGCAGGTGCACGAAGTGGACCCGAACGTCTGGGGCTTCCTGCCCTTCTATCGTCCGGAGGTGCTGAAGTTTGATCAGACCACAACTCAGCCTGGCAGTCAAGAGGATGACTTGAACAGTTCTGTCACCAATCTGGCGAGTAACAGGAAGCCTCTTCCCGCGCCCCAGACCTGGTCACATGGCCTTACTGGATTCCCACCAACAGCCGACCCGGCTGGTCGCTCACTCAAAACAGCAATGTTTTTGATGCCTGCGGACAAGCTGGAGCTGTTGCGTCAGGAGGTTGTTGCCGAAACAAACGGCTCCATCACTTCGATAAGCGACATCGTGCAAGCCTTCTTCTGGCGCGTAGCGATTAGAGCTCGCCACAGAGTCGCTGTAGAAGTTCACGGAGCGACGTTCTCCGACGACGAGACCGCAGTTCTGGAGTTGCCTGTCGACGGCCGCCCTCACTTCTCACCATTGCTACCATCGACGTACATGGGCAGCATGCTGATCATGAACAGAGCGGGAATATCTCTCGACAAACTTTGCTCCCCAAAGACAAGCGTTGGCGAAATCGCGACCGTGCTACGCGAGGCTGCGGCTCGAATCACGCCTACCTTGTTCTCTGACTGCTTCACTCTGCTCAGAGCCATGCCGTACTACGAGCCCCAGGGCCAATTCAGTCTGGCTGACATGGGCTTGGACGGGATGCATGCGATGATCTCGAATATGATCCTGTTCCAGCCTGAGGAAATCTCCTTTGGCGATGGGTTCTTTGTCAAGGCAGGATCGCCTGAGGCGTTGAGGCCGCAGATTCAGCGCGGAAGCAATATCTTCCGATTCTTGGTCGTACACCCGCTGAGGAGCGATGGTGGCGTCGAGTTGGTGTTGGGTACACTACCTGAGGAGCTGGAGATGTTGCAGAAAGACGAGGAACTGGCTAGATTTGCCACTCTGGCTGATTATTGAGCGTATAGACTTGAGCAGGCGAGATGGTTCTATATCGTAGTAGTTCAGTGTATACAGACTTTTGTTCGCGGACGTTAATAATCGCAGTGATCATTTCAACGATTTCTCCACCACCCACTTGGACGCCTGTGGGGCCATCATCGTCGGTCGTTCCGTTCCACATAGTGAACTTGCCTTGTACCATACGGGGCGTATAGCATGTGCTGTTAAGGCGTCGGGTGTCTCACTGCGTTTGGCTTCGTCACGTGACTCTGCACTTTTGGCCCTGATTCGCCGCGTAGATAACAGACTCACATGTGCGCATTTTATTTTGCCGAAATCATTCTTGTCTCGCCTACAGTACGAGATAGCCCCGCCAAGCGTTTTCCGAATAAAGATAGGATCTTGATCAAGATGTCTCTCTTTCCCAATCTCGCCGTGGGCATGCAGGGACTGAGCAAGTTTGAGGCTGGCTTCACACGCCGCCTTCCTGCCAATATGTGGCGAGTCGGCAGGCGAGCGGCGCGAAGCAGTCTATGCATGTGAAGTCTGTTTTTTCTTCGCTTACGCTGTGGCTACAGCCAATGGCGTCTTCATGGGGTTCGCGATGTCCGGGCGTGGACATCCATACCTTCCCGCCACCTGCCCTCAGTGCCCACGCCTGTGAGCACGTTTGATCCGGCGCGGTTACTTTCGCCCCAGCGAACCGGATCAATTGATCTATTCCATCAACAAAAGCGCGGGCCTAGCGTTCTGCGACACGCCCAGACCGCGAGCCGCTCCCTTTCTTTTGGTACGCGGACTTTTGACTGGTGTGGTATCGAGACAGCACAGCTTGACGGCCGCCATACCTATATCTCGTCACATCACCTCGAGCCAGAGTTTTCCCTTCATTCACTAACACGACCACAACAATACGCCGTCGAATCGCCCCTCCACGCTCAATCATGGCTTTCTCTCCGGTGGCTTGGTGGACTCGCGACACCGCGTTGCACACTTACATCTACGCCCAGGTCCTCATTTCTCTGCCTTTCTCTGTCTTCGGCACCTATGTCACCTACCAAATGCAGATTGCGGGCATGATGGTTGGAGATGACGGCGCCGGCGGACCTTGCATGACTTTCTGCATTATCGAATGGGCGGGCTCGAGGCTCGACCTGAACGCCATCCTTCTTTACATGAACGCATTCGGCGTTGGTCTGGGTGGACTGGTCACGCTGATCCTGTCGGCGTACTCTGACTACTGGTGTAAGTTCAAGCTGAAGCCACAAGAGCGTTCGAACGCGAAAACTAACGGCTATCTTTTACAGCCAAGAAGCACCTTATGGTGACCCTGCTCTTCATTTTCTACGGAATCATCGCAATTCCTGTGTACTGGCTACAAGGGTATTCTCTCTACAACTTCCAGGTCCTCAGTGGCCTGTCGATCGCTTTCACCATCACCACGAACATCCTGGTCGCGATTCTTAACATCTATGTCCCGTACTGCATGCGCACTGCGGCAACCAGTTCATTGAAATCTGTCCGCGAGGGTACGTACACGGATCTTGAAAACTGACGTAATCATCACTAACAAGCTGAATCGAAGACGCCAATGCTGTCGATCAGAATGCCTCGAAAAAGCGAACATATGGTTTCTTGATGTCTATCAAGGGTGCCTTCGCCAACTCTATCGGTGCTCTCGTGATGTACATCATTGTCATCATCATCACTCAGACCACGATGAACGTTCAATCTCCGTAAGCACATCGGACTACCAACGAACTTTTTGGCGGGCATTGCTGACTTGAGATCCTTACAGCGGATTGCTCGTGACATCCATCATCGGTTTCGTTACCATCGCCGCGTCTGTCGTCACATTCATGGGATTGCCCAGACTTCCCTCAAAAGACGCTTCCGTGCTGAAACAGAGTTTCCTCAAGCCTGTGACCGAATGTTTGTGCTTCACATCGAGCCCTTGTGTCACATCATTTCACTAACGTCCATTCTCACAGTCCTGGCGCCTTTCCGAGACCTCTCCAAGCGTAGAAGTATGGCTGCGCTATTAATCTCGTTCACGATCTACACAGACACGACTTATGCGATCAGCTCCGTCACCAGCCAACTGTTCGTTCTCGAAGTGTACCCGGGTACTCTCGAAATCTCACTCTATGCACTGGCTTCCACGATCTCTGGAGTGGTCTGCTCCGTTGGATTCATGGCTCTTCGGCCACACATCCCAATTCGACTCGAAACCTGGCTGCTCATCGGCTATGGTATCATGATTCTCATCCCCGTCTGGGGCGCTATTGGTTTCGCGAACGTCAGCTTCGGGTTCAAGGTGAGTTTTGATATAGAGGACATGCTCACGTTGCGCACACTGCCGGCAACAGCGATACACCATACAGTCTTGGTTTCACCTTTACTGACTGAATTATCTTTCTAGTTGAGATGGGAATTCTACGTCCAGACCTTCCTCATCACATTCTCCGGAGTTGTGTGCAATACCTGCTTCCGCGTGCTTTTTTCTGAGATGATGCCTCCACGCAACGAGGTCAGGTGGTTCGGTCTCCAATACGTCCTTTCATGCGCAACTGTAAGTATTGCTTTCCTTCAACTACACTCCTGCCTAGCTGACATGTTCATCAATTAGGTCTGGGTCAACTACATTGCAAGCGCTCCTCTACAAAACGCCACCCACCAGCTGCGCTTCCCTCTGATCCTCAGCTTGATCTTCATGGTGATCGCGTTTGTCCTTGAATGCTCCAGGTTCACTATGCCTTACTTCAAGCGCGACCAAGAGAAGTGGGCAACACACGACAAGGCTGCGTTGATTGAAGAGACGAGGGAACGAAGTGTCATAAGTGAAGAGGAACCTATTGGCACTTTCGGCGTGCAGCAGGTGGATGGCTCGGTCATCGCAAAGCGTTAGCCGTGGGTTATCGCACACGCAGAAGTTCAAGCAGTGATGGAAACCGGCACCATGAGTTCGCGCGAACATCTCTCGGTTTTGGTGGTTGGGGAGGTTGCGACAGTGGTTTCGAGGATAAAATACCCAAATACCCACATACTTGTATACACTTTGTACAATCGGGTATTGTACATGTATAGAACTATGTCTGGCTACATTCTTATCAAGCGAAGTCTCATACACCATTTGACGCAGACTGCAAAGAAACCATTTGCGTCATCAGGGTAAGAGTGTCTCGTTCATCTGCTTTAAACGTTCGTCAACCATGAGAATGTTGGGCGCCCTGACGCCAACTTTATTTGCTTGCGCAACCAAGTAACCTGTCATTCGTCAGTTGATGGTTGTGGCGTTGAGGTGTTCAACTTGCGACACGTACCAGTGATCGAATAGATCTCAACTTTGCGACCTTTTCGCGTGTCGCGGAGACTCGAAGTTATGATGGGCTTACTCCTCCTCGCAAGCTCTATCACGTCGTCGGGACTTGACTGCGCCAGGCTTGCTCCACTGGCGATGCCTATCCGATATGCTTCCTCCGCCAGTTGGCGCACCAGTTTGGTCGACGAGGGAGACCGAAGAAGCTCGTGAGTATCGACGCCGGCGATGGCCGTCATGGAATTCCAGGCTGTGTTGAAGAGCAACTTTTGCCATCTCTCGCCATGAACGTCGGGTACAGCGCAAAATTGAGGGTCCATTGCTGCGAGTGATTCTAGCTTCTCTATGGCGTCTGGGATGGGGTGTTCGCCTTTGCTGTAGATACCCAGATGGAAGGCGTGCGGAGTGATGGCGACGGTCTGGTCGACGAAGCCTGGCTTAGGCTGAGAACACGACATGTTGCATACGGAAGATAGGATGGTGTTTTCAGCAAAGGCTAGTGCTAAAGGACGTTCGTTGCCCATTCCATTTTGCGTCGAGACCAGGACGGTGTCTTGTCGAATGATGTTTCGAAGGCCTCTGATCATCTGCTCCGTGTCATTCTTGCATTTGATCTTGTTCGCCAGAACGATGTAGTCGTATCGTCCCGCTAGATTGGCTTGCGTAAACGAGTCTGCATGTATCACTCTGTGGGGTTTAAATGCGCCGTCGCCCCATAAACGTGTACGGAAAGTGAATCCATGCTTCGAGACTTTGTCGTAGTTCGATCTGCAGATGACGGACACACAGCTTCCACCCACTCGCGAAAGTCGCCAGCCGAGGATTGATCCGACCGCTGTAGCACTAGGTCGTGAGTGTTTGATACAATCTAAATATTGTTATGGCAGGTAAGTCTTACCTCCAGCACCGAAGATCAATATCTTCTTGTTGCTCATCGATCCTCGTGGGCGGTCAACGCTGCTCAATTGACGATTCGGAACGATATGGGGTGGAGATAGCCTTGTATGACTGCTTCTTACATTATTAACATCGCACCTACTCAACTACACTATCAGTATCGTCAGCAATCCGCTATGTCCTCTTGAAGGTCACGTGAAAAATCCCGCGCATTTGGCCCCAGGCCGGGCGAGGTGCACAGAGCCCAGCTGAGGCTGCTGAGCCAACATAATCCTGCGCATATTCGTCTCACAAGCGAGGGCACGGCATTAACCTGTACGACAGTGTACGTGAGTTTCTTTGAGCAAGTATCGGTACTAGTGTAGTGCTGCGGAGCTAGTTAATTCCCACTGACACCTCTCGCTTACCAGACCCACTTGGTGTCGCTTCGCAAATACGACTCCGGAGTACTGCGGACTCAGCTGTGTCGCTTGCAATACATGACAAGGCATCCAGATGTCTGGGCAACGCGTGTACGAGTTGAGCTGATAACAGGTATGTATGGTGGAAAGATCTCTGGTGTTAGTATCGTGCAACGGAATCTGCATCGCCTTTCGAAATTCGATTCTATTGCTCACCTGGAGATATTGAAGCGTTTCCACCTGCGATTGGCCATTGTTGCTTTCCGCCATGACTGATGAACAGGTTCCCGTATCTGACGGTCCTTCGGCCTCACCGGCGCGATGCGAGCACCTTCTTGATCTGCTGGACGTGGCCGCAGCTGGTCAAAATGGCCTCATATTTCTCGAAGATGGCATCGATGCAACGCCACTAAAGGTGACCTACGCTGAGCTACGCGATCGAGCCAAGGTCCGTATGTCTGAGAATCATGTCGATGAATTACTGTTGACAACTTGGTAGAGATATGGCACTGCTTTGCGTGAATCCGGAGTCGTCAAACCAGGCCAAATTGCCATCACATACTTCGATACGCACATCGACAATGTAATCTGGTTCTGGGCTGTCGTTGCTGCGGGCGGTATCGGTGCAATCATGAGCCCTGTGTCCAACGAGCCGAAGACTGCCGCTGGACAACTTGACAACATGAAAGAGCTCTTCCCTGGCTCGCCTTTGATCACAAGCACAAAATTCGGATCGAGGTTCTCTGCGCAAGGTTTCGTGGTTGAACTCATCGAGAACGTCCAGAAGTATGAGGTGGAGTGCCACGAAGCGCTTTTCGACGAAGTGAGGACATCATCGAAACCGCAGGATCTAGCAGCGATTCTTTTCACCTCCGGCAGTACAGGTCGCTCGAAGGCCGTGCAATGCACACACGCGCAACTAATTGCCTCGGTGAAAGCTAAGAGTGTCCATCTCAATTCACATGGCCAAACCTTCATGACATGGATCTCTTTCGACCATTCAGCGAACTTTTGCGAGATTCATCTGCAATCCATGTACGTTGCCAGTGGCCAGGTCCACGTTCCCACATCGCAGCTCGTCGTGGAGCCGCATCGATTCTTCCAAGTTCTCAGCTTATACAAGGTTGGCTACACATTTGCGCCAAACTTCTTCCTTGCAGCGTGCACACGCTCCTTCCTCCGAGCGAAAGACTCAAAAAATGTGTCTTGGGATCTCAGCTCGCTTCGAACGATCATGTGTGGTGGTGAGGCCAACCAGACCGAGAGCCTGGCCGCTAGCGACGAGTTGCTGAGACGCTTTGGTGCCCCACTGCACACGATTAAAGCAGCTTATGGTTTGAGTGAGACTTGTTCCGCGTGTTTTTACAACCTTGAAAGTCCGCAGTACGATGTCTCTCGGGGACATGTGTTTGCTTCCGCGGGCAAACATCTTCCAAGTGTGCTTGAGATGAGGATCGTACCTCTCGAAGACGCGAAGTCTGACGAGGGTGTTCTGCATCTGCGCGGTGAAGTGGTTACCAAAGGCTACTACAACAACGCAGCCGCAACAGCGGCCTGCACGACAGATGATGGGTGGTTCGATACTGGTGATATTGCCAGACTGGATTCAGAAGGACGAATTCACTTGCTGGGTCGCATGAAAGAGGTCCTCATCTTGAACGGAAACAATTACTCGTCGTTTGAACTGGAGCACTCGATCGAATCTTCTAACATCCCCGGCTTGACGTCCTCTTTTACCGCTGTCTTTTCCACATGGGAACAGACACGCCAGTCCGAAGCCGTGGTTGTACTGTTTCATCCGAGCGAAGATGCCATCGGGTTTCGGAAGCTGAGCGAGACTTTGCAGGCCATCAACAAGGTCGTTGTCAAATTTTGCTCACAGAAACCCCTCCGGGTGATACCGTTGCCAAAGTCACTGATGCCCAAATCAACCGTCGGCAAGCTGTCTCGCTCTCAGCTGAAGAAGCAGTATGAGGAAGGAGCTTTCGAAGAGTACTACTGCGATGAGCTCACACCTCTGGATTCGGCCAAGCTCAATTCCGCCAGCGCTCCCGCTGCCGCCGAGTTGACTTTACAAGACGTCACGCCTCTAGAGCGTGAACTTGCAATCGTCTACTCATCTGTGGTGAATGTCCCAGCGGAGAAGCTGCTGGGCGATGGTGCCCTACTTGCATCCGGCATCGACTCGATCGGGTTCATCAAGCTGAAGAAGGCGCTTGAGACTGCACTTCACATGGATAGCGAGATTCCCATGCCGGTTCTCACAAGCTCCAGCTCGATCTCTGAGCTCTCCAACGAACTCACCCTTCTTGGTACGGCGTCGGTTGAGTATGATCCCATCGTTCCTCTGGTCAAGAAAGGCAGCAAGCCTAGTATCTTCCTTCTGCCTCCTGGCGCCGGAGAGTTCCTTTGTTGGTTCAACCTCATGGAATATCTCCCCGATCGCCCGATCTATGCTGTCAGAGCCCGAGGACTCCATGCTGCTGACGCCACATTCCAAAGTATGGAAGAGATGCTCAGCATATACTACGCTGCAATTCGGCGCACACAGCCCAAGGGACCGTACCTTCTCTTTGGATACTGCTGGGGTGGCCTCATCGCATTCGAGCTGGCCAAAATGTTCGAGGTCGACGGCGAAACCGTCGCCTTCTGCGGTGGCGTGGACAACCCGCCCGACATCCGCCGCGCCCTCGGTCACGTCAAGTACAGGTCTGTACTGGCAGACTTCCTTCCGGCGTTGACAGGAATGAGCTCAGCCGAGGCGCAGCAGTTCACAGAAGAAACATCCTCGATGGAAGACCCCGAGTTTTATGAAGCCATTTACGCACGTTTCCCGCCTGCCGTCATCGAGGAGAATGGCGGCTTGACAGTACAGCGCATCAAGGCGTACGGTAGAGTGGAAGACTGTCACCGCGCTATGGCTTTCGAATACAAGCCGAGTGGCACCGTCAAGTCGGTAGACATGTTCATGCCAGACGCTTTGCCGTTCTTCGATGTATCAGGCTTCGACTCTTGGGAAGCTGTCATGAATCAGTGGCACTCGCATGCAGGCGATGCCCGCATGCATAAAGTGGCGGGCAATCACTACACTGTGCTCAAGAAGCCAGATATCGAGGTGTTCCAAGAAGCGCTCAACAAGGCGCTGGAGGCACGGGGAGTTTGATAGACAGATTTGACCTCTAGAGAATGACCGGGCTCGCTGTCCTTTGTACCGCAATGACTATTTTGAATTCCCCAATAAAATTGCGTACAAATGGAACTTGTTCTCGGTATTAGACGACCGTGACGACGTTGAGCGTCATCGTACAAATGCTTGATGTCAATCATGCCATAGGTCCCCTCGTGGTGCGATAATCAATCCATCGTCAGTTTCACTTTGGTCAACCCAATTGAGAAATGTGATCAACAGGTTCTAGATATATTCTTCATAGCGCCAAAGCCACAGTCTTGGATTTCGGCTTCGTTCAAGTAAGTGGTCCAATATATGGACAACGATGTAGCTCTTACGTCTCGAACAATGACTGACGGCAGGCAGGGTTGGTAACCCTACGGAGCTCTGGAATGGCGCCACAGGCGCCGTTGTAATTTGCCGCAGCGCCGCAGGGGGTGAAAGCTTGTTTGCAAACCTTAAGCTTAGCCTCATGGCCACTCAACGAGTGTTTTGGTCACATTTGGTGGACCAGCATGTGCTTGATCTGGGAAGGCATCGAAAATACATCTATTCGAGCAAGCTTGCATACACCAAGCTTCCAGATTGAGTACGTAGACGATCGTGAAACCGATGTGTGAGTACTAAGGAATGAGGAGCTAAAATCCCGAGCATCCAGTCAAGCGAGGCGGAATGAGCATGTTTTGATCACACTTCCACATATGGTCTGGACCAACGGTATCACCCATTTTTCGGATGACCCAAATCTTGGGCGTTCAGAGTAAGCACACGTGCTCTTCAGGATGATATACGAGCGTGATATTGAACAGATCATGGCCTTCGAAACTATTGACGCACTCATGTTGTGCTGACAGGTGACAAACAGCCACAAGCCAAGGTGTGACACCCTTATCGAGCACCTCAAATACGCCATGATTGTGAAAATGGAGAGATGACACGCCACTGTTGAGGACGGGATCACGGAATCCACTCCTTTGATCGCTGTGCCGCACACTAGACATCCTGATCCTTCTCATTATACCTGCTCGAAAGACCTCAGAGGCCTACCATGCCTGATCTGAGGCAAGTAGCCCGTATCGATACAGACTATTGCCACGAGAGATCTCAGAATAGCATCACGCCCCTGAGAGTCGGATCTACGGAGCCCGTACAATAACCTTGAAGAAAAAGCCTTTGTGACATTCTGATATCGAGTGTATTGGTAGAAAGGTACACTTCTGTCTGCTGAGAAGTACCTTTATCAAATCAATCCAGTCGCTTCTATCCTTCCATTGCTTCTATTTCTTCTATTTCTGCCACTCGTTTCAGAATACAACATGAAGTTACAGCTCGTTTCCACAGCCTTGGTTGCACTATGCACTTTCTCCAGCGCACTTGACGTTGATGGACAAGAATCTTCCATCATAGGTAAGGCTCTAGATATGATGCCACCGAGATGAAGTTGCAAAGACATTGACCATGCCTAGGTGCTCGGCAAGTGGACTTCGATGTCCGTTGGTTGAACAAATCTTTCATTGCCAGATTGAGAAACCTCTCTTTTGGCGCGAGGTCGCCAGCAGGAAACAACAACAACAACAACGTCAACAGATGCCCACAGGTTTGGTATGACATAAGCAAAGATCTGGCATCCAGTTTTGCCGGCTGCAACCAACTTGCAGCGAACGCTATCAGGTTCGCGTTCCACGACGCCGGTATGCTATGGTGAAAAGCTTCCATCAACGATTGATATGAATACTGATCAGCAACAGCTGGCTATTCTTCGCTCAATGGACCTTACTATCCTGCCAGCGGAGGAGCAGATGGCTCACTCCTGCTCTCTGACGAGGAGATCTCTCGCCAGATCAATGACCCGATGCAAAACTTTCGAGGCTTTCTTCTGGATAAGTACAGAAAGTATCAGGCGAGGAATCTCAGCGCCGCGGACTTTGTGCAAGCTGCTGGCAATATCGGCGTCAAGAGCTGTCCTGGAGGACCAACAGTGAAGACGGTCAGTAGTAATTTATACAAGGAGAATATACAGACCATTGACTTCGAGACGCAGGTGATTGGACGTCGTGACAGCTCAATCGCACCCCCTCAAGGAACTCTGCCATTCGCATTCGGTCCTGGTTCAGACTACAACTCTCTAATCAAGCTATGGCAAGAGAAGGGCATCAACCCAAGAGAACTGGCCGCATTGATGGGCGCTCACTCTGTCTCGAGATCGTTTACCCGCCAGGAAAATGGCATCCCATCTGGCGGTAAGTTTGCGCTTTACCTGTCGCGGACAATACCTTGGATAATCGCTGATGTAGAGCAGGACCGCAAGACTCCTCGCCACGAGCATGGGACACGAAGTACTTCTCCCAGACTCAAGCAAAGCAAGCGCCTCGCGGTGTCTACAGATTCGACTCGGACGTCAACCTTGCCAATCCCAATACGACCTGCGGCCAAGCATTTACCGAATTCGCAAACGACAGAGGTAGGCTCAAACAAACAACACGATGGTGCAAGTAAAGATGCTAACGTTGAATGTGCTCAGCCGCTTGGACCAAAGCTTTCCAGGACGCTATGTACAAGTTGAGCCTCCTCGGACTCCCAGAAGACAAGAAGCCAGGCCTGATGGACTGCACCGCGATCTTGGGCTAGACGGTCATTGCATTAATGTTTTCATGTGTCAGTCGAAGCATTATCTGGCGTGACATGCGTTGTGCATGTGTGATCGCATTCTCACTATCTCGTAGTCGTCTATATTCTTATCTATGTAATCTTTGTATCATCAATTCAGATCTGCAATGTTGCACACATCCGCTCAGTATATCAAGCCTGTGCATTCGGCTCTGATGTTCTTTCCCGGCTTTTTAATTTGATCCTTGACGCATACCGGTAATGCAGATTTCTCGTTGGTATCAAGCTTCGAGACAGTCTGACAGGGTTATTTATCGCCATCTCGCATTATAGATCATATTGACATTACAATCATCTTGAATCGATCGATACGAAAAGTTCATGTCGTTGCGGAACAACTTTTTCCTTCAGGCACCCTCGGCGCTCTGTACAGGTCATGTTCAAGGTCAATGCCCTGCTGCCGGCGACCATTCCCCCAGTAGAACACTGCTCAAGAACGTCCCTCCAAGCACCGATAAGAAATATCCGATATTCATCGTCATGACAGCAAGCATCCTACGAGAATGTTAGCAAGAACACAAGAGATAGACAAGCAAGCGAGGCAGTACTTACAGCATATACCCGACGCCGGCAAGAATGGTGTCCAGAACGCCTCGTAACAGGTTCTCGTTGATGCTCCAGGGTCTGTGGGGTGCTTGAGCCTGTTTACATTCGTCGATGTCGTCCAGTGGTTGGGAAAGGATATCTGCGTGCTTGCGGGCGTGTATTTTCTCCATCAGCGCAGGGAAGCGACATCTCAAGACGAGTAGAGCTCGGCAAGCGATTGCCAAGATGACGAGGAATATGCAAGTGCCTGCGTATTGGCCGGCGGCTTTTGGAGTCCAGGATTGGGTGTATAGTGGTGTGTTTGCGGCGTTGAAGAAGACCATCGCCATGTCTGTCATCGACATCGTCATGCCGCTGCCCATGGAATCGTGGGACATGTCCATGTGCATCGTAGCGGAAGGAGTTGCGGTTGCCATTGCCATAGTAGGCGAAGTCATTTTCATGTCGGACATGTCCATGGTGTAGGCTGGTGGTGTGTGGATGTAACGATCGATAAAGAAGCACGGCGTGCAGTCAAGTAGGCTCGACTGGCCAGGAAGTATGTCCAGCCATCGTTGAGATAAAAGCCACTGCACGTGACCTTGGATGATTCCAAGACAGTAGGCCAAGCAGGCGGCACGGTGTGGTAGTCGAGAGGCTCAAACTTGCTCGTCGAGCGGGCGATCTTTACCCGTTCTGCATAATTTTCGCTCACTTTGTTCGAGCGAAGGATTACTGAGGCTGCGAGGCTTTGAGGTTAACGGGCGATCTGGGGCGTTCTGATCATGTCATACGAGATGAGCATGCGGAACAACTGCTGTGTTCCCCGATGTGCGCAGCGACAAGTGGACGAAGTCGGCATCTCGAGCGCCCTAAGACACCACTCAGTAAAGCTCAAATCAGCCTCAACGCCACAACACGTTACGTTAATGTGATCAAATGCATAGTTGTATCATGTAGATATTTGTGGTCATTTGGCCATGCCTAGTGACTGTTCTTTGCGTCCACATGCGAAAATAAGACATCTAACTTGTGACTGTTCATCGAGCCTCCCAAGCAGCTTAGGGGAGGTACCGCGGTTCGGGCTAACTACTGCATTAGTTTGTCTTCGAACCCGCGAGTCGCAAGAGATCACTGCAGAACACTAGAACATAAGCAAGAAAGCCACCATATCACAGTGCGAATATTCACTGCATCGAAACTCCGCCGCCACTGAGATCGTGAACCCTTCCAATCTGCATTGCCTAGCCTCTACGTATTCCGCGTGGCATACATCCAATCAGCCCGCGAGATCCATCATATGAGAACGTCCCAGATCTCACGAATGCTCTTCACAATCAATAAAAGCTTCTGTCAACCACTTTCCTGCCATTTCATCCCACTCGTACCAGTTTCCGCCCTCAGTCCCACAGCCTCACCATGTTCTCTGTTTTTCTCTCTTCCCGCGGAGGCGAGAACCATATCCCAACGACCACCGGCCGGAACCGCCTTGCATTACTCAAGACAAACTCTACGTGCAAGTCCGTGGATGAGAGGATAACCCCAGCCCTCCACGTTCGGTCCAACAGACCCGGGCGGACACGCCGTTCCCAAGTACCCGAGGTGCCTAGCGGCTGACTTTTTTTACTACTACTGTATCTCAACGGTGCTATTATGCGGTGGTTTGTGCGCGATCGGAGAGGGTCAGGGTCCTCTCCATATTGCTGGTGGGTCCGCGGGAGGGTAGGGGAGTTGGTATAGTGTACGCTATAGGGTCGTAGCTTTTTCTTTTCGTTGAAGAGTGGTGGGAGGTTCGGTCTACAATTGAGATTATCTAAGAGGCCGGAGTGGGTGCTGCATTTGGAAAATCGACCATGTGTGCACTGTGCAGGTACTTTGGTCTCTTCGTTGGAGAGTGTCACTTGGTGAGTCTTGGGAAATGTCGAACCGACCATGACACATCGGGAGCTACATTTGATCTGTTTAGCGACGTACACAAGAAATTACATGCCTAGGTTCCCTCTCGAGTCTCCGGAAGGCGTTTTCGTGTGTAAACAGACACGTTCAGGGTGACAACATGGAATTAATGTGCAATTACTATTTCACCAGCTCGCAGCAGAGCCAATGATGGTTGTAAAATTATGATAGTTAAGACAAACTATGCCCTACCACCGGACTTTCGGGTCGGGGTCGAACGCCGTGAATATCTCTGCCAATTACCAGTATCATTACAGAGACAGTCGTTGTCTGCGCTGATGTATTCAAGTCCAGAGCCGCATCGTAGAGCACTTAGTGGTGGTCTCCGTCACCATGACCAGTGAAACGACCCAAAGCAAGCTCTCCAAGGAACAGACCGGCAAGAACCGAAAGGAAGTAGCCCACGTTGAGGGTCATGACAGCCAACATGCTATTGATGGTTAGTAACTCTGATGTAGGGCTTCAGAAGGCTTGCGAGATGTGACTTACAGCAAATAACCCACGCCGTGTTGCACAGTGAAGACGCATGCTCTGGGAAGATCGGTGTCGAATTTCCAAGGGACCACGTGAATGCCATGTTGCATGGGAGTTCTGATGACCTTGACCTCCTCGCGCACGCCTTTGAGGGTCAAAGTCGCATTGTTGTCATCCGAAGGCGGCTCTGGGCCAGCGGCCTTCTCCTGATCGCCAATGGGCTCACTCGATACGGTGAGGTAACGGCGGTTCACGTGGCGGTCGTACCATTTGGCCTCGAGCACGTGGCGGTAGGCCGCCAGCATGCGACTGATGACGGCGAGGACGATCAGGAAAATGCACGTTCCGGCGTAGGTTCCAGCAGAGTTTGGCGTCCATTGGTGGGAGAAGAGAGGTGTGTCGTGGGCGTTGGTGAAGGCCATGGGCATCGAGTGACCCGACATGGACGAGTCCATGTCCATATCCATGTTCATGTCCATCGTGTTGTTGTTGACGTCGACGGACCGTACCTGAAGGCAAGATCGCAGGGCTGAGGTGGCACGGAGAAAGGCGTTGTCGCAATTCAGATGCCGCCAGGTGAGAAGAAGAAAGCTAGATTAGTACTGCGGCGCGCCTCATCTGCAAGGGAGATCAAGAAAAATCCGCCACCATCTCGTCTCGTTGAGCGAGCCTGGGACGGCATTTACCCAAGCTTTCCTACTCGGCGGACGCCAATGTAGTGAAGAAGCATTCTAGATCTGTACATTCCGCGTGCGTGCACATTGCACGCGGCCGTTATTGCTCCCGCAGGTGATGCCAAGGTGCTCGTCGGCTATCCTCTGAGCAAGTTTCCACCCTCAACCCAACAGGGGACGCCAACGACCCACAACGTCTCTGCGAAGAGTAGGGTAAGCAGCATTGCAGGAAAAAATCAGTATGGAGGCAGAAGTCTCGCCGGAGATGTCGATGGTATTTGAGCGATGCTCCCAGTGTCGAAATATAATCCTGGGCATCTCATACTCACCCATTGATTTTTTGACTCGCCTGCGCCACTGAGCTGCGCACCACGATGGCCGAAGTCAGTAACAGCGTTTTCGCGCGCCATATCCAGGATCACAACCAAGCAAATGCCACGCAAGAGCACCACTGGGGGTACGCCAGCCGAATCTTGCCATGCACGAGTGGCGAGGGAACATGCGCTTACCTCGATGCCGTGTACTGGATGCACGACGTCTCCATGCTTTACACCTTCATCATGTGGGGTGTATTGCTGGGGATAGCCGTCGTCTGGGTCACACTGCGTGGGTGGCGCATGGGAGGGCCGGCGGCGAGAGTGGGAGGCCTTGTTGATGGAATATGCGACAGAATCTCACGCGCCAAGCGCCGGTTTTTATTGGCCGACGCGCCGTTGGCCTCCATCTTCGGCCGGGTCACGAGACTGCAGGTCGCCGTGCTCGCGACACTGCTGGGCTACCTGCTGGTATTTTCGCTCGTGGGCATTGTCTACAAGACGTGGGTCACGCCTATCAAGGGCACTCCTTACCATAACACCCGCACAGGTTTGGGCGGCTTCTCAGACCGCGTCGGCGCCCTCGCCTACGCTCTCACACCATTGACCGTCCTTCTCGGCACCCGTGAGAGCATTCTCACCATCATTACCGGCATCCCCTACCAACATTTCAACTTCTTGCACCGATGGTGCGGCCGCATCATTTTCGTCCAGTCCGTCATCCACACCATCGGCTGGACGATCATTGAAGGAAAGCTCTACCAGCCCCAGCCAAAGGTCTATGGAGCATGGCTGAACCAGTTCTATATGATCTTCGGATGTGTCGCTCTGTTCTTCATCTTCTTCCTGACCGTCTTCAGCACGAAACGCATGATTCGATACACCGGATATGAGTTCTTCAAGGTCACCCACTCTGCCGTGGCAGTGCTCTACATTGGCGCCTGCTGGGGCCACTGGGACCGCCTCTGGTGCTGGATGGTCCCAAGTCTTATCCTCATGGCTCTCGATCAAGCCGTCAGACTAGCTCGCACATGTTCCACCCACATTGGCACTACTGCTGGACGTTTCGGATTCCATCGCGCCACCGCCACTGTGCAAGCCATTGGTGGTAGTGAATCGGAAGAGGATGTCTGCATCCGTCTCGACTTCGATTTCGAGCACGAAGCTTGGTTGCCTGGACAGCACTTCTACTTGTGTTTCCCCAGCCTCAGCATCTGGCAGTCTCACCCATTCACCGTTGCTTCCTCGCCGGATGCCTCTAGCAAGTCTCAGCACCACACTTACTTGCTCCGCGCACGTAAGGGCCAGACCGCTGAGTTCAAGGCACTGGCTGGCCAGGCAATCACCACTATCATGACTGGACCTTACGGCCCTGGTCTACCGGGCGATGTCACACCTAACGTCTTGACTGTTGCTGGTGGTACCGGCGTGACTTTCACGCTACCAATCGTCTTTGAATCGCTTCGTCAGTCGCTTGTCCCACAGGCGTTGGTGGAGTTCGTTTGGGTAGTTCGTCATGCCGAAGATCTTCTCTGGCTTGATCAGGAACTTGGGTATCTGAAATCACTGCTCCACACCAATCCAGGCCTGTACATCAGCATCTTCGTCACGCGCGAGCAGAAAGAGAACCTCGACCCTAGTGGCGTCGCTACGATCAACACAACTGTGATCACGAATGATCCCGAGAAGACAGCCACGTCAAGTTCATCATCACTTTCCAACTACAAGTCTCTACAGGGACTGCTGCTCAAGGATCATGAACGCTTCAGCATAGAGTACGTTGGACAGCACCCCAGCATGTCGACTATCGTCGATGCATTCATGGGGCGTGCGAACAAACGGGGCGGATACATCCAAGTCATCGGCAGTGGCCCGAACTCAATGGATAGCGACGTACGCAAAGCCGTGTCGAACGCGGAAGAGAAGGACGGCCTGAAATTCTACTGGGATTCGAGAGAGTAGATTTTGTAATGTCACTGTCAGCTGAAAAAAACAACAACAATACAATATACATAATACATAACATTTGGTCATTGTTTTACCCTTCATGCTACGCCATCAATGCTCTCTTTACTACCTCGATTGCCCCACCGTGCTCAGCATCCGTCAAGCATGTTCGGACATGAACGGCCGTTGGACGCCGTCTCCCGATAACACACGCATAAATTCTCAAAAGGTCTCCCGACGCTCAGACAGATCTTTTGGCTCCGCCACGTATGTTTGACACCTCAGCCCTGCCTATAGCCTTATTTCGGCACATGCTGCGGATCTGAGTCCGCAGGTCGGGCTGCGTGCTTGCAGGAAACTGCGCCACGGGCAGCTCCTCAGCCGCAGTCCCAGCTTTTCACCGCAAACAACCTCAGGTTGTCTCACTTCATTCCACACGACAATCATATGCCCTTCAAGCAACTCAAAATGGCCGTTGTTGCCAGAACGATACTGCTAAGCATATACAATGCAGATCTGATGTCGTTGTTCATCAACAATGCACTGAGACATCAACATCTCTTTCTTTGGCGGTCAAAGATGACATGCCTTGCATATATCAAGCCTCTGCTGCCGCTTACCGTGGCGTGCATATTCAGCTAGCACAAATCATCTGACATACTCCGATATGAAAATCTCAGTCGCCTGCTGCACTGTTACGGTCGGCGTCCTCGTATCTGCAGCCCAAGGTTTTGAGGTTCGCCCAGCTGGAGATCGCAAAGTTGCTGATACAGGTAATGTCAATATTCAATGATCGTAAATGGACTGCGCTAATGTATCTGCAGACAGCCACGTCTATAGCCAGGCAAGCGCCGCGCTGTTGAGCTTCTTGTCGTCTCAATCAGGGAACGAGCTAAACAAAAGGAGCCTCGCGAGCTCGGCATGTCCAGAAATATGGAGTGAAGTCGCCGCAGATCTACGACGAGCGTTTAATGGCTGCAGTCGGCAAGCAAGCACAGCGATCCGGTTCGCTTTCCACGATGCTGGTCAGTGTTCAATTCGAGAACTTCCATATCTCAAGCTGACTAACAATTTGAGCAGGAGGATACTCAAGCCTGACTACGCGATATGGCGCGGCTAGTGGGGGTGCCGACGGCTCACTCCTGCTTTCAGACACAGAGATTGCTCGACCCGATCATAACCCAATGCAGGGCTTCCGCGAATGGCTGTTGAACATCTACCTCGAATACAAGGACAGGGGAGTCGGAGCGGCGGATCTGGTCCAGGTTGCAGGCGCGCTGGCTGTTCGTAGCTGCCCTGGAGGTCCAATTGTCAAGACTGTAAGTGCATGAGTCGTTCTTGGTGTATCACGTATTTGGATGCTAATGCAAAGTGCTAGCTTGTCGGTCGCGCCGACGATTGGACTGCGGCTCCAGAGAAGACGCTCCCGCCTGCGTTCGGAAAAGGAGCGGACTATGACTCTTTGATCCAGCTCTTCGCGGCGAAGGGAATCAATGCAAGGGAGTTGGCGGCGCTGATGGGTGCGCATACAGTGTCGAGGTCTTTTGCGGAGCAAGAGAGAGGGAGTATACCATGGGGCAGTAAGTCGCAGCAGTTCGATATGGTCTCGCTGAAACGGATAGATGTGCTGACTCATCCCCGCAGAACCACAAGATTCCACGCCGCGATTTTGGGACAACCGCTATTACTCCGAAGTGGGAAACGCCAGCTCGAGTATTGAAGTCGCCAGCTTTGAGTCGGACGTCAATCTGGCGAGTCCGACGACGGAATGTGGGAAGGCGTTCACGGAGTTCGCCGGGGATAGTGGTGAGTCTGATCGATCGATTCTGGACTATGTGTTGTGATCTGACTTCCTGTATTACAGATACCTGGGATGTTACGTTCCAAGGAGCAATGCACAAGTTGAGTCTGTTGGGAATTGCCCAAGGCCAGTTGGATAAGATGATCGATTGTACGGAACTCATCGATTGAGGAGAAAAGAGAATGTGATCATCATCAGAGTGGAGTTGGTGGACCTTGGATTACGTTGTGCACTAGTTGTTGATGATCTTGGACACCATAGGTTCTGTGGACCGCATTCTTGCGGCCTGTATATATAGTATCTACAAGATATTGACTTGTGTAGGAAGGATATCATGTTGTCTCATTTGCTTTATAGGGTCCCTGTTTCAAAGGCTTCTTTGTCATACATTCTAGTACTAATAAGCATCGATGGCAATGAGAAAACAGACAACAATGGCGTTTCGGTAGTTGAAGTTCCACATGTGAAACTGTTGCAAAGCTTACATTCCACTCTCCGCAAACCTGCTCACGTAACGGCTCCGGCGCCGTTGCATCGTTGTGTCTCAGCTCCAAATCTGTCTTACATACACTCTACATGTATCAGTCGAGCTGGAATAGTGACGTGCATAGCCCAATGCACGACCCAAGCAGCGCCTTGCGGCTGATGAATTCGTACTGCGGCCCCTCTGCCGTGGAACGTACCGGCGAGACCGACTCTCCCAACCACGCCATACTAGCAGAATAACGGCTACGCCATGATGTTTCTATTTCTAGCCACGGATATTATCATATTCATACTGTCTGGCTGGGAAGCTCAATGTTGCTGCGATAACTCTACTTGCTATGGCGTTCGAGCTTCACGACAGGAACTCGTCGTCCGAGACCATGGACTTTAATGCGAATGTCGACGGTTTCATCACATATCCACGCGCGAAGCTCACACCAGATGGTTCCTACGCATCGAGGACTCCATCACGACATCAGACTCCCAGACCCCGGTCTGAAGACTCGACTCCATACTGTTGCGATGACTCCCAGGAAGATCTCATACAACCATCATCCGGTACCAATGCTGAGAAGGAGAGGTTGCGCAACTTCGATCCGCCGATGATTCGACGTCTTCAAGCTTTTTGCTCTCTGTACGCACATCATTTGCTGGTCGTGGCACTCATCGCCTTGTTGCAAGGTGGCTGTGCCCTCTGGCAAGGTTTCTGCATGTACAAGAACAACGATGCCTACCATGCTTTCGGTCCAGGCGTCGTAGCCGCGAAGTCTTTCGCTGGTGCCTTGTATCCTTCGACAGCAATATTATTAGCCAGCTCAAGTCGCCGTCTCCAAACATTTTGCCGGAACAACGCATACCTGCGGCGACTACCAATATGGGACCTCGGCCATATTATACACATCTGGATGGCCACATCTACAGTCACCTTCGGGACTCTCCATGGGATTTGCCATTTAGCAGGCACTTTTCGACACGGATCGCAGATTCTCGGAAGGGAGCCTTCGCCGACTCTTCTCCACGGCCAGGCGTGGTCGTATGTCAACTTTCTGTGTTGCCTCTCTGGCGCCACCGGCATCGCGCTTCTGGTCTTTCTGTGGAGCATACTGCTCACGAGTCTGCCTTTTGTGAGGAGGAACTACTATGAGGTCTTTCGATGGGTGCATTTCTTGGTGTATCCGCTGATCGCTGTGCTGTGTGTGCATGGGTCTTCGTCGTTACTTCAGCGTCCGCTTATCGGCTACTGGATCGCGCTGCCAATGTTAATGGTGCTGTATGAGAAGTTCCACCGCGTAGCGGATAGGACCTCTTCTGTGCAGGCAACAATCAGTGTCATGGATGATGTCGTTAAAGTCGTGTGCTTCGAGCCGCATGGCAAGCAGTGGCGCATCAAGCCTGGGCAGTATATCTTGCTGTTGATGCCTCCGGTATCAAAAATGCAGTGGCACCCTTTCACAGTGTCGTCTTGCGGAGAAGGGTTCATCGAGTTGCACATCAAGTGCACTGGTGGATGGACTGAGCGGCTGAGAAAGTTAGCATACGAGCAGGCTTTGCAGCGAGTGTATCTGAGTGGTCCGTTCGGCGCACCTGCGCAGAGGTACTCTGACTATCGCCAGGCGATCATGATCGGATGCGGTATCGGGATCACGCCCATGAGCGCAATCTTGCAGTCCATGACTGTGAATGCCGCGAAGAAGCCACGCGAGCTTCTCCTGCCATTCAACGAATTTCCGATGCAACAGCTGAACTCACCATCGACAAGGAATCTCCTTGTACGCCAACCATCAAGGATTGCGGACGACGACCAATCCACCTGGGAATCAGGCTACGACAGATCTCGAAGTCCAACCCCATCTCACACTCCCCAGCGTACTCCGAGCGAAGACTCCACCTATCACCTCCCACTCACCACGCCCGAAACACGAGACATCGACTTCCACCTAATTGTCCGCGAGCAAAAGAACTTGACATCCTTCACACGCCTCTTCGATGCGCTTTACACCAGCCGAGACCGGGTCCTATCGGATAATCTCAGCATCAATCTAAGCACCTACCTGACCGCCGCAAGAGAAAAACCAAATCCTCCTCCAAGACTCGAGGCTCAGAGACCACGAGCCGGAGCACTACATCGACACATCAATTACGGTAGGCCGGATATTGAGCAATTGCTTCGGAAACACTTTCTGAGCCTGGTTGCGCGGAAGATCGATGATGTCGATGTTGCTGTTTTCGTAAGTCTATTTCCTAAATTGTGCATCTGAGATCCAAAGCTGACTGATTCCAGTTTTGTGGACCAAAAGCGATGTGTCGCGCCATTTCAGCCTGCTGCATTGAGATCACCGCGCAGGCGATGTTTGATGGTCTTCGGATTCGATATGTCTTTTGGAAAGAGAATTTCTGAGGCATGGCCGGCCGGTTGGTTTTATCTTCCAAGCGCTGTCTTAGCGTTCCGCTCAGGTGTATAGAGGGTCGGATTGGTTCGGATCTTGTCCTTTTGTTGAGCGTGTTAATGTACAAGAAGTATTATACCATAGACGCAAGAGCTTCGTTTGACAAGAGGATACACCATCGCTGGTATCGTTAACAGAAGCCCAGGATCCGTCCGACATGCAAGATGACGTCTGTGGCGTTCAGAAGGTTGAGATGACACTTCAAGCATGCACAGCATGTGCACTTTGACGCTTTGTGACCTATAACAATCCGTTTAGTCTTGTTGCCTTACCGTTACACATGAGCTGTCGAGGCTGTCACTAAAGCTTATTATACTCCACATAGCATGTGGCTGTGCACTGCACTGCCGGACCCTTCACCCTCACCATGCGACTAATCAACACAGCAACGCTACAACTAGAAGACTTCACACTACGTGACATCCCACCGTACGCAATCCTTTCGCACACATGGGCCGAAGATGAAGTCACTTTCCAAGACATGCTCGCCGGGCACGCAAATCTCCAATCAAAACAAGGCTACACCAAGATCGTCAGAACCTGCCAATTGGCAGTTGACTCAGGCCTCGACTACGCCTGGCTGGACACCTGCTGCATCGACAAATCGAGCAGCGCGGAGCTTACAGAGTCCATCAACTCGATGTTCGAGTACTACGCGCGCTCGCACATTTGCTTTGCGTACTTGGCCGATCTGAGCCCTGGCTCGGACGACTTGGGCGCTTGTCGGTGGTTCTCGCGGGGGTGGACGTTGCAGGAGCTCATTGCGCCTGGGGATCTGGTGTTCTGTGACCAGACTTGGAAACCTTTTGCCGCGAAGTCTGAGCTTGTGGATGTGTTGGCGGACATCACTCGCGTGCCTCGAGATGTGCTCTTAGATGCCTCGAGTCGCTCTGCTGTTTCGGTTGCGGCGAGGATGTCGTGGGCGGCGAACAGGCAGACTACTCGCACGGAGGATGTGGCGTACAGCTTGTTGGGTATCTTCGATGTCAACATGCCGTTGATCTATGGCGAAGGTCGCAAGGCTTTCCGGAGGCTCCAGGAGGAGATTGTGAAGCGGGACAATGATCTGACTATCTTTGCGTGGGAAGCTTCGAGCGAGCGAGAAACAGACGAGGGCCACCGGAATTTGATGGCTGTTTCTCCGGCCGCGTTCATGAACAGTGCCACGATCAATACTACACCGGATCAATCTCCAGAGTTTTCTATCACGAATAAAGGACTGCTCGTCTCACCCGACACGCCCGTGGGGTTGTTCTCCGTGAGCGACGATCCGCAAGCGAACTTCTTGGGCATTTGCCTTGGATATGGCTCTCGCAAGGGGCATGTGTATTCTGGCAGAGTGTTCTTGCATCTGCAAAGAATTGGACCCAGACTTTACTGTCCCAACGCTCGACATTCATTAATTTGGTTCGAGCCTGGCAGGCACAAAATCCGCTGGCTGGCGCCTTACAACAGCTATCATGTGATGATGGAAGCCACACGAGCAATGTCGACGTACGATCTTTTCCGGCATCATTCGATCTCACTGCCTGTGCAGCCAGGGTGTGGCGCAATTAACTGGGCAATCCCCGAACGACTGTGGGATCCTGAGGGACGCACATTCCTCCGACCGTTCCCGTTCGCGGGATCGTTCTTCCCTGTGGTAATGGCGATATCAGTTCAAGTGAGACTCGCCCATGGCATGGCGTCGCGGGTGATCGTTTGCGACAACACAACAGGACATCCTCGTGTGGGTGTAGCATCGGATTCGACGCAACATCCTTTGGAGGAGCTTGTCTTGTCGCAAGGTACCCGCGAAGAGTCTCTTACGTGGGATAGCTTCAATAAGTTGGGTCTGTCGGTGCATTGGTCGTCTGATCGAGGTCGTCTCGCGACCGTGCCAGGGATGACTAATCACTGGGCCAGTCCACGTGGGCATTCCATCATCGTCAATGCGATGCCCGCGAGCGATTCGAGAGCAGAGAGAATATCTGCACACCTTGAGGATAATGTTCTGTATGCGTGAATCACCGTCATCAGGTGTCGGTAAAGGAACGATGTTAGAGGCCATTGAGATAATAATGGGAAACGCGGTCACCCGAGATATATAGAGCGAGTCTATACCCGTAAGCTGTGAACTGCTATCGTTTGGCATTGGCGTATGATGAAGCCAAATTAACATCGAGATGAGGTGTTGTCAGTGCCTTGAATGTTTGGTTTGGTGGCAGTCTCCCCGCAAAGCCAGGCAAAGCCAAAGAGCCAAAGTGACACCTCACCTCTAATAAAGCGCGACGACGTGTTCCGCCGACCAAGCTACCAACAACGAATGCTCTAAAGGAATTTCTCCCAAAGTAGCACCGTTGCTACAAAATACCACGAATATGCATTCAACACTCGTACGAGTGCAGACGGCCTTCGGCTTCTTCACCTCGGCCGCATTCGCCGTCGCAGCTGCCATCGCCGTCAGCGTGCTGCTCATCCCTCAAGCGCCCAGCGCCAGTCTCGAGCTCAAGAACGTGCAGGTCGTCAAGGGCAGGCCGCACTACTACAGCACCAAGAGGGAGGAATATGCCCACGTCAAGTTCGACCTCGACGCCGGTGCGTGCCGCGACAAGCCAATGCGATGAACCCAGCTAACAGCCAATGCTTAGACTTGACCTCCCTCTTCAACTGGAACACCAAACAGGTCTTCCTCTACATCGTCGCCTCCTACCCCTCCTCCTCGCCCTCCACCATCCCGCCCTCTGAGCTCGTCATCTGGGACGCCATCATCCCCGCCGACAACGCACCTCTCCACCCCAACACCTACATCCACCCGACCCCCAAGAACTCCAAGACCAAGGCCAAGACCAAGAAATCGAAGAAAGCCGCCGGCAAACCCTACCCACCCGGCGGCAGCCCTGGCATCGTCAAGCTCGACAGCCAAAAGCCCAAGTACCAGATCACCGACGTCAAGGGCAAGATTGCGGAGCGCCAGAATGCGACGCTGACCCTACACTGGAACGTGCAGCCTTATGTTGGAGCGCTTGTGTGGGATAACAAGGGCACTGTGGGACTATGGAAGGGACTGAAGGGTGGAAAGAGCAAGAGCTTTGATTTCCCGCCGCTTAAGGGCAGTGAGGCTGCGAAGGCGGCGGACCTGGGTACGGATGCTGGCAGGGAGAGGCCGAAGGCTTCTGGGTTCTTTTGAGCGGATTTGCATAATTGAAGGAGTAATATTGCTAGGAACCAATGGATACTCCTCTACCATTCGCCTGGGACGGACAGCCTGGAGCTGTTTGCTGGGTACGGTATGTTTCAAATTCACTGTTTCGGAGCGTGCAAAAGTGAAACTGGACTGCTACATGTAACGCCTGATTGCCTCACGGTTCACGGTTCGCGCAAGTCATATTCCTGTATCTTCCAGCTGTTCAGTTCCCTTTTTCCCTTTCCCACCTATAGCCAACACCCTCTGCAACACACGACAACTCGTTTCTTCAACTCTATTTCAACAAGAGATCAGACAACGCCGATACTCTCGCATCATGGACGAGCGACCTGCCAAACGCCAGAGGTAAGTCTCCCCAGCCCAACAACAAGAATCCCAACTAACAGCCCACCAGGCTCGACCTAACCAAAACCTTCACCGCCCTCATCGGCCCAACAAAAAAAGAATTCATCCTCTACACCGAAATCGCCACCCGCTCCTCCAAATTCTTCCAAGCCGCGCTAACCCGCGCCTGGAAAGAATCGCAAGACAACCGCGTCGTCCTCGCCGAAGTACAAACAGACGCCTTCGAAGCCTACCTCCAATGGCTCAACACCGGCGTCATCACCTCCAGCTTCCCCATCGGAATGCCCAGCACACTCTTCCTAATCGAACTCTACATCCTAGGCGATTTCCTTGACGACTTGGACTTCCGTAACGCGGTCCTGGATGATATTACGACTTTCGCGTATGAGATGTGGCCGGGCGTTTCGTGTGTGCGGCTGGCGTGGGAGAATACGCAGGTGGGGTCGCCGTTGAGGGAGTTGATTCTGGAGATTTGGGCGAAGAAGCCGCTGGGGATGGTTGTGGAGAGGCTTTTGGGTCAGGCTGATGAGTTTCCGAAGGCTTTTATGGCGGAGCTTTTTGCGCATTTGGCGGTGGCGGAGAGGATTGAGGAGGCGGATGTTTGCTGTAGGAAGCATTTTGTGAGCGAGCTGAGGGAGTTTCGGAGAGGGTTGGGGGAGGAGTGAGGTTGTGATGCGAACTGCTTGGGCTGCGGTTTCGGATACGCTACCTGCTCTAATTTAGTCTTTCTAAAGGCGAAATGGAACAATAACTTTGGAGCTCTTAAATTCTTAATCTGGAGCGGGGTTTTTGCTATGCTGTCGCAAGACGCAAGTGAATCAAGTCTCAGTCTCACATGGGCTGTGGCTGTGGTCGCTTCGCGCTGTTTGCACGCGACTTCCGCGCATCAACTTCGTACATTTTGTTCTTACCCTGTACCACTCAACTCTTCCATCAACAATCACAAACACCAAACTAAACTCCAAACCACCATGTCCGCCATGGCCGAGCCGCCAGCAAAGCGGCAAAAGTAAGTGATGCTATTATACCATTCCATTGCTCTTTGGCTGACAGCCCCGCAGGCTCGATATGAGCAAAACGTTTATCGCCGTCGTCGGCGAAGAGCAGAAAGAATTCACGGTCTACACGGACGTCGCTATGCGCTCATCAAAGTTTTTTCAAGCTGCCTTGACCAGAGACTGGATAGAGTCCCGAACAAATCGTGTTACGCTGAAGGAAGTCTCGGCGATTCATTTCGAGAACTACCTGCAGTGGCTGAGCACAAACGACTCGTCACATCTCGACGAATTTGGTATGAGAGAAGCAGCAAAACTCTACATCCTCGGGGACTTCTTGGACGACTCGGCTTTCCGTATCACCATGCTTAGCCTCTTCGCCAAGGACGCCATCGGCAACAATCGCTACCCTAGCAATGCGATCGTCACGCCCGCATGGGAGCAGACTCCTGAAAACTCTCCGTTACGCAAAATCATCGTGGAAATCTGGATCACTAGCTCCATCAAGACCATGGCCACGCGTTTTGCAGGAATCGAGAAAGACGTTCCAAAAGAGTTCATCGTGGACTGTCTTCATCGGGTCAGTGAAACCCAAGCACGCTCAACAGAGAGAATGACAAATGAGGACCGCAAACGAGCAATTGAGTCCCGCAGAGACGAGGTTCTCAAAGAGCTTGACGTGTGACGCTCACACATGGGCGGCCATCCAAGTCGAAACAACATTGAGGAGGAACAAGCAAGGGCGGCAGACATGCATGGCAGAGGGGCTAGAAGACAGCGGCTTGCGGAGAAGAGATCTTTAGACGGGCCTTGAAACATCATCATACCGGTTCTTACATTGCTTAGGTCAAGTTAGACAGTGTCACTGCCAGGATGCTAGAGTAAATTGCATCCGAATGCACGTGAAATACAATCTTTCACTGGCAGCGCTGCAGTCTTCCAGGAGCGTCTTCCGAAGCTTCACGTGCTTCCTTTGTTTGACACGTGATCTGTGTAGCATGTGATATAGATCACGGCATTGCGACTCGGGAGTTATAAGTAATCGGCATGCCACTGCTGCACCGCATCGCGTTCCTCACCGTCACCACACACTAACATGCAAAACCAGCTTTCTCCCCTCAGGATGGCCAAGTTGCCAACTAAGCGCTCGTGGTAAGCGATGATATATCACATATTCTTCCATAGACAGTGCAAGACTAACCTGCGATAGGAACGAGATGGCCCAGAACGTCCCTCAGCCTGACTTCGCCACCACTCCTGTACCGCCTGCCAAACGCCCAAGGTCGGTACAGTGTGTCCACAATGGCTTCGCTCTACATTTCGCTAATACATGATCAAGCTTGACATGGCGGAAACCTTCCTAGTCAGCGTTGGCGAACAAGGCAAAGAGTTCACGATGCACAAACACATCGCCATCCGTCACTCTCCGTTCTTCAAAGCGGCCTTGAGCCACGACTGGAGGGAAGCTCACGATAAGCGGATCTCACTGCCCGACTGCGAGCCGGAGATCTTCGAGGGCTACTCGCAGTGGGTGTACACTTCCGAGATCTCCTTTTCCACTGAGCCTCACCTGCAAACCCTCGAGCTCGTCAGATTATGGATCTTGGGAGACTTTCTACGCGATCAGAGGTTCTGCGAAACTGTTGTGAACGGCTTGTTCAGTCACGAACTCGTCACTGGCCCCACTGCTGTCAGGCACCTCTACGACCACACGTCGCACGACTCGCCACTGCGCTGGCACATACTCAACATCTGGGGCATGCGCTGCGATGTCGTTTTTATCAGTGAGCTCCTCACCTCAAACCCGGAATACCCGAAGAGCTTCATCATCGATCTCTTCGGATTCCTAGCACGATCCGGCAGGATCATTGACCGCCTGGGCTGGATTTCTCCGCCCCATCCTGTTCCAGCTATGGGCACTGTGGTCATCCCTGGCAATGAAGAGTGAAAATTAGGGGGTTCTGAATGGATTCTCGAGCCACGCGAATGGTGGTGCCGTGAAGTGGTGGGTGCAAGAACAGTACTGAATTCTGAAATTCGATTACAGTGCAGCTAGTCCACGGTATTGGAAGATCACGGGCGGTTGCAAGGCTATATCGTAAGCATCAATGCAAGGTTGCTCGATGACCTGATGGATGATTTGGGGTATTGTACAAGTTGTCGCCCTCCTCTTTTGCAACTTCAGACTTCACACTTCAGACTTCACTTCACCTCCATGCCAAGAATTTGGGACATGACGTTGTGCAACTTTGCAGCTACTTCACGCTCGGACCTAAACCTTAGACTCATCAGGCTGTTCCTATTTTTTTTGTTTCATTTCCTACCACCAGTGGCGCTTTTGACAACCGCAACCGAACACAATGGCACCGCCCACATCGGCTGCCACAAAAGAGCCGCGTCGCGCGGAAAACCACGCTGCTGCGCCAAAGACCGCGACTAAGAAGTAAACACGTCTGCCTCTTTGACCATATCTCTAGATCACTCACTGACAGTCGCAGATCGTACCTCTCAGAAACCCTAACCGTCTGCACCGACGATCCCAAGCATCCAATCCAGTTCCCAATCTACGGCTACATCATCACCCTCTCCACATCCCACGTCCTCAAATCGCTCTTCAACGACCCGAGGGCTCGCGCCAAA